>OLOC01000018.1_pt1 | contig 159143 bp, 145 predicted proteins | sample 1643111 | NCBI WGS metagenome assembly OLOC01 (sample SAMEA3136633, study PRJEB25190) | human gut metagenome
ATTAAAACTGGGTGCTTATGGACTCATTATAAAGCAAATATATGAATTTGTTAAGGCGTAAAGTGGAAATTAATCCTGCAGAATTACAGGGATAATCTACAGCTTGGAAATTAGTTTTTCATTTAAGTAAATAAATCAGATTCATTTTGTTCAACCGTCAGGGACTCAATCTAATCACCAGACAAATTGACCATAACAGATACACCGGTAATTCCATCATTTCCTTTTGCTGAAGCCGATACATTGAAGATTCATTCGCACTCAAAAGATCAGTATCAATTTCTATCTCTGTTCCATCAGAAGAACCGTCTCCGTCTGTATTAGTGTCATCATTCAAATTAATCCATTTTGCATATAATGTTCCATCCTGCTGCGGGACATAATCCTGAAAGTTATAAACATACTTATATTGTTCATCTAAATACCAGTCTACAAATGTATCTCCTTCTCTGGTAGGTTTATCCGGTTCCGTAAGTAATTCACCATATTTGATTGTTTGCGGTTCAACATTCGATCCACCATTAGACTCAAATTTTACAGTTACGTTTTTTGGAGTAACCGTATTTTTCACTCTGTATTTATATTTTACTTCAATTTCTTTTTCCTGTGAATTTATCTTTATTGGCTTCACATCTAGAACTTTTTCACAGTAATGTTATAACCGACCATACTCTCACCAGTCCAAGCAAAATCGCCACTCCCCCAATTACAAAACAGATCAGACTCAGAAAATGACTTCCTCCACCTGTTATGTCTTTTAAAGTTTCCGTCACATCCTTCGGATTCTCCGGATCATAATATCCCGGATATTCCTTTCCGACAGGATACTGATCGATCGAGCTTCCCAGGCGTGTGTGATATTCATATCTCTGACCATTTACCATATACTCATAAATCGGGGTATAGCTGGTAACATATATGATTTCACCTGATTCATTAGAATCCCTTTCCTCCCGTTCATGCTTCTCCAAACCGATCACACGCAGTGTGGTGCGTCCTGTATAGCGCTGCTGATATTTGGCATTTTCAGCATTTGCTTTCTTCCACAGCTTTTTCCCAAACCAGATCAGTAAAACACCCAAAAGTAATGGAATTGCTGCTATACTAAAAGAATACACATAGAAATTTACCATAGTATTCCTCCTCTTTTTGAAACTATATCCTGAATACTTTGTTAGTTTAAGTATAGGATAAATAGAGCTGTGTGTCGTTCACTTTCAATAATCTATTCTGTTGGTTGAATATTTGTGATTTCTATTCCTGCAATTCACTCATAATGTTTTCAATCGTTGATACATCCTCTTCCAACATATCTGCGATTTCTTCTTTCAAATAATTTTTCTCCTGTTTCTTTTTTACCTGATTTTTTTAAAGTTCATTCTGTCCCTCAGAAAATGCTTTCTGCCGTTCTATTTCTCTTTCTTCCCACGCTCGCATGAACCTCGCCTCCACTTTTTTGTTTGACCTGATCTGGCAGACTTTCTGATGAAGCAACTTGATCTTCTGGCTTGTACATGAACCGGCAACTTCATTCGTCGATTTCTCCATGTAACGAAGTAACTCAATCAATTCCGGTGATACCATTTCAGGATTCTTACCATGGCAGTTCAGAAAAATGCGTGTCGCATCATCTTGCAGATCAAGATTGGAACTTCTTCGCATTTCATCGGATGAAAATATTCCGAAAGGAGAAATGTTTATATAAATATATTAGCATATAGTTGCAATATGTAAAAGAGGCGATCTCAATTCGGACTTTTTCAGTTATAGAAAGGAGCTGTACTACAACATATTTCCGCTTCTGCTTTCAGCATCCTGGCTTCCAGATTCTCTCCACTTTTTGAAATTTATTTTGCGAACCATAAATATCGCTTCCAACCCAGTGAGCTGATCGTCTTACGAACAAAAGTGAGCACCGATTCGAACGGATACTTTGTATCCGGTGTGGTAATTGCGATATATCCTTCATGCCGCTTGGAAGTCGTATAGAGCATTCCTGCCTGCATACACGACCTTGCAAAACCAACAATATAATTTGTCCGCATTTCTTAACAGAAATCTTTTTCTTTCCACTTTGTGGAATATCTTTCTTAATTAATCGTTTTTTTAATTTTTCAGGCACAGATTGTCCTGTTCCAAGTAAGACAACCGCTTTTCGCCTATTTCTTCTTTTTATTGCCGAATCATTAGAATCATATCCCATAAGGTCAATTCCCAATGACGCAGCTTCTTTATACATTTTCTTTCTAGCAGTTATTTCTTCAGCCGTTGGTTGCAATTTTATCTATATATTTCAACGTGTTTTTATACATTTCTCGAATTTCAAAACAGAAAAACCATGATTTACGTTTTTTGTAAACCATGGTTTTAGAAAATTTCTAATATAAAATGTATTTGAAAATAATCCCATATAAAACAACTGTATATAAAATGCTATACAACGTACCAATTAAATAATATTCTGCAAAAGCTGGATTTTTTGTTATCTGATCATAACGTGCAATTGATTTTGCAGTCATTGTCAATCCAACCGCAGAATATTGTCCAAGAACAATAAAAACTGCACACAGGAACCGCTCAAGAATCCCTACTAACGCTCCTGCTCCATTCTTTGTTTTCGTGCTATTATCATCCTCTTGCTCAGATTCAGGTTTTACCTGATAAGCTGAAAAAAGAATCTTGAATGTAATATTGGCTGGTTTTGCTATACATAAAAAATACAGCAGATAAGGAATCGGTTTTATTATATATTCTGGAAAATAATAAACCAATATAGAAGATTTCCAGATAATTAAGAGGAAGCTTAAAATATGAAAAATTAAAGAACATACATATATAACATTTGTTATGTTTATCGGCAACTTATTTGTCCGAATATCATAATTCTCAATCCATCTTTTTATTACTTCAATTATAAAGTGTATGCAAATACATTCCAGACAAATTTTCCCAATATTATATCCATATATATAAAACAACATTCCTATGATTATAAATGGAATTATATATGCTAAACAATAACAGAATATTTTCTTTTTAACAATATATTTATTGGTTAAAAAATACTCTCCAATTATATGTCCTATACACCACTTTACAACTTTTAAAAATAGTACCCTTGTTGCTGAAGCAGCCTTTTTAGGGTATTGATGAATGGGATTGATTTTATACAGTTTTCGATATTTTTCACGAAATGGGCATAAAATACCTGTTCCCGTATCTGACTGCTCAATATAAAACGGAATTCCTGTACACTTATATTCTGATATTTTTTAAGGTTGCATCCTGGTATGGCAGTATTTTCATGGCACAGTAGGAAATGTTGATTAAGTTGACCAGCAGCTCAATTCCTTTTCTGCTCCGTATTCGATAGCAGCATAATGACCAAAAGGTTTTCTGTTCATAGTAGCTTACCTCGATGTTCCATCGGAATCCATAAAGAAATAACGGGATATATTTCATCCATTCACTTCCGGTCTGATTTAAGGGAGTTTTTTCCTGCCATGCACAGAACATGGTGAGCTGTTCCGGAAAAACTGTACTGAAGAAAAGCCTTCCGACACTGCCTGTATTTCCTGTGGAAGTAACAAAAGCAAGCACTTCACGTTCACCAAATATATTTGAAAGAACACGGCGTACGCCAATATAATAATCGCCGATTTTTTCCTCAGAAAAGGAAAAGTCATCTTTTATAGACAGCCGTTTCCCATGTTTTGGAGGGCGTCCCCTTTTTCCGCTTTTGGGCGGTGCAAGGTCATAAATAACAGAATCATTCCGTGCATTGCAGATGATATCCAGGTTTTCATATTCGTCAACCATACGCACAAGATTCTTTTTTGCATACCAGCTGTCTCACAGAAGAATGACATTTTTCACACCGGAAAGGGATGGCATGACCTGATGCACCAGGGAAGCCGCAAGGTCCAGTTTGGAGGCTTCTTTCTTTTTCCAGATACGGTAACCTAAAGGCAGGGACAGATAGACGGATTTATTCCCCTTCCAAACAGGAACACACAGCATAATACTGACAAAGCAATGTCCGTTCAGATAATTTGAACCGTTGTGTGCAGCATGGTCGAACAGAATGGAAACATCTTCAAATTTCTTTCCGAATTTTGAAGTCATGGTATCGTCAATGCACAGAAAGACAGGCTGCAGCTTTAAGGAATCGGGTATGAGCTTCAAAGCCATGGAAGCAGTTACATTCATAAATCTGGAATAGTCTGCCTTTGCATAGGAACAGGCGTAATAAAATGCATTCAGTGATTTTTCCGTAATACCGGAAAGAAAATGCTGATACAGGAAGCGAATGGAGTCAGCTGATTCCATTGCCAGCATGGAAAGCACTAACAGAAACAGTGTTTCGATGGTTGGCACAGAAAAAGTTTCAAAATAAATGTAAAAATATCGATAAAGTCTACCAATTAAATTTTTTTCGTTGTATAATAAGTCTGACGTACAGAACACCTCTTTCGTGTATTTTTGTGTGCAAACTTATTATACAACAAGGTGGGCTGTACGTCATTTTTTATTTAAAAAGTTGTAAAGTGGTGTGTCCTATACACAATACCATAAAAACCGAACTTTTTTGCACCTGTTATCATCCCCATTTCTCCTTAAATACATTTTCTAAGCCACATTTGGTATTTACATAAACCGAAATACCTGTATTTTTTACTTTACTGTTTACAAGCTGAGGTGAAATATCTAATTCCTGTGCCAATTCTCTTTGGTTATATTCGCCATTGTCACCGTACCGATATGTTAATATAATTCTTCGTACAAATTCATATTGTGATTTCGTCCATGAATTCGCATATCTGTCGCATAATTTCAATGTTTTATTCGCAGCGTCTAAAAGAACTTCCTCTTCTATCGAAGCACTATATTTTTGCAGACACACTTTAGCGTTTCCATAATCGTTTTTTTCATGGATTTTTTCAATAGCATTCCGTGCTGACCAATATGCCGGTCCATCACTTCCCATACTGGTTTCCTGGATTATTTCTGTGTTCATATCACCAACACCTATACCAAACCGTATTTTTGTAGGATACAGTTGAAATTGGATCGTATCAAGTAACTCAAATAAATGCGCCGCACTATGAAGCAATCCTTGAAATTCATCCCCTAATGTGATTGAAAATCGGGAAGCAATATTGCTTTTATATTCTTCGTTTACCTGATCCAGGATCCTTTTTAAATGATTCTGAACTTCCGATCTATTTGAAATAGTTTTTGACGCAATGATGTCTCCTATAATTGCAAAATACATACTCAAACCTCCTTGTCACTATTATTATACTTTGATATTTGCAAAAATCAAATGAATTTGTTTGATTTTATAATTATCAAATGAATTTGTTTGATATAGAAAACATCAATAATTTTTAATCTTCTTTTTTAGCGTTGATGGAACATGTCAATATTCAAAATCTCCACGCAAAAAGCCATGCTCTACATCCAACATGTAAACCATGGCTTTTATCTGTACCACTATTTCAATTATTCTCCATCTTTGAAATGATATCTGCCCTTTTATTTCCCTATCTTCCGACACGTTCCTTCATTCTCATAATCCTTGTGAACCCCATCATCGTCATACAGCAGATACTCTGCCTCATCAAATCCAAGCATGGTAAGTGTCGACAGATCAATCTGATCCACCGATTCAGCCACTTCTGCGACCGGGATGCATTTTCCTTCCCGGATGAACAGCGGTACTTCGTTCAGTGCGATCATGATTTCATTTCCGAGCATCAGCGGGATAAATACACCAAGCGCCAGGTGGCGCAGCAGAAATTCTCTTGCCGTATCCGCGCCGAATCCGCCCAGATCAGCACCCGTATAAAGGAATCCACACATATTGAGTGACGGCATCATTTTCAGATTCAGCAGAATATGAGACCACCAGGACTTGTTATCTCCGGTCCAGATTCCACCATAGCGGTGCATTCCGATATTCTTGTTGATTCCGCGGTTTGATTCACCAACTCCGTAGATAATATCGTCTTCATTCATTCTATAAGTAAAGGAAAATCCTTCTTCCTGTGAGATCGTACCATACTCCGGATTCCCTTCTGCCTTTTCAATCTTTTCTACAACAGCTTTTGTGTTAAAGGGTGTTCCGTATTCGTATCCTTTTATTTATTCAATCCCCATTACTTCTCCTAGTGCAAGCACCGCATTTCTTACGCATTCCGGACATTCACAGAGTACCTTTCCTGTGCCGACGCCCTTCAACTCCCTGCAGATCGTTGCACCGCATTTTTGCTGAAACTTTGCAAGGATTTCTTTGGAATAACGAGGCGTTCCGGCTCCGTCTGTCAGGACTCCGGCGGTCATCACAGCTCCAATGAGTGCCCCGCAGGTTGCTTCCAGACATCCCATTCCAGCTGCATAGCCTGCGGTTAATTTCATCAGTGTCTCATCGTCCAATGAAAGCTTATCTTCAAATACTTTTACCACTGCCTGGGAACAGTTGCATGCTCCGGCAGCTTTTAAATCTGCAGCTTTTGCTGCGCGTTCTTCGATTGTCATATTCAGTACCTCTCTTATTTTATTCAATCTGGTAAAATTTTTTCAAAGGCTTCGCCTCAGTCTTAGCTGCTCTCTGAAAAAATTCCGGTATATTCTCCATATACCTGTAAATATACACAGGGAACAGACTGATGCCTGTTCCCTGCCTGTTAATTCCTATTATAACATAAATCTGTTAGAATCCCATCCACTTTTTCAGAATACCGGGACACATTCTTTTAAATTTGATACATTCTGAATCCTAGATCATCTCTAAAAATGCAGCAATTCGTGTATCCAGCTGTCCGATATCTGCCTGAGAATAATCGGTCTCTACATGGATATACGGAAGTCCTTTAGATTTTACAAATTTCTCAATGCTCTTTGCCTCAATATTGTAAGTATGACATGCCTGAAGTGTCATTTCTACTACACCCTCGATATTATACTCTTCAAGGAGTCTTCCCATCAGTTCAATACGGTTGTTATCTGGTGTCATAACGGAACATCCGATTGCAAGATATCTCTCTGCAATTGCTTTGTAGATGTCCTCTGCATCTTCATCGATGAGACGGTCAACAGATTTTGCACCTCCACAGTTTTCATAGACTACAACATTTCCACCGTGTTCTTCGATGGCTTTTACAACCTTCATCGGTGCGCCGCTGCTTGGACATCCGGTTAAAAGGATACGTTTCTTTCTCTCTGGTTTTTCCTTTTCTTCGTATTCTTTCATCAGCTTTTCACGAAGGGCATCAATTTCTGCCGGCATTTTTTCTTTGTCGAATTTGAACTGGCTTCCATAGAGAACACCGAACAGCTGGGAACCGTTCATCGGAGCCGGATCATTTTTCATAACTTCGTAGAATTTCTTCAGTGCAATACGTCCCTGGTTGGATACATGAACAGCATGGCGCACTTTTTCTTCTGTGATCTCTACATTAAATGTCTTTTCCAGATATTCTTTGAAACGGATGATCTCTTTTGTCCACAGTTCCAGGGAATCTTCTCTCTGTGAGTTTGGAAGTTCCATGATATAGACATTTTTGAATTCTTTCATCAGTTCGTACATCTTTTTCTTTCCATCACAGGTTGTCTCTCCGACTACCACGTCTGAGAAATAGAAGAATGGACATTTGTCAGATACGGCAAAACCGTAACTTGCCTTTACCATCGGGCACAGATTCTTCGGCAGATCCTTTTCTGCGATTGGGATCGTTTCATCGGATGTAGAGCAAAGTCCTACGGTAACTGCTCCCATAGCCATTGCGATTTCCTGTGGGAAGTAGGTACAGTACGCACCTACAACCGGAATTCCTTTGTCCTTTACTTCTTTCATTACCAGGAAAGATCTCTGTCTCTGCTCTGCAAATTCTTCAAAAATCTCCGGCAGCTCTTTTACTAATTCCATTTTTATTTTCCTCCTTTATTGTATGCATTTTAAGCATTGAATACATATTTATCCAGACGGTCAAATGCTTCTTTCACTCTGGATGTCGGCAGTGCAAGGTTCATACGGATATACCATTCACCATGGAATGGCTTTCCGTTCTGCCAGAACACACCTGCTTCATATCCCATCTTCAGAACGTCTTCCAGGCTCTTATCATGTGCCTTGCACCATTCTTCACAGTTAACAAACAGCATATAGGTTCCCTGCGGTCTGGTTACGGAAACACCTTCAAAATGTTTGTCGATATAATCACATGCATAAGCGACATTTTCCCCGATCACTTCTCGAAGCTCGCCTACCCATTCCTGTCCTTCTGGTGTATACGCACCCATCAGTGCATGCATGGACAGCACATTCATCGAATTGTAATGGCAGAGGGAGGACTCTTTTAAAACTCTGTCTTTCAGGCGTTTGTTGTATATAATATGATAGCTTCCGATCAGTCCGGCAAGGTTGAAGGTCTTTGATGGTGCGTATAAAGCAATCGTTCTGTTTCTTGCATCTTCAGATACAGACTGGGTTGGAATATGCTCGTTTCCATATAAAATAATATCGGACCAGATTTCATCGGAAATGACGGTCACATCGTATTTTTTATAGATTTCCATTGCTTTCTCGATTTCCCAGCGCTCCCATACACGACCGGTCGGATTGTGCGGTGAACAGAAAATGGCTGCATGGATCTTGTTTTTCACGATCTTCTCTTCCATATCCTCAAAGTCCATCCGCCAGATGCCTTCTTCGTCCTTTTTCAGCGGACTGTGGATGATATGGTAGCCATTATTATTCAGTGTGCCGGTAAATCCTATGTAAGTCGGTGCATGGACAAGGACATTATCACCCTGTGAGCAGACCGCGTGAAGTGCACTTGCCACGCCGCCTAAAACTCCATTCTCATAACCGATATGTTCTTTTTTCAGTCCGGTCACATGATTCCGTTCTTCATGCCACTTGATGATGCTGTTGTAATACTCATCTCTGGTAATAAAATATCCATAGGTCGGATGTTTCGCTCTTTCAATGATCGCTTCGGTGATCTTCGGGAGTGCCGGAAAATTCATGTCCGCAACCCACATCGGAATGTAATCCAGCCCTTCTCTTACTTCTACTTTTTTCCCCGGCCCAAGCATATTTGGAAGGATATCCACTGCAAGGGCATCTTTTCCTTTACGGTCAATAATACTTGTAAAATCGTACTTCATTTTTCTTTCTCCTCTGTTACATACATTTTTTTCTTTTAGTCATCATGATATTGTAGTCAAAAGGTATTTTGACCTCTTTGATACCAGATTGCTACGTGCTTTGCACTCTTGCAAGCAAGCTTGCATCGGCTTTCTGACCTTTTGACCCTGGTATCTCATCATACAGGTGACATGCCACATAATGTCCCGGAACAATCTCTATCATCTGAGGTTCTTCCTTACGACAGATCTCCATACAGTTTTCACAGCGTCCTGCAAATCTGCATCCAACTGGTGGATTCACCGGACTTGGGACATCGCCTTTTAACATAATACGCTCTTTTTCTGCTGATGCCTCAGGATCCGCAATCGGAACCGCTGATAAAAGAGCTCTCGTATAGGGATGTTTTGGTTCAACATATAACTTAGAGGATTCTGTAAGTTCTACCATTTTCCCCAAGTACATTACCCCTATACGATCTGATATATGTTTTACAATAGACAGGTCATGTGCAATAAACAACATGGTCAGATTTTTTTCTTTCTGTAATTTCATAAGCAGATTTATAATCTGTGCCTGTATCGAAACATCCAATGCTGAAATAGGCTCATCACAAAACAAGAATTCCGGATTAACGGAAAGTGCTCTGGCAATTCCAATCCTCTGACGCTGCCCACCTGAAAACTCGTGGACATTTCTCGCTGCATGCTCTGCATTCAATCCAACCATCTCAAGTAGTTCCGCTACCATCTTCTTTTCTTCCGTTTTGTTCTTCGCCATCCCGTGAATCTGGATTCCTTCTGCTATTATATCATAAACCTTCTGGTGTGGGTCAAGAGAAGCATACGGATCTTGGAAAATCATTTGCACACGTTTTGTAAATGCAAACCGTTCTTTCTTTGACATGGTATGAATGTTCTTCCCGTGAAACAGAACCTCTCCATCTGTTACCGGATACATTCCAAGACAGGTTTTTCCGCAGGTTGTTTTCCCACATCCGGATTCACCAACAATTCCCAGAGTCTCACCTTCGTAAATATCAAATGACACATTATCAACAGCCTTTAACTGTTGTTTTTGAGTAGTCGGAAAATATTTTTTCAAATTTTTAACTTCTAAGATTTTCTTTTGGCTAGGCATGTGCAACACCTCCCTTTGCGGCACGTTCATCCATCATCCAGCAGGATGCCCTGTGACTGGAAGATACCGTTTTTTCCTCCGGCATATACTGTGCACAAATATTCATGGCATGCGGACATCTTTCACAAAATGCACATCCCTTCGGCGGATTTGTCATATCCGGAATATTTCCTTCTATGGTACAAAGCATTTCTTTTCCGTCTCTGTCCAGTCGTGGAACGGAATTTAAAAGGGCTTTTGTATATGGATGAACCGGATGATAGAAAATCTCTCTGACCGTACCCTCTTCTACAATTTTCCCGGCGTACATAACTATAATTTTATCAGCCACATCCGCCACAATTCCCAAATCATGCGTAATCAGCAGAATTGCCATCTTCAGTTTTTTCTGCAGAGCTTTCATTTCAGCCAGAATCTGCGCCTGGATCGTTACATCCAAAGATGTGGTTGGTTCATCAGCAATCAACAATTTCGGATGAGAAATCAATGCAATTGCGATCATAATCCTCTGCCGCATTCCACCAGATAACTCATGCGGATACTTTTCAAGACATTTTTCAGCATCTGCAATGCCTGTTAACTTCAGCATATCGATTACTTTTTTCTTTTTTTCTTCTTTAGAAGTCGTTTCGGCATGATTGTCAAGACTTTCCATGATCTGCTTTCCAATTTTCATGGTCGGATTTAAAGAAACAAGTGCATCCTGAAAAATCATAGAACATTCTTTGCCACGGAATTTTTTCCACTCCTTAGAAGAATATTTTGCGATATCTGTACCTTCAAATATGATCTGGCTTCCTTCCATTACTTTCCCCGGCTTTTTTACAAGCCCCATAATAGTTTTCGCTGTAATCGATTTTCCACAGCCCGATTCACCTACCAGTGCAACCGTCTGTCCTTCTTCAATAGAAAACGATATATCCCGCACCGCCTGCACAGTGCCTCCATATGCAGCAAAATTCACAGCCACATGTTTCATTTCTAATAAATTATTCATTTTTTCTATCCCTTTCACTAAGGTGGTCACTGCATATTTTGTTATTCTACAATTTTAGGTTCTAATGCGTTTCTCAGAATATCTCCCAGTAAATTAAAGCTCAAAACTGTAATTAGGATCATTACGCCCGGATATACCGCCAATAAAGGGTAATCCAAAATATGCGCCTGTGCTCCCTGAAGCATACTTCCCCAGGATGCACGTGGAATCTGCACACCTAATCCCAGGAAACTTAGAGAAGATTCCATCAGAATTGCATTTGCCACACTCAAGCTTGCTGCAACAATAACCGGTCCTAAAATATTAGGGATAATATGTTTAATGATCACACGAAAGTTTGATGCCCCCAGATTCTGTGTAGCCACCACAAAATCTCGTTCCTTTAATGACATTGTCTCCGCTCTCGTAATTCTTGCGACGGATGCCCAGGAAAACAGACTCAACACAACAATCAGAGTCGGTAAACCAGGCTTTAAAAAGGTATTTAAAATAACCATTAACAGCATACTCGGAAGAGCAAGGAAAATATCTGTAAAACTCATCAAAAACATATCTACTTTTCCTCCGACATAACCGGAGAATACACCTAATGATGTTCCGATTACAACTGTCATGATCATAGACATGAATCCCACCAGCAAAGAAACTCTTCCACCATATAAGGTTCTGGTAAAATAATCTCTTCCGTACTCATCTGTGCCAAACCAGTGACTGGATGAAATACCCTGCAGCTTTTGAGAGGCGTCTAACTTATAAGGATCGTAAGGACTAAGAGGTGCCAAAAGAACAGCAATGATGAGAATGGCAAGAAGTACGACACTTACCATAGCAACTTTGTTTTTCTTTAGTTCTTTCCAGATATCTTTCCATACACTCTGTCTCTCCACAGAAATTTCTACTGTTTTCTTTTTTTCCAGTTTTGCAAACGAATCGTTGGTTATTACTATATTATTTTCCACCGGATGCACCTCCCCGTTTAATTCTTGGATCAACAAAGGCATACAATAAATCTGCAATAAAATTACCGACTACCAAAAGAAAACCAGAAAGCATAACATACGCCATGATTACTGGATAATCCCTTGAACCAATCGCAGACATCGCAAAGGTTCCAATTCCCGGCCATCCAAAGACACTTTCTACAATAAAGGATCCACATACCAAAGATGCCAGATTCATTCCCATCAATGTAATGATAGGCAACAGCGTGTTTTTCAACACATGTCGGAATAAAATTTTCGTCTGAGAATCTCCCTTTGCTTCGGCGGTAAGCACATACTCTTCGCTTAACTGTCCGATGGTATTTGCACGGATATAACGGATATAAACCGCAACATGACCGATACTAAGCGTAATACATGGAAGAATCATATGCTGGAACGTATCAAATGCAGATACATTTCCAACGGTATGCATACCGGAAGAAGGTAATACCTTTAATACTGCAGCAAATACAATAATAAGCAGCATACCAAACCAAAAAGAAGGAATGGACATTCCCATATACGCTAACGAACTTATCAAGTTATCAAGCCATGAGTTCTTCTTATATCCCGACCATAAGCCAAGCGGGATTGCAAGTAAAAGTGACAAGATCATAGAACTTCCCATAAGTATGATTGTTGCCGGAAGACGTTGCATAAACTGTGGCCACACAGCCGACTTATTAGATAAGGATACACCTAAATCTCCGTGTACCGCACGTTTAGCCCAGGCAAAATACTGCTCTGTCATGCTCTTATCCAACCCCAATTGTGCAATCACATTAGCTTTCTGTTCTTCCGTCATTTCCGGATTCACATACATATCCGATATGTCACCTGGTGCAAAATAGACAATTGCAAATGAAAAAAAGGAAATCAATATCATTACGATTACTACCTGAGCCGTCTTTTTTAAACAATATTTCCACATAAGTATTCCTCTCTGTAAAATCGAATATATGAAAGAATGTGGCTTGTCTTTACTTTAAAGGCATGCCACATTCCGTATGCTTTTCAGCTAGTGTAAATTTTTAATCCACATGAATAGATAAGTAATCAATGAATTCAGGAACAACTGACGAACCATCTAAACCAGTAACATTTTTCTGCGAAACCATAACAAAGTTTGTATATGTAAGTGGGTATTCCCAACATTCTTCCAAAGCTTTGTCCTGAATTGTATTCCAAAGTTCCTGTTTTTCTTTCGCATCTGCAGTTCCTATGGCTTTCTGAGCAAGCCCTGAAACTTCATCACTGTATCCACAATCACAGAGACGATTTGTAAAGTAGCTGATTGCCTGTCCACAGTTTGAACCACGCTGTGAATCCCATCCGTTTGTACCAAGATCCCATGTTGTAGCCAGTTCTTTATCTTTGCTTGCAAAGAAACGTGGGAAGAATGTAGAAGTATCGCAGCTTTCAATATTTACTGTTACGCCGATTTCAGCTAACTGCTGCTGTACGACAGTTGCTACAGCTTCCATATTTGCACGGTCTGAATTGTAAATATATGTAAGTTCTTTTCCTTCCAATCCAGATGATTTTGCAAGTTTTTTTGCTTCTTCCAGATTGAAGTTATATCCTTTACAGTCTTTATTATAAATAGACTGGTCCGGTGTGATGAGGCTGTTCGCTGGCTCTGCAAGTTCATTTGATCCCCATGCAAAATCAACAATCGCATCTTTGTCAAGTGCAAGGAAGATTGCTTTTCTTGCATCCTGAGATAATGTAGACATTACCGGTCCGTGTGGGTTTAACTGAAGGTAATTAAGACGAGCTTCTGATATACTGTACATATTGTATTTATCAGACTCCTCTTTGTATTTCTTCAGGTCTTCTGCGCTTGTAACACGCATATAATCAATTCCGCCATTTTCAAATTCGATCTGTTTTGTGCTTCCGCTGCCGATTGTTTTTATAACGACTTTCTTAACAGAAGGAGTTCCTCTGTAGTAGTCATCTCTTGCTGTATAAACAAAACTATCTTCGTTAATTTCGCTTACTACATATGCTCCAGATGTAGCCATACCCGGTGTTTTGAAGTATGTACTGTCATTAATCTTTGACGGATCATTATCAAATGCATGTGCCGGCATTGGATAGAACTGAGATAACGTTCTGACATAGTTATCATATACTGATGGAAGTACAAATTCCATTGTCTTATCATCAATCTCGTTGATCTGCACTTCTCCACCATTTACCTTGGTGAATGATGTAGGTCCGCCATAAACCAATACACCATAATCAATGGTAAATTTGATATCTTTTACTGTAACCGGTTCTCCATCACTCCATGTTGCTTTGTCATTAATATGAAGTGTGTAGGTAAGACCATCTTCTGAAATATCAAGCTTATCAGCCAGATAATATTCCAGACCGTCTTTTGTCTCAGCAAATAACGGTTCATAGATTGGACGGATTGCACTTACCAAGTCATCACTGCTCTGTGCACTTGGCTGAAGTGAATTTGGCATATAATTCAATGCAAATGTAAAAGTCCCATCACTTTTTGCCTCTTTCTTCGTGTCTTCTGTCTTTGCGCTGCTGTCTTTCTTGTCGGAACTTCCACCACATCCGGCAAGCATACCGACTGCTAAAATTCCTGCACACAATAATGCGAGTGCTCTTCTTTTCATTTTCCTTTTTCCTCCATGGTATTTTCCTTAAGTTGTTCTGTCTGTGTATCCCCTCGTTAACAACTCTTCAAAAATACTACCAAAATGTTTTTTCCTTTGCAAATTGCTTTTTTCTATCAATTTTTGTACTTATTGCTATCGTTTATCAATAATTCCAGAAAACGCTGATTTCCCGTTATTTTTATATCTTTTAACAATTTATTGCTTTTATCTATAGTAAAAAATATAACTTTTTTACAATTTCTTTTACCTTTTTTGCAATGTGTATTGTATAATGATTACAAAAGATTTGTTAAATTTTATTCAACATGAAAGGTTTATAAATGAAAAAATTATATGAGCAAAGCCCTGAAATGCAGCTGTCCGGCAAATGCCAGCTGCGCCATGTAAAATGCACGCACCACAAAGGATATCTGATGGAAGATCTTTCCATGATCAAAAGCGGATTTTATGAGATCAGCTTTTGTAAAAGCGGAGATTTTCTGTTCCGCATCGGCCAGAAACGGCATTTTATTACAAATGGCGATATTCTGGTTATTCCACCGGATATTCCACACTACTTTACTTCCAGTGATCTCGTTGCAAACTATTATGATTTTATCACTGTATGGCTGGAAAAATCATATATTTCCAATCTGAAAAGCCAGCTTCCGGCCCTTAAGGAATCGGTTTTCAATATTGACACACCTCATCTTCTTCATACTACCAATAAGCTGTGTAATTTTGAGGAAGAATTTGAAACCTTTTACCGGGAATATGCTTCTTATGGGGAGCTTTCTGAAACCTATGCCTGTGGTGCATCCACCTGTCTTCTGGTAAAAGTCATTAACTATGCCCTGAAATATTCCAACGAATTTATTGAGATTGAATCCGATCAGACCAATCAGATCGTCCGCTATCTGGATCAGCATTTTCTGAAAGAAATCGGTGTGGAGGATCTGGCGCGTACTTTCCACATGAGCAAGAGCAGTCTGAACAAATTTTTTCAGAAACAACTGAATACGACCTGTCATCAGTATATTTTAAAGAAACGGCTGGCACTTGCGGTCTCGCTGATCCGGCGGGATGTTCCGCTTAAAACGGTTGCTGTCCAGTCCGGTTTTGGAGACTATTCTTCATTTTTTCGTGCTTTTAAGAAAATGTATCATATTTCCCCGACCGAATGTCAGGCAGACAATGAAAAACTGAAAAAGATCAAACATTAGCCGGGAGAATGACTTGTCTGAATAGTGTAGACATGCAAAAAACTTCGGATATTCTGGATTTTCGCCAGTGATCCGAAGTTTTTCTTGTTTAATATTTCTTTTTTTGATTGTCTTTATTTCACCAGATATACTTCTGCCTTCTTCTCATTCAGCTTCTGTGCAGTCTCATGCTCATTGACATAGATGCTGATATGTTTTTCTTTGCAGGAAGTATCGTAATCTTCAGCAGTAAATACATGTCCGTCAATGATCACCTTTGTTCCATACGGAATCTCATCCGGGTCAACCGCAATGGTCTGCCCTTCAACAACCGGAGTTCCGGTTGCTTTGACTTTGCTTGCCTTCGCACGGCAAGTCTCGCAGGAACAATAATAATCAATGGTATACTCACCAATACTGTCTCCATACTGTTCGGCTGTAGCGTTCTGTTCGTTCACATCCGTGCCTTCCAGATTATAATTTTCTTCCAGGATTCTGGTTGCCCAGACAGCTTCCGGAATATATACCGTTCCGGAAATGATTCCCTGGTCTTCATTTGCAGCTTCGATGGTCTTTCCGTCTCCTGCATACATCACAACATGATGAACATAACCGTCTTTTGCATAGAAAATCAAATCCCCCGGCTGTGCGTCTTCAACCGGAATCTTGGTTCCATACTGGCTCTGATCTTCGGCTACTCTTGGCAGATTATAGCCAAAATTCTTATAGATCTGCTGTACAAATCCGGAGCAGTCCGCCCCTTCTGTCAGGCTTGTACCGCCCCATACATAAGGATTGCCAATGAACTGTGCGGCAAAATCCAGCATTGCCTGGCGGATCGCATTCCCCGGTGTTCCCGGCTTTACAGAAGCATAGCTATAATAAAGTGCCTGGTTATCTTCCGGTGCGATCAGTTCTGTAGCTGTCTGGTAAGCACCTTCGCCTGCTGCTTCTACCTGCGCTTTTACTTCATCCCCAGTCTGAACAGCCTCTTTAGAGACAAACCCACGGACATCCCCGGACTCCACATAGATCCAGTCTTTCTCTGCATCCGCAAGGATATAACACAGATTACCCTGGGACATGGTTCCGATCACACGTGACTGTCCATTTGCCTCTTCCTGGATTGCTACAGTTCCATCCGACTTTGATGCATCTGCCAGTGCATATTTTTTCGTAGCCAGTGTCTGATTTACGGTTGCACGTACATGGGTAAATGCCTGATTTTCATTTGCCGGAACCGTTTCTTTTGCAAGGGATGCTGTTCCTTCGATTCCAGTGTATGCAATCTTGGCTTTTTTTGCAGCTTTTTTTGCCTGCTTCTGGTATCCACTCAGCAGTACCTGTGCGGCATCTCCGATATAAAGCTCGGATTCTTTTACAAATCCTCTGACCTTTCCGGATTCTACATACAGCCATCCATTCTTTTCTTCTTTCAGAATGTAGAGAAGTCCATCCTGTGAAATTTCTCCGACAGAACGCACCTTTTCGGTCAACTGCCGGGATGCAAGGGACGCATTTAAAGTATCATCCTGCAATGCTACGGCAGTATCCGAGTTTAAGGATGACTTCTTTTCCGAAGTGTCTGCTGTGTTTTTTAATGTCCCGGCAGAAAATGTATTAAGCTGTACTTTCTTTGCTGTTTTCGTCTTTTTCGCAGAAGATTTCGTCTTTGATTTCTTCGCCTTTACAGAAGTTTCCTTATGAAACAGTTTTTTAGCATCAGCTGTTGCTTCCTGAATATCACTTTCTGTCCGATCAGTATCAACGGCTCCATTGATATCCTCCGGAATTGCCTCACGTATGCTGATCTTTGTCTTTGCAAAAGCATATTTTCTCGCAACTGTCCAGAAACGGAAATCTTCTTCGTATTCCGGAAGACTGACGATCTGCTGTCTCTTGACCAGTTCTTCATTGGTCATCTTGTGTTCACTATCCTGCGCATTTTTTTCCTGCTCCTGCGCTTTGTTTTCTTCTGAGTCTTCTGTCTGGTCTTCCGAAGGCTGCTGTTCATTGTTCACATTGCCATCTGAAGGCTGTTGTGGTGTATCCGGATTGACCGGATCTGTCGGTTGCTCCGGCGTAACCGGCACATCTGGATTAGCCGGGATTACTTCTACTTCATCTCCTGTTATCGGATCAACCTTCCATCCTGTTTTCGCTGCATCACGCAGACCGGTATCTTCCAGATATCCAGTCTCTTCATTGTATCTGATTTCTTCATTATGAATCATCTCCAGGACAAGATCTGATACTTCTGTAAGTGTATCACGCCCATCAATGGATTTTGCCTGTAATTTTTCTCCATTTTCTGATCCATTAGAAGTAACCTCTGTAAGACCACTCTCTGCCGCCCAAACTGTTGCCGGAGCGCTGAAAGTAAGTCCGAAAACAAGTAATCCTGCTAGAATTTTTACTCCTGTCCTTTTGGCTACCTGTATATTTCTATATTTCAAAATCTGTTGCTCCTTCTTACAAATTCTGTAAAATGCAGTCCTTTTAGTCGAAACGCGACATTTTTATTTTACTACTCTTTGACAAAACCGTCCATATTTCATTAAAAATATTTCTGATAAAATTTTTCAAACTCAGAGAGTAATTTCTTTCGGAAAATATTTTGGTAAAATGAGAAAAAGGAAATGTCCTGACATATTTTACGTCAGAACATTTCCCTGTTTTTATGGCTTTAGATAAACTCCGAAAGAACAAATTATCCTTCGCTTAATTTTTATTTAGCCAGATAAACTTCTGCATTCGTCACGCCGAGAGCAAGTGCTTCTTCATGGCTGTTCACATAGACATCAATGTGGTTTTTCTTGATCGCACCACCACAGTCTTCAGCAGTAAATACATGTCCGCCGATGATGACTTTTGTTCCGTAAGGGATTACACTCGGATCCACCGCAATGGTCTGTCCCTCAATGACCGGAGTTCCGGTTGCTGTGATCCCGTCTGCTTTGTTACAGCAGATTTCACATGCACAGTAATATGTAATCGTAAAATTGCCAAGATCTGCGCCGTACATCTCTTCTGTCGCATTGACTGTTCCGATTCCGCCACCTGCAACAGTATAATGATCGTCCAGGATCCGGGTTGCCCATACTGCATCTTTGTTATAAACAGTTCCGTAAATGATTCCCACATCTTCATTTGCTGCTTCGATCGTCTTTCCATCTCCAGCATACATCACAACATGATATACATAACCGTTCTTTGCATAGAAGATCAGGTCTCCCGGCTGTGCGTCTTCTACTGGAATTTTGGTTCCATACTGGCTCTGATCCTCGGCAACACGCGGAAGATCATATCCGTAAGCCTTGTAGATCTGCTGTACAAATCCGGAACAGTCCGCCCCATTTGTCAGACTGGTTCCGCCCCACACATAAGGATTACCGACAAACTGGGATGCATATTCAATCATTGACTGGCGGATCTCACCACTCGGCGTTCCTTCTTTTGTAGAAGTCAGCGTATAATAAAGAGCCTTATTATCTTCCGGATCCATGTTTTTATCTGCTACCGAATAGGAATCAGCTCCTCTTTCTGTCACCTGTGCTTTGGTTTCAGCATCTGATTTCAAATACTTCTTTTCCGCAAAGCCTCTGACATCTCCGGATTCTACATAAACCCAGTCTGAATCTTCATCTGCGAGAATGTAGCAGAGCTCTCCTGCTGTCATTGTTCCGACAACTCTGGAATCCGCATTCTTCTCCTCCTGAATATCCAGGATTCCTTTTTTATCAGTATCTAGCTGATCGCTTACCAGTGCCGGTTCTTTATCTGCAACCGTCTGGTTCACCGTCGCACGGAGATAGGTATATGCCTGATTATCTTTAGCCTCTATCAGTGCCTGTGCCGTCTTTGCGGTTCCCTCGATTCCGGTATAGTCTTTGTTTTCTTTGGAAGCTTTTAACCTGGCCTGTGTCTGATAGACATCCAGAAGTTCCTGTGCCGCATCTTCCGTATAAATTTCAGACGCCTTTACAAATCCCCTGACATTACCGGATTCCACATACAACCAGCCATTGTCTTCTTCTTTCAAAATATAAAGAAGCCCGTCCTGCGAAATCGTTCCGACCGAGCGGACCTTTTCTTCCATCTGCTGTGCTGCCAGGTCAGCAGTCACTTTTGCCGCCTGTTCTTCTTTCTGCTTCTGCAGATCCTTCTCAGCCTGTCTTGCTGCTTCAGCTCTTTTTCCAGCTTTCAGATTGGTCTGATTCGGCGCCTCTGTTTTTAATTTCGCTGATGAAAAAATGTTGAGTCCGGTCAGTTTGATCTGTGTAGATTTTTTTACACCTTTTGCCGTTTTTGTACGTTTCACTTTTTTCGTGTTGTATTTTTGATTCTCTATATCAAATCCGGCTCTCAGCTCTTTTGCATCTTTTTTTGCCGCTTCAAGCTCTGCTTCTTTGGCTTCCTCGGAAGTATCTGCCCTGCCATCTGCAGCTTCCGGAATTTCCTCCCGTACATTGATCGCTGTTCTGGCAAATGCATATTTTCTTGCCACAGTCCAGAAACGGAAATCCTCTACCATCTCTGGCTGCTTCACAATCTGCTGACGGTTGATCAGTTCAGAATTACTGACTGCAGTTTTTGATTCGTTCTGACCGGCTGCTTCTTCTGCTTTGCTGATCTCCTGTGTATGGTCGATCTCACTTCCCGGAATTGGGTCGGTCTTTGTATCTTTCCGGTCTTCGGAAGAATCTGCCTTATCAGTATCCGGTTTCTGAATCGGATCTTTGGAATCGGATTTGCCGGAATCCGGGCTATCCGGATTTTCCGGAGTGCCTGGTTTTTCCGGTGTCTCTGGATTTTCCGGTGTATCCGGCTTTTCTGGAGTTTCTGGTTTTTCCGGTGTATCCGGTTTTTCTGGAGCCTCTGGAATTTCTGGATTCTCCGGGGTTTCCGGAGTCTCTGGATTTTCTTGATTTCCAGAGGTGTCCGGTATGACTGGTGTCTCCGGAACATCCGGTGTCTCTGTCAGGCGTTCTCCTGTCTCCGGATCCACTTTCTGACCAGTCGAGGTATCTTCCAGATAGCCGGTTTCATCATTCAGCCTGACTGCTCCTCTTTCCATCATTCCCCGTACATAATCAGATACACTCACAAATACTTCCGATCCATCTGTCTTTTTTGCCTGCACTGTATTCTCTGCCACAACGGCCGTTTCTCCATCATCGGCAAATACCGCCATTGGCGAACCAAGAGCCATTCCAAATGCCAGAAGACTTGCCAGTGTCTTTGTCCCGATCCTTTTTGATATAAATTTGTTCCTAAACTTCAATAATTGATCCTCCTCTCGTAAATAGACTATAAGTTGTATGTTAATTTTTGAAGTTTTCAAAAAATTCTTCTTCGCATTAACAATTGCATTAATAAAATGTATGAAACATTAAATTTAGGAGTTCCATTCATCTTTTGTTTGATTATTTTTAATTATAGCACAAATTTAACCATATGTGGTGTTTTTTTGGTAAAAATACACAATTTCTACATTTATGGTTCCTGTTCATATTACTTTGTCAATATGTTACCTTGTTATGATCTGGATGATTGTCTTATCCGTTTCACGCATTCCCTTCTTTGCAAGCTCTCCGATATTGCGGATTGTATTTTCTACAAGTCCGTCTCCTCCATAGAACTGCTTTCCTATCTTCTCTTACCAGTTCCCAGTCATAATATCCGGTTGGTACTCAATCTGTGACACGATCTGTGAGGGCGTATATTTCCAGATTTTCTCTCCTGTATAATCTGCCGCCACAAACATCCCAAAGATAAGGAAACTGATAAACATCCGCGCAAAGAAACTGCTTCCGCCATTTTCTTCTGAAGAATGTTCTCCATATAATCCCCTGTATACATGCTGATACCTTGGATGCACCGCCGGGATACTGCCTTTTCTCCATTTTTGACGTGACATCCTAAGCAACTCCTCGCGGCGTTCCTGTGATTCGTTCATTCCAATCTCTCCCTTCTGCTAAAGCATCCAATTAAAATGAATGTGCCTCGGTGTATTCTACGCCGAACGCAGTTACTTGCAACATTCTTCTTTGCGCGAGTGCGCATCTTTGGCAGGTAGTTCTTTTCATTTACCAGAAAGTTCTTTCCCAATTTCAGACAAACAAAAAGGACATATACCTCTACCTCAGTATATGTCCCACATCTTTTCACATATGCAATTTTTACCGTTTTGCCATCTCTTCCATGATGTCATCCCAGGTGATCCCCCGTTCTGCCATCAGCACCATCATATGATACAGGAAATCACACATTTCATATTTGACTTCTTCCTGGTTCGGATTCTTCGCCGCAATGATGATCTCGGCAGCCTCTTCTCCAACCTTCTTCAGAATTTTATCAATACCTTTTTCAAACAGATAGTTCGTGTAAGATCCTTCCTTTGGATGCTCTTTGCGATCCATGATCGTATGATACACGCTCTCGAATACCTGCTGCGTATTGATTTCTTCATACTGATCCCCTACGATTGGCTGGAAGAAGCAGGTCGGATTGCCGGTATGACATGCCGCTCCTACCTGATCGACTTTTGCAAGCAGGGTATCTTTGTCACAGTCGATGGTCAGGGATTTGACATACTGAAAATGTCCGGATGTCTCGCCTTTTGTCCAGAGACTCTGTCTGCTCCGGCTGAAATAGGTCATCCGTCCGGTTTTCACTGTTTTTTCAAATGCCTCCTGATTCATGTATGCCACCATCAGCACTTCGGACGTCTTATAATGCTGTGTGACAACCGGAAGTAATCCATCGGAATTTAATTTAAATTCGGAAAAATCCATCAGACTCTCAAAGGATGTCATACGAATTCCTTTCTGGCTGCACTCTTCTTTGAAATCAGCACAATTGATTTCTCTCTGACTCACATACATTCCAGAAAGTCCTTTCACACCCGGGCATTCCAGGATCTTAAAAAGCTCTTCCTTTTCCAGTGTATCGGTCACAACCACACACGGAATATCCGTAATATTTACAACGGAATTCAGATCCAGACGGTGCATAAATACAATCTGGCTACTGTAAGTCTGGATCAGATGCTGCTGCTTAAATAATGCATCAAAGTCATTCAGTGACACCGCGATCTTCTCTTTTCCAAACCGCTTTGCCACCTCTTCGATCAGTTTCTGTGAATCCGGCTTTGAAAAATTCAGCATGGCACGCTTTGCACCGGTGTAGAGGATTTTCTTGACATCCTCCTGCCGCTTTACATTTCCTCCGGCAACCATCGGAATCCGAATCACGCGGTTGATCTTTTTCATCAGTTCAATGGACTCATCATGATCCTGGTCCGTATTTGACAGGTCAAATACCAGAAGTTCATCCGCCCCGTTATCGCTGTACTCTTTTGCCAGCGCGATCACATCTTCAGATACAACTGTCGGGTCATCAAACCATTTTACCGCCTTCCCTCCAAGGATAAAAATGCAGGGAATCAATCTTTTATAACTCATACGAGAAACTCCTTTTATCTTTTTACAGACTGCCTTTTGTAGACCACACTTCTTTCATCCGTGGTTCTTCGGATACAGCCATATCAAGCGCTTTTCCAAATGCTTTAAATAACGCCTCTGCCATATGATGGTTGTTGCCGCCATCCAGGACTTTCAGGTGCAGGTTCATTGCACCGCTGTAGGAAACAGCATAGAAAAATTCTTTCACCATCTCCGTGTTCAGTTCTCCTAATTTGTCACAGGTAAATGTGGCGCCAAAATTCAGATATGGTCTTCCGGAAAGGTCGATTGCCGAAAGCACCAGCACCTCATCCATCGGAAGCATAAAATGTCCATACCGCTTGATTCCTTTTTTATCTCCCAGTGCTTTTGCAATGGTCTGCCCCAGCACGATTCCGGTATCCTCGATCGTGTGATGGCTGTCTACCTCCAGATCTCCGGTAACTTTGACAGTCAGATCAAAAAGTCCATGTCTTGCAAAGCCGGAAAGCATATGGTCAAAGAAACCGATGCCAGTAGAAATGTCAGTCTTTCCTGTTCCGTCCAGATTCAGTGTCATCTCGATCTGTGTCTCTTTTGTCACACGACTGCAGGATGCAACTCTGCTCTCCATCTTTTAGTCCTCCTCTTCAAAACGTACATGGATCGAATTGGCATGCGCAGTCAGCTGTTCCGCTTTTGCAAAGCTTTCGATATCCTTATGTACCTTCTGCAGTGCTTCTCTTGAATAAGAGATGATACTGGATTTCTTAATGAAATCGTCTACAGAAAGCGGGGAAAAGAATTTAGCGGTTCCGTTTGTCGGAAGGATATGGTTTGGTCCGGCGAAATAATCGCCCAGTGGCTCGCTTGCATATTCTCCGATAAAGATAGCTCCTGCATTGCGGATCTTCGTCATCACTTCAAATGGATTTTTTGTCTGGATTTCCAAATGCTCAGATGCGATCTCATTTGCCACGTCGATCACATCTTCCATCGTATCGGCAAGCAGAATATATCCGTAATTATCCAGAGATTTGGAAATGATCTCTGCTCTTGAAAGTTCTTTTAAGAAACCATCTACCTGATCGGATACCTCATGTGCCAGCTTTTCACTTGTCGTAACAAGAATTGCGGAAGCGAGCTCATCATGCTCTGCCTGGGAAAGCAGGTCTGCCGCAACATATCTCGGATTAGCTGTCTCATCTGCCACAACCAGGATTTCACTTGGTCCTGCAATGGAATCAATGCTGACATGACCGTAAACTGCTTTCTTTGCAAGTGCTACATAGATATTTCCAGGTCCTACGATCTTGTCAACCTTCGGGATACTCTCTGTTCCGTAAGCAAGGGCTGCAATTGCCTGTGCACCGCCGACCTTGTAGATCTTATCCACACCGGCTTCTTTGGCTGCAACCAGTGTATTCGGACTTACTTTTCCATTTTTTCCAGGAGGCGTTACCATGATGATCTCATCCACACCGGCAACCTTTGCCGGCATCACATTCATCAGTACCGAAGACGGATAAACTGCCTTTCCTCCCGGCACATACACGCCGACTCTGTGAAGCGGAGTGATCTTCTGCCCAAGAATGGTTCCGTCCGGTTTACTGTCAAACCAACTGTTCTGACGCTGTTTTGCATGATAACTTTCGATATTGTCTTTTGCTTTGCGGATGACTGTAAGAAGTGTATCATCAACCTGCGCATATGCTTCTTCAATTTCTGCATCTGTGACTTCAATCGTATCTGCAGTAAGCTCTGCTCCATCAAATTTGGCAGTGTATGCAAAAACTGCCGCATCTTTTTCTTCTTTTACTTTATCTAAAATTTCTTTTACGCTTGCCTCATACTGTCCATAATTGTTCGGACTTCTTTTCAGCAGATCTTCCAGCAGATTTTTCTTTGTATCGCTGTTCAGCTTTTGTATTCTCATGTGCATTAAGCCTCCCTTTTTAATATACTTCTGAGTTTATAAAGAAGTTCCTTGATTCTGTCATTTTCCAGACGCATGCTGACCGGGTTTACGATCATACGTGCTGATAACGGGCAAACCTCATCGAGAACTACAAGTCCGTTCTCCTTCAGGGTGGATCCGGTTTCCACGATATCCACAATCACCTCTGAAAGACCAACGATCGGTGCAAGTTCAATCGAACCGTTCAATTTGATAATCTCTACCGTCTGGTGTCTGGTATTATAAAAATAATCCTTTGCAATATTCGGATATTTTGTTGCCACACGGATCAGTTCGTGATTCTCCAGATATTTTTTCGCATCTGCCGGTCCGCATACGCACATCCTGCATTTACCAAAACCAAGATCCAGTACCTCATGTACCTTCTTTCCCGCTTCCAGAATCGTGTCTTTTCCGACCACGCCGATGTCCGCCGCACCATATTCTACATAGGTCGGTACATCCGGTCCCTTCGATAAGAAAAATTTGAGTTTTAATTCTTCATTCACAAAAATCAGCTTTCTGGAATCTTTATCTTTCATTTCCTCACAGGTGATGCCCAGTTCTTCCAGAAGCTCCAGTGTCTGTTTTGCGAGCCGCCCCTTACAGAGCGCAAATGTCAAATATCTTGTGTCTTTCATCGTCTCACCCCTACCCTACAATTTTCTCTTCGCCGGTCATCAGGTTCACCATCTGCACATCTCCTTTGCTGCGAAGATACAGCATGCTTCCTGCAAGACTGCGTTTTCCATAATCCACATAGAATTCCAGCGACTTATCCGATGCTTTCTGAAGGATCTGGGTATTCTTGTCCTTCCCTCTGAATTCCATGGCAAGCTGGATTGCATCCTTCAACCGTTCTTTATCATATAAGATCAGGGAACTCTTCTCGCCACTTGAGATCTGGATCTTCTGGCGGGAAAGTGCGCTCATCAGTTCATCTACTACGATCGCAAAACCGATCGCCGGCTCTTCTTTTCCAAACTTTTCAACCAGGTGGTCATAACGTCCGCCTTTTACAATGGCATCCCCGGTCCCAAAAGTGTATCCCCGGAAGATAATACCGGTATAATATCCGTAAATTCCGCTCATGCTCAGATCAAACGTAATGTACTGTTCCATTTTGTAGACAGATAAGATCGCGTAGATTTTTTCGAGACGCCGGATTGCTTTCATCGCTTTTTTGCTTGGCGCTACCTTTTTCGCCTCCTCCAGGATCTCCACACCACCGACCATCTCTGAAAGTGCAGAAAATGCTTTTCTTGACACCGGTTTTGCATCAGCCTCTTCTAAAAGTTCGTCTGCACCGAAAAAGTTCCGGTTGTTAATCAGCTCACGCAGACGTTCTTCTGTCTCATCATCAATCTCGGATTCCTCGATCAGACTCTGGAAAAAGTCTACATTTCCTATACTGATCTGAAATTCTTCCAGTCCGGCATTCTTCAGACAGTCAATGACAAGTGCCAGCATCTCCGCATCAGCGTCCGCCGCATCCAGTCCAATCATCTCCGCGCCCATCTGGGTACTTTCCTTTAATCGTCCCTGATAACTGGAATGATTGATAAATGTATTCCCCACATAGCAAAGCCTTGCCGGGAATTCATCATCCTTAAATAAAGTTGCCGTCGCACGTGCGATCTGCGGAGTGATATCCGGTCTTAACACCAGTGTGTTGCCGTCTCTGTCAAAAAATTTATATAATTCCCTTGAAGGAATGGTTCCGATCTCTTTTCTGAATACATCAAAATATTCATACATAGGAGTCTGGATATCATGATATCCGTACAAATGCAGAGTCTTATGAAGTCGGTTCTGAAGTGCCAGCTTTTTGGCGCATTCTTCGTGATAAATGTCTCGGACCCCTTCGGGTGTATGTAATAACTGCTCCATAGATTGTAACTCCTCTTTTTTGTTTATTTGTCACTTTAGTATGTTACCATATTAAAACGTGACCTTGTTGTATTATACGAACTTTGACGCGGCTTGTCAAGCCTGCACACTCAGAAGTTCTATCCTGCTAATCTCTTTTCCATGCTTCTTATCTTTCTTCCCGGTGATCCAGATCCTTCTGGAGCATCTCCAGATACGGAACGAATACGCCCTGCCTTAGCTGCATAAAATATTCCTCATCCAGTTCTTCAAAGCGTACGCTTTTCCGTCCGCCCTGCTTCATCCGCTCCCAAAACACTTCTATTTCTTCAAAACGCATGTAATAAAGCAGGTTTTTTGTACTGTAATAGATAAGAAAAAAGGAAATTCCATCCTGTTTTTCAAAATCCCGCATAAAGTTCATCTGGTGTTCATGGATATTGTGTAGTGGAAAGGTATCCATACTGCACTCTTTTGCGTCAAAACATACGGGAATTCCCTGTACTGCTCCAATATAATCGACCGTACTGCGCTGGTCAAAATAGGCCAGCGTGATCTGGCGGTGATCTTTGTCCATTCGTACCGGAGTGATCGGTGTCGGGATTTTCTGAATGAGCGCCAGTCCCTGCTGTTGATAGCGTTCATTCGTCCGGTTAATAAAATCCTCCAGGGTTGAACCTCTTAGCCCTCTTGAATTCCAGGTTCCCATTCTAATCCTTCTCCTTTTATGATGGTTGTAAATCCTTCCGGAAGAGGCGCGGTAAGCTCCTTTTCCGATACCTTTGCAAGCGCATCCTCTCTTTTCGGGAACTGCATTTTCCATGCATGTAAAAGTTGATATTTTAACGCATATTTTTTCCTGAAAATAGAATTGACCTTTGGATTACCATACTTGCTATCCCCGATGATCGGATGACCGGTCGAAGACAGATGTGCACGGATCTGATGGGTCCGTCCCGTGATCAGATGCACCTTCAGAATCGTCTGCTGACCATTATCCGCAAGCGGAATATACTCTGTGGCTATCGGCTTTGCCTCGCCTTTTGCTTCTTTCAGAATTTTCACCTGATTGGTCATCTCATTTTTCAGAAGATATCCTTCGATCTTCTGACGGTCTTTTATCACCCCATCCACGATCGTGAGATAATATTTTTTCACGGTCCTGTCTCTTAAAATCTCGCTGAGCTGCTGTAATCCCGCAAGGCTTTTCCCTGCGGTTACAAGACCACTGGTATTCCGGTCCAGGCGGTTACAGACAGATGGGCGGAAAGTAGCAAGCTCAGCTAGTTTCAGATCGCCTTTTTTCAGCAGATAAGCGATCATATATTCATTCAGGGAAAGGTCAGACGGTGCTGCTTTCTGGGAAAGCATGCCTGATGGTTTGTTCAGGATCAGAATATCCGGATCCTCATAGATTACCGACAGCCGGATGCTGCTTTCCATTGCCCGTGCAAGATCTGCCGGAAGCTGCTTTTCTGCTCCCGGTGCCCCTGCGAATTTCTGCCAGGTATCATCTGAGAGAAATACTTCAACCTGGTCTCCTTTTGTCAGTTTTTCATTTCCCTGCGCTTTTTTCCCGTTTAACTTGATGTTCTTTTTCCGCAGCATCTTGTAAACAAAGCTCATCGGCGCATTACTTAAATATTTTCCAAGAAGCTTGTCCAGACGCTGTCCTGCTTCATTTGACGAAACGGTTATTTTCTGCATGCTTTTAATTCCTCCTGCCTTTTACAGTGAAATGTCCAGAAGGAGTCCTTTGATCATCTCTTCGTGTTTTCTTGTATCCTGCTGTTCTACAGAAGCAATGTTGTTCATTCCCTCGGCGCGGGTCAGAAATGCTTTGTAATCATGGAAAAGCTTGACCACCACCTTGTCGAACTGGTTTTGCTTCATAATGGATTTGATATGCTTTGCGGCATAGTCCACATCCACTTTTTTCACCGGCACATAGCCACAGATCGTATTGTTATAAATTGCAACAGCTGCTACCGGCATTGCCTTTTTCTCACTGGTGATCACAAGATCGTATGCAACGGTAAGTTCTTCGGTGACAGCCGAGATTTCAAGCTCAGTTGCCTCATCGATGGAATCGTGCGGCATGACCATGATCAGATTGACCAGGATCCGGCTTGCCGGAAGACATCCGAGTACCGCTACTACAGTGAGCAGATTGAGCTTTGTCTTTGTTGTCACATAACCGGCGATCACCAGTGCGGCAACCAGTCCAAAAGAGACAACAGCTTCCAGTATCAATAATCGTTTTCTTCTGCGCAGATAACCTGCATCTCCTTTTTGTATCTTCATCTTGTCTTTCGCTTACTCCTTCGTTATTTTCTCCATCACTGACATGGCTTTTAAGATCATTCCGTGCGGAAGTACTTTGGTAGCAGCTTCTGCCCATTTCATTGCCATGCCATATACAGAAACCTCTTTTTTGTATTTGGCATCAATGAGCGCCTGCTTTACAACCTGTACCGGATCTGCCATCACAGCCTCTTTCATGCCACCGGGCAACTTCCCTGACACTTCAAAAAACGGGGTGTCCACAGGTCCCGGGCAGACCGCTGTGACGAAGATTCCTTTTTCCTTAAGTTCAGCTGCAAGGCTCCTTGAAAAGCTCAGTACATACGACTTCGTCGCTGCATAAACTGCGAATTTTGCCTGCGGGCAAAAAGCTGCTGCGCTTGCCAGGTTGATGATCCTGGTTCCTTTATGCATCCAGGGCAGACAGGTACAGGTCATCTCGGTCAGTCCCCGGCAATTCAGGTCGATCATGCGGAGCTGAAGTTTCTTGTCTTCCTTTGCAATCTCCTCTACTGTCCCGGTCTTTCCGAATCCTGCTGCATTGACCAGCATACGGATATCAGGATTCTGATTCTCCAGCCGGTTTTTCACCTGCTTGTATACCAGATCCTCTTCCATGTCCCCTGCAAAGATCCGGATATAGATCTTGTGGCTTTTCTTGATCTCTTCCAGCTTCTTTTCACTGCGGGCAATCACCCAGATTTCGTCCAGTTCCTTGTAAAAACGTTCAATCTGTCTGACAAATTCTTTTCCCATGCCGGAGGATGCCCCGGTAACAATCGCAATCTTCATAAGCGGTTCTCCTTTCTCCTGTGACTACTTCCGTTTGTGTACATTACGGATGGATTTCTTTTTCTGCGGTCTTGATGAGGACTCACCTCTGCCGTTTCCTGTAGATGCAGGCTTTGTATTCTTATGCCCTGCATTTGAATTTTTATAATTTCCGTTTGGCTTTCCTGGATTTTTGTTATTTCCATTCGGGTTTTTGCTCTTTCGGTCCGTGCCGCCATGAGTTCCGCCATGGTTTCTTCCGCTGTATCCATTCTTCTCCTGCATTTTTTCCGAATGAAGCTTTCTCGGACGGATCAGACATTTTTCATCAAATCCTACCAGATCCATACGGTCCGCAATTCGCAGTGCCTCCATGACCAGATCATAATTTTTCGGGTTCCGGTACTGGATCAGTGCTCTCTGCATCGCTTTTTCATGCGGATTCTTCGGCACATACACCGGCTTCATCGTCCGCGGATCTACACCGGTATAATACATACAAGTGGAAATCGTAGACGGTGTCGGGTAGAAATCCTGTACCTGCTCCGGCATATAACCGAGATCCCGCAGGTATTCGGCAAGCTTTACCGCTTCTTTCATAGTAGAACCCGGATGGGACGACATCAGATACGGAACCAGGTACTGTTTAAGTCCTAGCCTTTTATTGATCTCTTCGTATTTGTGGGTAAAACGTTCATAAACCGCATTTTCCGGCTTGCCCATCATCTGAAGAACCGGGTCTGCTACATGCTCCGGTGCAACTTTCAGCTGACCGCTGACATGATACTGACACAGTTCTTTGAAAAACGTGTCATCCGGATCCGCCAGCAGATAGTCAAACCGGATACCGGAACGGATAAATACTTTTTTGACTCCAGGTATCTTTCTGAGATCCCTGAGAATGCTTAAGTATTCTTTATGATCTGCGATCAGATTTTTACACGGCTTTGGAAAAAGACACTGTTTGTTCGTACATGCCCCGTATTTTAACTGTTTCTTACATGCCGGCGCACGGAAGTTCGCGGTCGGTCCGCCTACATCATGAATATATCCTTTGAATTCCGGATCCTCCGGAAATGTCTTTGCTTCAGCGATCAGTGATTCCTTACTTCGTGTCTGAATGATCCTTCCCTGATGGAATGTCAGTGCACAAAAACTGCAGCCTCCAAAACATCCCCTGTTGCTGATCAGACTGAATTTGATCTCCCGGATTGCCGGAACTCCACCTGCCGTCTCATAAGATGGATGGTAGGTCCGCATGTAAGGAAGTGCGTAGACATCATCCATCTCCTGCTGGGTCAGCGGTTTTGCCGGAGGGTTCTGTACCACATACAGATGATCCGAATAGGGCTCAACCAGCCGCTTTCCGGAAAATGGATCTGTGTTGCAGTACTGTCTGTAAAAGCTTTTGGCGTACAGAAGCTTATCTTTTTTCATCTCTTCATACGATTCCAGAATCTCTGCATCATACACACTGTCCAGATTCTTGACCTTGCAGACCGTTCCATCGATATAGGTAATGTCCTTGATATCCAGTCCGGCATCCAGTGCCTCTGCAATCTCAATAATCGAGCGTTCGCCCATTCCATAAGAAACCAGGTCTGCACCCGAATCCAGAAGAATGGAACGCTTAAGCTGGTTGGACCAGTAATCATAATGTGCAAGTCTTCTAAGACTCGCCTCGATACCACCCAGAATGATTGGTGTCTTCTTATATGTCTGACGGATCAGATTGCCGTACACAACTGCTGCATAATCCGGTCTCTTTCCCATCACTCCGCCCGGTGTATAAGAATCCTGCTGCCGTCTTTTCTTTGATACAGAATAATGGTTGACCATGGAATCCATATTTCCCGCCGACACCATAAATCCAAGCCGCGGCTCTCCAAATTCTGTAATACTTTCTTTATCCTTCCAGTCAGGCTGTGCAATGATCCCCACGCGGAAGCCATGTGCCTCTAAAAGGCGGGTGATGATCGCATGTCCAAAAGACGGGTGGTCTACATAGGCATCTCCGCTTACATAGACAAAGTCTACCTGATTCCACCCCCGTTCTTCCATCTCTTTCCTGCTGATCGGTAAAAATCCATGATTCATTATAATACCTCGTATGTCTGATTGGTAATGTCTTCATAACTGTGAATAAAATAGTCGGCAAGTTCCCGCTTTTTCGCATCCTGTGGGCGTGAAAACCAGTCGTCCACCGCGCATACACGCATTCCTGCATTTTTCCCGGCAAGGATTCCCATCGGAACATCTTCAAATACCAGACAGGCAGAAGGATCTGCACCCAGCTGCCCAGCCGCCTTCAGATAAACATCCGGTGCCGGTTTCCCTTTATTCACTTCGCAGCTTGTACAGATCGTATCGAAAAGATGGGTGATCTGCCTTGCCTTTAAAAATTCTTCCACCAGTTTCCGGTCATTGCTGGTTGCGATTCCTGTCCGGATCCCTTTCTCTTTCAGCATCTCCAGAAATTCCTTTACCCCTGGCTTTAGTGTGACCTCTTTTGTATATTTATCCACAGACATATCATACCATTCTTTTTTGATCTCCTCCACAGTATGCGGAAGCTCCGGAAAAATCTTCAAAAAGTACTGCGCTGTCTCGGTATAGCTCATCCCTTCCATTGCCTCATGAAAATCTTCCGGCGGATTCAGATGATATTTTCTGATATAATCTTCATCTATCGCTGTCCACACCCACATGGAATCTACCAGAGTCCCATCCAGATCAAAAATGACAGCTTTAGTATGCTCTAACATAATTTTTTTATCTCCTCTTCGGTCAGTGACCGGTATTCTCCCTTTGTAAGTGTCTTATCCAGAACAAGGCTTCCCATAGAAAGCCGCTTCAGATAGATTACCTCTTTGCCGACTGCATGAAACATCCGCTTCACCTGATGGAAACGTCCTTCAGTGATCGTAAGCTCGATTTCCGACTCCTCCCCACTTTTCAGGATTCGAAGATCTGCGCTTTTAGCCGGCGTATCGTCTCCAATATCCACTCCATCTGCAAATGCTTTCACATCAGATTCATCTACCTTTCCCTGTACTTTCGCATAATACACCTTATCCACATGTTTTTTTGGGGAAAGCAGGCGGTGTGCCAGTTCTCCGTCATTGGTGATCAGAAGAAGTCCTTCCGTGTCCTTATCCAGACGTCCTACCGGGAACAGATCATTTCTTTTTTTATCTGTGATCAGATCCAGAACTGTCTTGTCCCGGTCATCTTTTGTTGCGGAAATAACACCTGCAGGTTTATGGAGCATATAATACTCTTTTTTAGCGTATCCAATCTGTTTTCCGTCAAGACTTACTTTCTGTGTGGTCTCATCGATTTTAAGTTCCGGTTTTTTCACCGTCTCTCCATCAACCATAACACGTCCGCTGCGGATCAGCTTTTTGATTTCACTTCTGGTTCCCTGCCCCATCTCGGCAAGATATTTGTCTATGCGCATCATGCAGACTGATTCCTCCATCCAGGCAGATATTTGTTCTTCAAAGTTCCGTTCGTGACTTTTCCCCATCCAAGCGGGAAACCGTCTGTACAGATCAGATGCCAGCCTTTTGCCTTAGCCGGAATCAGATCCTCCACATCGATTGTCTCACCTTTCAGATAACGCATCAGTCGGTCATCATCAGAAGACAGGTTCAAAGTATGCACGTACTCTTCCATTTTCAGGTTCATCGCCAGTGCCTGGCTCGGCTCAAAACGCTTTTTCTTCAGTTCGCCAAGGAGAAGTCCGCTTCTTAAAAATCTTGCGCCTTTCAGTTCCGGAAGATTCTCTGGCATATAGTACACGCGTTCTCCATGGATATCCAGTCTCCACGGCTTTAGATCCCACTTTACATCACGGAAGAATTCCTCCAGCTCTGCCGGGATTTTCTTCGCTTTCTGCTCTGCGACCGGGGAAGACGGGCAGATTGCATCCTCACTCTTTTTCAGCAGTGCGAGGTAATGTCCCTCCCCTTTCATATGATGTGGAAAAATACGGACAGTCTTAGCAAAATCCGGATCCTTTGACTTGGTTACTTCCGGCCTGCCCGGTGCAAATCCTTCATATCCTGCGATTTCCTGGATCTCGAATTCCGGATATTCACCGAGCAGATATTCGATCGTCCCCTCATTCTCCAGTGGATCAAACGTACAGGTTGAATACAGCATCATGCCACCCGGCTTTAACATTCTTGCCGCCTGGGTGATAATGCTTCTCTGCAGCTTCGAGAAAAATTCCGGTCCATGTTCTTCCCAGGCGCGTACCATCTTCCTATCCTTACGGAACATCCCTTCCCCGGAACACGGCGCATCGATCAGGATCTTGTCAAAATAACCGCTGAAATAGCGTTCCAGTCGTCCAGGTTCTTCACTCATGACCAGCATATTGCCGATTCCGAAAACTTCCAGATTCTTTAAGAGTCCTCTTGCTCTGGAGCTGCTGATATCATTTGCGACCAGAACACCTTCGTTCTGAAGCTTCGCTCCAAGCTCGGTTGCCTTTCCACCAGGTGCGGCACAGACATCCAGTACCCGGTCCCCCGGTTCTACCGGAAGACGGTTCGCCGGTGTCATTGCACTCGGCTCCTGCAGGTAATAAAGTCCTGCAAAATAATACGGATGCTTCGCAGGAGATATCTTCTCTCCGTCATAGTAAAAACCGTTGTCGATCCACGGGATCGGTGTGATCTCAAACGGACAGATCTTCACAAAATCCTCCACAGAAATCTTCTCTGTATTCACACGAAGTCCGTAATATCTCGGCTCGTCATAACATTTTATATAATCCTCAAATTCATCTCCGAGGAGTGCCTTCATCTTCTCTTCAAATTCATTTGGTAAATTTATCATTCTTTCGTCCTCCATATCATTTAAGTATAGCATAGTTAGAAAGAACAGGAAAGTTTTTTCTCCCCGGCAAGTCTTAAAATCCAATAGGGATTGTAGCTGGTTTCTTCGCCGTCCGGATAGAGATAAATTCCCAGATGCAGATGCGTGGCAAACATCCCTTTCGTCCCCTCCGGACCATATCCGGTATTTCCCATAAATCCAATGATATCCCCTGCCTTCACCTCGTCCCCCTCCTGATAACTTCCATAAGAGTCCAGATGTGCATAATAGAAATATGCACCGGACGGTGCGGTAATCCCGATCCTGTATCCTCCCTTTTCCAGCCAGCCTCTTGCCGATACTACCCCATCTGTCATACTCACAACAGGATAGAGACCGGGGATATCTTTCGATGCCATCAGATCACAGCCTTCATGTCCCCTTTTTCCTCCGTAGGTGCGCTCTCCCATCCAGCTGTCCACAAAAGATACCTGATACTGTGGATGTTTCGGTGATTCCGGAACAGGAAAATAGCGGATATCATTCCAAAGAGCTGTACAGATCTTTTCAAAAGATTTCCACTCTTCTTTTTCCGACCATTTTTCAAACAGCTCTTTTTCGTTATCCTGTGGAAACAGGCTGTTTTCCAGAAAATAAATGGCATAAAGTCTTCCTCTTTTTTCATGATCTGTCTTCGCAAGAACCTGGAAAAACGCCTCCTCCATCCCAAGCTTTCTGAATTCTTCTGTGCTTCCTGTTTTTAGGTTCAATCGGTTTTTTTTAGCTTTCTCGTTGATCTGTATGCTTGCTGCCACGCAAAAAATCAGCAATAAAAAAAGGAGCAGAAGCGATCTGCGTTCCAGTCTTTTTTTCAAGATTTCTCCATTTTTCTTTTATTCTATTCACACTGAATCTCTTCTATGCATATGTGCCCCGGTATATCTGTCTGCGTTTTTTCATAAACTATTGCAAAAGAATACGGCAGGTATACACGATGAAAACAAAAAAACTGTCTGTGTTTTTTCTGATCGGACTTTTCCTTCTGATGCTTTTTTCCCCGGAAACCGTTGCCACAGGTGCCGCAAACGGACTGCTACTCTGGTATAGGCAGGTGCTTCCGGTGCTCTTTCCTTTTCTTCTTATAACCGGTCTTATGATCCGCACAGAGAGCATTTCCCTGATCAACCATACCCTTTCTCCAATTCTGAAGCCTTTTCTTGGCATTTCTGAAAATGCTTCTTTTTCGGTGGTCTGTGGATTTCTCTGTGGCTTTCCAGTAGGGGCGAAATCCTGCTCTGACCTGACTGATAAAGGGAAAATTTCTTCTGCCGAAGGAGAATACCTGCTTTCCTTCTGTAACAATGTCAGTCCTGCGTTTCTGACCGGGTATGTGGCAGTACAGAGCCTCAAGCAGCCTGAAATGGCGCAGATCTGTCTGCTTTTTCCTATCCTTGCCGCACTGTGCTGCTCCTTTTTGTTCCGCAGATGGTATCTGCCGCGGAATCCTTTTGCGGTCGTAGGAGAACAGGCTGATCCCAGACAATTTCTTCCTTTTTCCGAGGCTCTTGACGAAAGTATTCTGTCAGCATGTGATTCCATCACGAAAATCGGCGGATATATAATCGTTTTCTCAGTGCTCATTTCTTTTATGGCAGAACTTTCCTTTCAGAATTTCTTCTGGAAATTGTTGCTTCTTCCCGGAGTGGAACTGACCGGTGGAATCCGCATGCTCTGTCAGCTGGACCTTACTTCTGAACTGCGGTTTCTTCTCATCATGGCGCACTGTTCTTTTGGAGGAGTCTGCGCGCTTTTCCAGACAAAATGCATGATCCGATCCCAGAACTGGTCTTTTCCTCGCTATATAGCAGAAAAGCTGATTACCGCAATGGTAACCAGCCTGTTCGCTTTTTGCTATATGAAATTGTTCGGATAAAGAACTTATTCTCTCTGTCCCTGGTCCGTCTGTCCGGCTTCTCCGCCGAATTCTGCTTCCAGTCCGCGTGAGGACTTATCCGGAACTTCCAGTTCTGCACGGTTGTTACGGACAACATCATAACATTCCTGAAGGGATGTTACCAGACTGTCATACTTGCTTGTGTAACTGTTCAGTGTATGACCGATGATGCTTTCAGCATTGGCAAGAAGATCATCTGTATACTGCACTGCCCCGATACGAATATCGTTAGCATCATTAGTCGCATTATCCAGAATCTGCTGTGCCTGGTCTGTTGCTGCCATAACGATCTCGTTTGCCTGTGCGTATGCCTGCTGCATGATCTCATGCTCGCTTACCAGTTCACTTGTCTGTGCATGTGCTTCTTCAATCATGCTTTCTGCTTTCTGTTGTGCATCCGCAAGGATCGCATCCTTGTTCGCAATGATCTTCTGATAACGCTTGATCTCATCAGGTGTCTTCATACGAAGTTCACGGAGAAGTTCATCGATCTGGTCTTTATTCACGATAATCTTTGTAGTTGATAATGGCTGAAACTTACAGCTGTCAATGTACTCTTCAATTTCTTCAATAATCTGCTCAATACGGCTGCTCATAATTTTGCACTCTCCTTCTTGTCACAGACCTACTGTGACATCTTTTCTTTTATACTTTTGGCGACAGTCTCCGGCACGAACTGGGAAATATCCCCTCCGAAAGCTGCGACTTCTCTTACGATTGTAGAGCTAAGGTAAGAATACTTGAGATTGGTTGTAAGGAACATGGTTTCTACTTCCGGTTCAAGCTTATGATTCGTCTGTGACATCTGGATCTCATATTCAAAATCTGTGATCGCACGCAGTCCGCGAATCACAAGACGTGCCTTTTGCTGTCTTGCAAATTCTACAAGCAGCCCGTCGAAAGGCACTACTTTCACGTTGCCGAGATCTTTTGTCACTTCCTTTAACATTTTAACACGTTCTTCTACAGAAAACAACGGGGTTTTTGCTTTATTCATCAATACTCCGATTATAAGTTCGTCTACAATTTTACTGCTCCGGGTAATAATATCCAGATGTCCGAAAGTTACCGGGTCAAAGCTTCCCGGATAAATCGCTCTTATCATGAGTCTACTCCTCCACAGATATAAATACATGCATATTAGTCTTGTATTTCTTTTGTTTGATCATTAAAAAACCAAGTTCCTCCAAATAAGAAAAATCAGTCGCCAAAGATGCTTCCACGATGATCAGTGCATCCTTTTCCAGCAAGTCTGATTTTGCAAGATAAGTAAGCACCTCTTTTTCCAGCATATGGTTGTACGGTGGATCCATAAACACATAATCGAATTTTTCTCTTCCATCCAGCCTGCGAAGTGCCGAAAACACATCCTCCCGGATTACTTCCGCCTGGTCTTCAAGCTGTGTCTTTTTCAGATTCTCCATAATGCACTGGATTGCATTCGGATTGTTTTCCACAAAAACCGCCTTTTTTACACCTCGGCTGATCGCCTCAATCCCGATTGCCCCGCTTCCGGAAAAAAGATCCAGAAATGTACAGTCGCAGAGTCCGTGTGCGATCATATTGAATAAGGTTTCTTTGGTTCTGTCGGTTGTCGGACGTGTCTCCATTCCTTTTACCGTCACAAGTGGTATTCTTCTGGCTTTCCCTGCTATGACTCTCATCTTATCGTTCTCCTGATTTATGATGTCAGAAACTATTCCATCATTTCAAAACATAGGGTGTTTTGTCTTTTAACCCTGACAACATATTATACTTATTTGTGATTATTTTGTCAATTTCTCCGCTTGTATTTTACCAGATACATTTTTTATATCTGTCTTTTTTCAGATACAAAGCTCTACTTTTCCGACTCCATATGTGCCTGATGGACAGTGATCTGCTGATATGGAATATCAATATGATTTTCATCCAGTGTCAACTTGATATTTTCCAGCATCCGCCATCTTGTCGGCCAATATTCTTCACTTTTTACCCAGGCACGGACACCAAGCACCACTGAACTGCTCCCAAGCTCATTTACAAAGACATTATGTTCCATACTCTGGATGACGGACGGATCATTTTTTACAAGTCCCTGCAGCAGTTTCTTGGCAAGGCACAGATCCGCTTCATATGCAATATCCACCTTCAGATCCAGCTGACGGTAATCTTTGTCCGTCACATTGGTAAGGCTTGTGTTGGCAAGTGTTCCATTCGGCACAATGATCGTCTTGTTGTCAATGGTGGCAAGCTTAGTGTAGAAGATCTGGATCTCTTTGACCGTTCCTTCATTGCCATGGCTGTCTTCTATAATATAATCCCCGACAACAAAAGGCTTCAAAAATAAAATCAGCATCCCACCGGCAAGGTTGGAAAGACTTCCCTGCAGGGCAAGACCAACTGCCACGCCTGCCGATGCAACCGTTGCTGCAATCGATGCAGATTCTACACCGAGCGAATTGATAATTGCCAGAAACAGCAGAATATGAAGTCCGTATTTCAACAGAGAATCCACAAACTGTCTTGCACCGGTATCCGAATTGGCGCGTTCCATGGATGCCCGCGTAATCTTGCGGATCCAGTTGATCACCTTATGGCAGATGATGAATATGAGCAGCGCCATCAGAATCCGGATTCCAAACGCAATCAGGTCCGGACCTTTCTCCTGAATGAATTTGTTAAATCCGGTGATTGTATCCACCGTATCCTGCACGGTCTCCTCTACCTCACTTCCTGCGGCTGTCTGTGTCAAAAGCATGTTTTATCCCTCCTTCAGTGCAATAAATGCTGCAAGATTCCCCCTCTTTCCTTTGGATGCGCGATGGGAAAATAAAAGCTCCGGATTGCAACAGGTACACACATTAGTAACCGCCAGATGTTCCGGTCTGATCCCTGCATCTGTGAGAACCAGTTCATTTGCCTTCCAGAGATCCAGCTGGAACTTTCCATTCTCCTTGGCATAGAACAGACGGTCATATTCAGACTCTCTGAAATTTGCGCGGAACATATCGATCACATCTTCACTGACTTCATAGCATTCCTGACAGATGGACGGTCCCACACAGGCAAGGATATTCTTTGGATCACAACCGAATTCTTTCTGCATCTTTTCAACCGTCACCTGTCCCATCCGGTTCACAGTGCCTCTCCAGCCGGAATGGCTGGATGCTACCACCTTTTTCACCGGATCCAGAAACAGAAGCGGTACACAGTCCGCGTAAAATGTCACCAGACAGATCCCCGGTACATTTGTGATCAGTCCATCTACATCTGTGTAATCTTTTTCTCTTGTAACACCTTTGCCGGCATCTTCTCTTGTCACGATCCGTACGTTCGTCGTATGGGTCTGATGCGTGCAGACCATATGCTCCGGCTTCACGCCGATTGCAGCTGCCATTCTTCTGTAATTCTCGTCCACATGCGCGGGATCATCCCCTCTGGTATAGCTCAGGTTCATGCTTCCCAGGAAACCTTCACTCACTCCTCCAAGTCTGGTCGAAATTCCATGTTCTACAAGCCCTTCCTTTTCAAGGATCGGATATTTGAGAAATGGTACGCCAGCACTTATGCATTCGTCAAAGATATGCTCCTCGTTTTTATATTTTAATCCTATTTTCATCTGTACTCTCCCGTATTGTGATATCTGCAGGCAGCCATTTGCCTTTCCCCGGTATCATAACTCATACAATTCCAAAATCTCCGCAGTACTCAAATGCATTTTTCCGCAAAGAAATCTTATTCCCCGCGATTCCTATTACATCGAAGCGGCATGGTATCTCTGTGCAGCCGTTCTTCATCAGATAATAAACGGCCGCTCCGGACAGGCGCATCTGTTTGGGCACAGATACCGCCTCCAGAGCAGCCGAAAGCCCTCCTGTTTTGCGAAATTTCACCTCACAAAAGACCAGATATTCTCCGTCTTTTGCAACAATGTCAATCTCCGCATAACGGCAGCGGAAATTATACTCCAGTATCCGATATCCTTGCTTTTCCAGAAATTCACCTGCTATTTTTTCATATTTTGTACCGGTCCTTCGCCGGTTTTTTTCATTCTCCAATCGCCTTTTGGATCTGATCTTCTACCTGTTCTGACGGATTTTTATACGAAGTGTCCGATAAAACTTCTTCTGTGGATCGGTGTCGGTCCAAGCGTCTGAAGCGCTTTGATATGTTCTGCTGATCCATAACCTTTGTTGGACGCGAATCCATATCCCGGAAGTACCTTATCATACTCTTCCATCAGACGATCTCTTGTTACCTTTGCCACAATACTTGCTGCAGCGATGGATACGCTTTTCGCATCTCCCTTGATGATTGGAACCTGTGGAATCACAACCTCCGGAATGGTAACTGCATCATTTAAAAGCAGATCCGGCTTGACTTTCAAATTGCCAATCGCCTGACGCATGGCTTCGTAAGTTGCCTGCAGAATATTGATCTCGTCAATCCTTGCAGGGGAAGCCATCCCGAGACCTACCGCAACTGCTTTGTCCATGATCTCATCATAAAGCTCATCTCTTTTTGCTGCGGAAAGCTTCTTGGAATCATTTATATAAAGGATCTCGCACTCTTTGGGCAGAATCACGGCTCCTGCAACCACCGGACCCGCAAGTGGCCCCCTTCCCACCTCGTCAATTCCACAGATAAACGCATAGTCAGCGTATTTTTCTTCGTACTGACGCATTTTCGCAAGGCGCTCTTTTTCGGCAAGCAGCTTTTCCTTCTGCTTTCTGTACTTTTCCAGAAGCTTTTGCACACCGGCTCTGTCATCCGGCGCATAGACCTTCATCAGCTGCTCCCTTTCGGCATCCTCTGCCATTTTTAAACGGCTGTCGATCTCTTTGATACTTTCTTTACTCATGCTTTATCACTCCGATTTTGTTGAACGGATAAATTCTTACCCAGGCACGCCCGATCAGCATATCACGGGTAAGTACACCCACACTTGCCACACGACTGTCCGAGCTGTGATTCCGGTTATCTCCCAGGACAAAATATTCATCATCTCCCAGTTTAATCGGCTCTGCTGCAATTCCCGGATCTTCCATCACCTCTGCACCATAATGTTCATCCAGCTTTTTGCCATTAATATACATATATCCATCGATTACCTGCACAGTCTCACCGGGCAGTCCAATGATACGTTTGATATAATAGGTATTCTCTGCATGTTGGTAAGGGAATACAATAATATCATATCTCTCCGGATCGCGGAAGCGGTAGCTGAGCTTATCCACGATCAGGTTATCTCCGTCTGAAAGTGTCGGCTCCATTGAATGACCGTCTACTTTTGTGCGCTGTCCGACAAAGGTGACGATCACCCATGTCAGCAGAACAATGACCAGAAGATACAGAAGAGTTCCTCCCAGTGATCTCCATATACTCTGCTCCTGCTCCGGAGCTTCTTCCTTGTTGTCTTCCTTACTCATTTGTATACTCCTTTACAAATTCAAGTGTGATCCTTCCGAGTCTTCCATTTCGGAAATCATCCAGCAGCATACCAGCTGCTTTTGCGGTATCTAATTCATTTCCACGCACCAGACAATGACGGCTCTCAGCAATTGCTTCCAATACACTGTAGCTGTTCTGCTTTTCGTTGATCGTATATTTCTCAGCAAGAACACCCGGATAAGCATCCTGCATAAAGCTGATCAGCTCCGCCGCAAGCTCTTCCAGATTCATGATCTCATCCTTGATCGACCCGATAAATGCAAGGCGCAGTCCCACCTGCTGGTCCTCAAACTTCGGCCAGAGAATTCCCGGTGTATCGAGAAGCTCTACGTTCTTGTTTAGACGGATCCATTGCTTTCCTTTGGTCACACCCGGTTTGTTACCGGTCTTTGCACAGGCTTTTCCGGCAAGTGCATTGATAAAAGTAGACTTTCCGACATTCGGGATTCCGACTACCATCGCACGGACCGGACGGTTCAGAATCCCTCTCTTACGGTCACGCTCTGTCTTTTCTTTACATGCTTCCTGGATTACTCCCTGAATAGACTTAATCCCACCGCCTTTACGGGAATTAACCTTAACTGCCGAATATCCTTTTCCACGGAAATAGCCGATCCACTCTTCTGTCTGCTTCTCATCTGCAAGATCTGCCTTATTGAGCAGGATCAGTCTTGCTTTATTCTTTCCAAGTTCATCGATGTCCGGATTCCGGCTGCTCATCGGAACTCTTGCATCAACCAGTTCGATCACAAGATCGATCAGTTTGATATTCTCCTGCATCATCCTTTTGGCCTTTGTCATATGCCCCGGATACCATTGAAAATTCATCCAGTTTCCTCCTTCTATTTACCAAGCAGTCCGAAACGGTCTTTCGGGGAAAGGATAAACCATACTTTCCCTTCAATCTCGGAACGCTTTACATTTCCAATATCAGCCATCCGGCTGTCTTCACTGCTCTCCCGGTTGTCGCCAAGGACAAAATACTCATCTCCACCGAGAACGATCTTCTCACTGGCAATACCTGTATCTGCAATTGCAGTAGTCTCATACTTTTCATTCAGCTTTCTGTTGTTGATATAAATCTCTCCATCCCTGATCTCAACACTTTCGCCCGGAAGTCCGATAATCCTTTTAATATAGGAATGAAGGTTCTCATTCCCCTTTGGTTTGAACACGATAATGTCTCCGCGCTTCGGTGTACTGGCATCATATACGATCCGGTTTACCAAAACCACATCCCCATTCCGAATCACCGGGTTCATGGACTCTCCGATATTACTGATCTGATGCCCGAAATACCACACAAACACAAATGCGCACAGGCAGACGAGCACAATTTGGAATACCCATCCAAATACTTCGGGAATCCATTTCAAATTGATATGTTTTCTATGCTTTCTGTCAAATCTGAGTTCTTTTCTTTTTCTATGTCTCATCTGTTATCATATCCTATATTAGCAAAAGGGACAAGTACCTGTCGTATTTGTCCCTCTTTAAGCATTTACTATTTTACTAATTCTTTAACTTTTGCTCTCTTACCTACACGATCTCTTAAGTAGTTCAGTTTTGCACGTCTTACTTTACCTTTACGAACAACTTCTACTTTTTCAACGTTTGGTGAGTGAAGCGGCCATGTCTTCTCAACGCCGATTCCGTTAGAGCTCTTTCTTACTGTAAATGTTTCTCTTGCTCCGCCGCCCTGTCTCTTTAATACAGTACCTTCGAATACCTGAATTCTCTCACGGTTTCCTTCTTTGATCTTACCATAAACTTTTACAGTATCTCCTACGTGGAATTCCGGAGCATTTTCTTTTAACTGAGCTGCTTCAATGTTCTTAATAATTTCGTTCATGTGTGAACCTCCTTCATATTTTGACGTTCTTAATACGCTTTTCTATCGTATCAGAGGACCATCTCTGTTTTCATCACAACGTGCTATATATTAACACATTATTCTTCATTTTTCAAGTCTTTTTCTCGATTTTCTATAATCTCTTCTGCAAGTTCTCTTTCTTTCATGGTAAGCTCTGCGTCTTCCAGAAGGTCCGGACGCCATTTTGCAGTACGGATCACGGACTGCTCTCTGCGCCATTTCTCTACATTGGCATGATGACCGGATAAAAGGATTGGTGGAACCTGCCTGTCGTGCCAGATCTCCGGTCTGGAATACTGCGGATATTCCAGGAGATTGTCCTGAAAACTCTCAAATTCGGCAGATACATCATTATGCAGAACACCCGGGATCAGGCGGGATACCGCATCCACGATCATCATTGCCGGAAGTTCACCGCCTGTCAGTACATAATCGCCGGCTGACACATAATCCGTTACGATCTCCTCCAGCACACGTTCATCGATTCCTTCGTAATGTCCGCACAAAAGCACCAGTTCGTCTTCTTTCGCAAAATCTTCTGCCATCTTCTGGTTAAACGGCTTCCCCTGCGGGGAAAGATAAATCACACGTGGTCTCTTTCCTTCCGGGAGGGCTGCTTTTTCCTGAATGGCAAGATAGGTCTGGTAAACCGGCTCTGCCTGCATCAGCATTCCTGCGCCGCCGCCATACGGATAATCATCCACACTGCTGTGCTTGTTAAATGCGTAGTCCCGGATATTCCAGGCTTCAATCTCAAGAATTTTATTCTTCACGGCTCTTCCGATAATACTGGTTTCCAGACCGTTCATCACCATCTCCGGAAAAAGCGTCATGATATCAAATCTCATATTGTTCTCCTACTATTCTGTCGCTTAAATCAGTCCGTCCATCAGATGAACAGTCATTTTCCTATTCTCAGTATCTACATCCAGAATACAGTCATGGATTGCCGGAAGAAGCACCTCTGTGTGCGCCTCTGTCGATACCACATAGACATCATTCGCACCGGTTTCCATAATATCTTCCAGGACACCGAATTTTTCACCGTCCTCAGTGTAGACATCCATGCCGATGATATCTGCCATGTAATACTCATCCTCTTCCAGTTCCACGGCATTCTCACGAGATACAAGAAGCGGCATCTTTCTGTATTTTTCAATATCATTTATGTTATCGATCCCTTTGAACTTCAGAATCACATACTGTTTAAAAAATTTTACACCTTCAATTTCAAGAGGAATCTGTTCTTTTCCTGTATCAAGAACCACATCTTTCAGAGCACGGAAGCGGTTTGGATCATCCGTTGTCGGAAATACTTTAACTTCACCTTTGATTCCGTGGGTAGATGTGATCACGCCAACTTGCAGGTAATCATTTTGTTGCATACTTTGTCCTTTCTTAGCATATAAGATAAACTTTACACCGAAAAAGTCTGTTTTAGTCTTTTGAAGCGACTTTTTCTCCATCCCCAGATACAGTGAATCTGTCATTGGCAGCTTCACTTGCATACTAAGGTATGATAAAAAACGCAGATAAAAATAAATTTACCTGCGTTTTATTTTTATGCTATTGCATAATTTCAACCACGACTTTTTTGTCTTCTTTGGCCGCGGCTGCCTTTACAACGGAACGGATTGCTTTCGCAATTCGGCCTTGCTTACCGATCACCTTTCCCATATCATTATCTGCGACATGTACTTCGATCACGGTAGTCTTGCCTTCCTGTTTTTCCGTAACCACGACGCCTTCAGGATTGTCCACAAGTGCTTTCGTAATTACTTCTACTAAATTTTTCATCACTCGCACCTCCGCGAAGCAACCTATTTTTCAATACCTGCTGCCTTAAAGATTTTTCCAACTACTTCTGTAGGCTGAGCACCGTTGTTTAACCATTTTTTAGCTGCTTCTTCATCTACTTTGAATACGCTAGGATCCTGAGTTGGATCGTATGTTCCGATTTCTTCGATGAATTTTCCGTCTCTTGGTGATCTAGAATCAGAAACAACGATTCTATAGAAAGGAGCTTTCTTCTGTCCCATTCTTCTTAATCTGATTTTTACTGCCATTTTACTTTCCTCCATAAAACAATTTGTATTTATAATAGTTTATCTATATATCACGCATGGTCTGCGGAATATATCTCCTTTAGAAAGGCATCTTGAACTTGCCTTTTTTACCTTTCCCGCCCATCATTCCCGGGAAAGACTTCATCATCTTGCGCATCTGCTCGAACTGCTTCATCATCTTGTTGACTTCCGAAATGTCAACTCCGGCTCCTGCTGCGATTCTTCGCTTTCTCTGCGGAGTGATGATGTCCGGATTCTGACGTTCCTTGATCGTCATGGAATAAATGATTGCTTCGACTCTTGCCATCTTCTGTTCCGCATCATCCGCATCGATATCGGGCATCTTGCCTTTGCCAAGACCACCCATGCCGCCAAGTCCGGGAAGCATATTCATGATACTTCCAAGACCGCCCATCTTGCGCATCTGTTTCATACTTTCCAGATAGTCCTCAAAATCAAACTGCGACTTTTTGAGTTTTTCTGTCATCTTACGTGCCTGTTCTTCGTCGATCTCTTCGCCGGCTTTCTCGATCAGGCTGAGTACATCCCCCATACCAAGGATTCTGGAAGCCATACGATCCGGATAAAACTGCTCCAGATCTGATAATTTCTCACCCATACCCACATAAAGGATCGGGCATCCGGTGACTGCCTTGATTGAAAGTGCCGCACCACCTCTGGTATCGCCGTCAAGCTTTGTGACGATTACTCCATCTATACCAATCTTCTCATTAAAGTTCTCTGCAACATTCACGGCGTCCTGACCAGTCATTGCATCGACAACGAGAATACTCTGATGAACCTCGACCGTGTTCTTAATCTCCTGCAGTTCTTCCATCATCTCTTCATCAATATGAAGACGTCCTGCAGTATCCAGAATAATCACATTGTTGCCATTCTTTTCAGCATGCTCCAGTGCTGCTTTAGCGATATTCGCCGGCTTCTGATTATCTCCCATGGAGAACACTTCCACACCCTGCTTCTCTCCGTTGATCTGCAACTGTTTAATAGCTGCAGGTCTGTAGACATCACATGCTACCAGAAGAGGCTTCTTACCTTTCAGCTTGAACTTTCCTGCAAGCTTTGCTGTGGTCGTTGTCTTACCTGCTCCCTGAAGACCCATCATCATAATGACCGTCTTCTGGCTTCCCGGCTGGAATTTAATCTCCGTTGTCTCAGAGCCCATCAGATTCACCAGCTCGTCATTCACGATCTTGATCACCATCTGTCCCGGATTCAGTCCGCTCATCACATCCTGTCCGACTGCACGCTCCTGCACACTTTTTACAAAATTTTTGACAACTTTGAAGTTAACATCTGCCTCCAGAAGAGCCATCTTAACTTCACGCAGAGCCGCTTTTACATCATCTTCTGTAAGTCGTCCCTTACTTCTTAAATTCTTGAATACGTTCTGAAGCTTTTCTGTCAAACTGTCAAATGCCATGTTATAACTCCTCTATGATCTCTCCTGAAAGCTTTTTCACTTTCTTTATCAGTTCTTTTTCGTCCTGCTCTTCATAATTCTCAAGAAGCAGATCGATCTCATGGACTTTTTTTTTCACAGACATGAACTTCTCCACCAAATGCAGCTTCGCTTCATAATCCTCCAGACTCTTGTTACAGCGCCGGATCATATCATGAACACCCTGTCTGCTGATCCCCGCATCTCTTGCGATCTCGCTGAGCGAATAATCTTCAAGAACTGCCTGTTCATAAATCTCTTTCTGATGTTTTGTCAAAAGCTCACCATAAAAATCATATAATAATGTCTGCTTTAAAATCTCGTCCATCACTTATCACCTGTGCTATCATATAACAGATTTTCATTGGTGTCAAGTATTTTTTCTTGACATTCAAGAAATTTTTCTACATGCAGGTTCCCATGTCCCTGTCTCTGGTCATAATATCTGCCCTTTTCACAGGAATTCCACAGTCTGTATTTAAGTTCCAGATTACACATATCCGGGTATTTCTGCAAAACCAGAGCCGCTGCCCCGGACACTACCGGAGTTGCCATAGAAGTCCCGGTTTTCGGAATATAGGCATAAGGGCTCCGCACCGGATACAGGTAATTGCAGGAATAGATCCGGTTCCCCGGCACGGCAAGATCCGGTTTTTTAATACAATCTCCGGTCGGCCCACAGCCGGAATACTTCTTTCCCAGTTCTTCATCCGCCCCAACTGTGATCACCTTCCGGCTGTTTCCCGGTATCGTGACGCTCCCTTCCTTTGGTCCTTTGTTTCCTGCCGCCGTTACGACTACCAGACCGGCATCCCAGAGCCGTTCTACCCAGAACAGGAACAATTCATCTTCCGGATCCTTCTTATGAGGAAGAGTTCCAATCGAAATATTGACGATCCGGATCTTCATTTCCTTTTGTTTTAACAACACGTACCGGATCCCGTTTATCACATCCCGGATTTTTCCACCACCTCTCTGATTCAGCACCTTGACAGCAAAGATCTGCGCCTCCGGTGCCATTCCGCTGTACAGGCCTCTTCCGCTTTTTCCATTTCCGGCAAGAATTCCTGCCACATGGGTTCCGTGTCCATTGTCATCATATATGGTTTTCTTCCCCTGTACACAGTCCTTCCATCCCACGATGCGGCCGACAAGATCCGGGTGCTGTGTGATCCCTGTATCCAGAACGGCACAAACGACGCCCTTTCCAGTGATTTTGTTACGCATTGTATCCGAACACCAGTAGTGGATTTTCCGTTTCAAATCTTTCATATTTAAAATATCCTTTTTCTATTAGAATATTCTTTCTGAAATCAGATGCCAATTTCTTCGGAACTTTTTTGAAACACTGACATGCCTCCTTACATATGATGAAGTGTAAAGAAACCTTACTGGAGGCTATCAAATATGAGTGAATTAAGTGCAACAAACTGCGGATGTGGAAATTCTATGGATAACTGTGGATGTGGCTGCGGAATGTCTTCCTGCGTATGGATCATTCTTCTCCTCTGCTGCTGTGGCGGATGGGGACGCAATGGCGACGGATGTGGATGTGGAAATGACAGCTGCCTGTGGATCATCCTTCTTCTCTGCTGCTGTGGTGGATTCGGCAACGGATTCGGTAACGGATGCGGTAATGGATGCGGATGTGGAAACGGCTGTGGCAACGGCGGATGCGGCTGCTAGTTACGAAACTCAGATCTTATTCGTTCAGACAGACCAGAGGCGGGGCAAATTATATCCCCGCCTTCTTTATGTTTTGTTTTTGCGCTTCTCCTGTTGCTTTTCGTGTTCCTCTTCCTGCTCCTTTTCCTTTTTCTTTCGCAAACATTCTTCATCCACTTCATAGATCGCATTCCCATCAATAATAATCCGGCTGCTCATTTAATAAAATCCTTCCATTAGTTCTTCCTTTGCTTTATTATATGTGGATCTCATATTTTCCGTCTTCTTTACATATATATTTATAACGCTGAACCGTGGAGGACATATGGAAAAGAAACCGCCCCTTGTCATGACGCCATTTGACGAGTCTCTCACGAATGATTTTCTGCAACTTGTCAAAATCATTCTTCCCTATCTGCCCGATCACGTTCAGCGTATAGCTGGCATTTATGTGAAACTTACGGAACTTATGAATGCCTTTTACTGTTTCCAACCTCCTTATTATCATAATCGCAGAGGGCGGCTACGAAAGCAGGAGAAAGATCCGGGCAGCATGTTTGAAGCAGTTGTACCCTATCTTTCTCCTGAAAAAAGAGAAATGTTTGATTCCTTTTCCGGAATATGGCAAATGATGGAAATGATGAAAGAGATGGACTTTGGAGATCCTGCAAATATGGCAGATATGATGAATGGATTTCAGGCAGCACAGGATATGACGGATATGATGAGTGGATTTCAGACAGAAAGGATGGATGAAAATGAACGAATGGATGGAGCATCCGGATCTTGCGAATCTGGATCCGCTGAAACAGGAGCTGATCCGGACAGCAGCGTTGAAAGCCGGCGGCAAGAACGGGAAAGCACTGGTCCCGGTGATGATGTCACTGATCGCCGGTGCGAATAAACGGGGAATCCGGTTTACCCCTGATGAGATTTCGCTGATTCTTTCAGCGATCAAAGAAGGGAAAAGCAAACAGGAGCAGGCACAGATCGACCAGATGGTGCAGATGATCCGGACAATACAGGCAGGAAAACAGCCACCAAGGTCCGGAAGGCAATAAAAATTGCCTTGCCCGACAATCAATGCTATAATGAACGGCAGAAATGCACTTCAGGAGGAGCTTATGACAACGATCAAACTTACCATAGAATACGACGGAAGCCGCTATCCGGGCTTTTCCACAAAGAAAAAAAGCACCAGTATCGAATCAAAGCTTACACTGGCGATCAGGGATGTAACCGGACAGTCCACACAGCTTTTTGCTGCCGTAAAGACGGAACCGGGTGTTCACGCAACACATCAGATTGTAAGTTTTCAATTAGAAAAAGAATCTTTTTCAGATAATACAGAACTGTTAAAAATGAAATTAAACGCAGCTCTTCCGGCGGATATTGCAGTCACCTCGCTGAAAATCGCAGATGAACGTTTTGTGGCTTCTCTCGCGGTAAAAAGCTGTACCTATACCTGCCGGATTGCCACAGATCCTGCCGCAGCATTATTTTCCCGTCCGTACACCTGTGTTGTAACCGAGTCTCTTGACCTGGAATCCATGCAGCAGGCAGCGCAGCTTCTTACCGGTACGCATGACTTTGCCGCATTTTCAAACGGACGTACCAAAAAAAGTACAGTGCGCACTGTAGAAACGATCAAAATTAACCGCGAAGACCAACTGATACAGATTCAGTTGACTGCAAATAGTTTTCTCCGGCATATGCCGCAGCTTCTTGCCGGTACCATTCTCACAGCTGGAAAAGAAAAAAAGACAGACAGAACTACGCTGACTCTCGCTGGTGTAGAATCAGCAGCTCCTGCCTGTCCTTCGCATGCATTCACCCTGACGGATGTACAGCTCCGTTAATCTATCCTTCGATGATCTTCACATAAAAGGTACGGTTTCTTGGTCCGTCAAACTCGCAGAAATACAGATCCTGCCAGATGCCAAAAACGATCTCTCCATCATGGATGATCAGCGTCTGTGACGGTCCGACCACCGTCGTCTTCATATGTGCATGCGAATTTCCTTCTGCATGCTGGTAGAAGAACTGTTCTGCCGGAAATACTTTTTCAAAGCCACACAACATATCATGCACCACATCCGGATCTGCATTCTCATTGATCGTAAATCCGGCTGTCGTATGTGGTGAGAAGATCACAGCAATCCCTTCTCTTACACCGCTTCTTTCGATGTCTTCCCTTACCATTTCTGTTACCTTTATCATTTGCTGCGATGCGTTTGTCGCAATCTGATGTTCGTACAGATGCATATGCACACCTCCTTACTTTTCCAGATAAGCTTCGAGTCTCGGAAGCTCTCTTTTCATCATTTCATAGCCATGATCGTAGAAAGCCATCAGCTTATCATAATCTTTTTCCAGTCTGGATACCGGCTTCATTTCCGGGCGAAGGACGAAGATATTTCCTTCTTTTTCCAGCTTTTCTATGTATTCTTCTGTCCGGTTATACATCACCGGTCTTCGGATACAGGTGCGGACAAGTGCCGGATATTTGCTGTACATCTTCCGGTATAACTTACCGACCGCTTTGGAAGTTAGTTTTTTGCGGTAGCCTTCCGGTCTCGTCAAAATGAGAACTATTTTTTTCAGTCCCTTTTCCTGCACATGCTTTACCGGAATGGAATCGGCAAGTCCACCATCCAGATACGGAATCCCGTCTACATTTACAATTGGACATACCAAGGGCATACTGCTGCTGGCGCGGCAGATCTTCATCAGCCGGTCACTGTCGTTCTCTTCGGTCATATATTCGGCATTTCCCGTAAGACAATTGGTTGTCACGATCTCACAGGTCATTCCATTTGAAAAATAAGTATCAAAATCAAACGGAAAGAGTTCATTCGGATATTTATTGAATATCATATCCATATCCAGAAGGCTTCTTTCTTTTACGAAATCTTTAAGTCCGTAATAATAGCTGTATTCCTTTCCTCTGTGGATCATACAGTCCCTTGTCCTGCCAATCTGCTTTGAGACATAATCGACTGCGTTACAGGAACCTGCCGATACACCGACCACGTATGAAAAATACAGATCTTTTTCCATCAAATAATCCAATGCGCCGGAAGTAAATACACCTCTTGTTGCACCGCCTTCCAACACCAGTCCTGCTTCTGTCAAAACACTCGCTCCTTTCGTCCTACCATGCTGTATATTTCGTGTATGATTTATAAGTATACCACAAATTCTTCCTTATGTTAATGCTTATTCTCTTGCGAAAATTGTGCAGTCATGTTACCATAATGAACGTAATGCAAAAATTGAAACGATAATTCTATTTGAATAAGGAGAATTTTTATGATTAGTACAAGTAATATCACCCTCCGCGTAGGGAAGAAAGCCTTGTTTGAAGATGTAAATATCAAATTTACAGAAGGCAACTGCTACGGTCTGATCGGAGCGAACGGGGCCGGAAAATCTACATTTCTTAAGATCCTTTCCGGGCAGCTTGAGCCGACCAGCGGAGAAGTCATCCTCACACCAGGTGAGCGTCTTTCTTTCTTACAGCAGGACCACTTCAAATACGACCAGTATCCGGTTCTTGATACTGTAATCATGGGAAATGCCCGTCTTTACGAGATCATGAAGGAAAAAGAAGTGATCTATGCCAAAGAAGATTTCACAGACGAGGACGGGATCAAGGCAAGTGAACTGGAAGCAGAATTTGCAACCCTGAACGGATGGGAAGCAGAATCTGATGCCGCATCTCTTCTGAACGGACTTGGAATTGAGACAGAGCTTCACTACAATATGATGAGCGAGCTGACCGGTGCACAGAAGGTCAAAGTCCTTCTTGCACAGGCACTTTTTGGTAATCCGGATATTCTTCTTCTGGATGAGCCTACCAACCACCTGGATCTGGATGCGATCGCATGGCTGGAAGAATTCCTGATCAACTTTGACAATACCGTTATTGTTGTTTCCCATGACCGTTATTTCCTGAATAAGGTCTGCACACAGATTGCCGATATCGATTACGGTAAGATCCAACTCTACGCCGGTAATTACGACTTCTGGTACGAATCCAGCCAGCTGCTGATCCGTCAGATGAAAGAAGCCAACAAGAAAAAAGAAGAAAAGATCAAGGAGTTACAGGACTTTATTTCCCGGTTCAGTGCCAATGCGTCCAAGTCCCGTCAGGCAACTTCCCGTAAGCGCGCTCTGGAAAAGATCCAGCTTGATGAGATCCGCCCATCCAGCCGTAAATACCCTTACATCGATTTCAAACCGAACCGCGAGATCGGTAATGAAGTTCTGATGGTCGAAGGCTTATCCAAAACCATCAACGGGGAAAAAATCCTGGACAATCTTTCCTTCACACTGAACCGGGACGACAAAGTTGCATTTGTCGGTGGAAATGAATTTGCCAAAACTGTTCTCTTCCAGATCCTGATCGGAGAAATGGAGCCGGATGAAGGTACTTATAAATGGGGAATCACCACTACACAGGCATATTTTCCGAAAGACAGTGGAAAAGAATTTGACAATGACGATACCATCGTAGAATGGCTGACTCAGTATTCGGAAGAAAAGGATGTTACCTATGTACGAGGTTTCCTTGGAAGAATGCTTTTCGCCGGCGACGACGGTGTAAAGAAGGTTAAAGTTCTTTCCGGCGGGGAAAAGGTACGCTGTCTGTTATCCAAGATGATGATCTCCGGTGCCAACGTACTGATCCTCGACGAGCCTACTGACCACCTGGATATGGAATCCATCACTGCACTCAACAATGGAATGAAGAAGTTCCCTGGCGTACTTCTGTTCTCTTCAAGAGACCACCAGATCGTTGAAACGACAGCAAACCGTATTATGGAAATCCTTCCGGGTGGAAAGATGATCGACAAGATCACAACTTACGATGAATACCTTGCGTCTGAGGCTACGATTGAGATGCGTCGACGAGCGCTTGATTTGCCTGAAGATAGCTTAGACAAATCCTAAGAAAACCCAATAAAATCAAGGGTTTCCGGCATTTTCGAACAACGCTCGAAAAGAAGCCGAACAGGCGAACGTACGTTCATCTTTGATGCTATTGCTACAGTTCACTTATGAAGACGAGGCTGATACATATACCTAAAACAATAGATGGAATGCCGTCACACAGCCTCAAATACACACAAGATTTCTCTAGGAAACCCAAAAAGGGTTTCCTTTTTTAGTGCCTGTTTTTCTTACGCCTACTTTTTCTATCAAGTTATCCTCTCTCCGGGAAACAGAAAAAGAAGTCCCTGTGCTACCATAAAAAAAGAAAGGGGCCTTGCGGCCCCGGTAAGCTGAAAAAGTCCCAAAGTTTTGGCGAACGGACGGACTCTTTCGGAAAGTGAGCTTCTTTGAGAACTCTCAACGAGGTTCAAAGGCGGCTCTGTTGATTCGAGTATACCACACTCGGTAAGACAGGCCTCCTTTTCCGAAAGTTCAAATGACCTAAGAGGAGGTTCTACATATGCCACACAAAATGATGAATTCGCAGATAGCGGACGTGCTTCACGATAACAGATTGTCGATCGAGGCACGTATGCTATATGCATACCTCTGCTCATTCGATGATAATGTACCGCCTTCGACCTATCAGATGATCAGGCAGCTCGGCATCGGCAAGACGCGATTCTATCGATATCGAAACGAGCTCGAAGCGTTTGGACTCATCGAGGTCGAGAACAAGATCACGTCCGGCGGCGGGGTCGCAAAGTACTCTTTCCCTGACAAACCGGTGCCGACTGCAGAAGCCGAGGAGATTCTAATCACCCGCCTGATCAACAATAACAACAAAGCGATAGATACTAATATCAATCCAAAAGTATCAATAGATAGATCCGCCGCCCATCCTTCCGATGATGAAGGTCCAAGCGACTGGAAAGTCACCGAGGGAATGGCTGATCCGACTCAACGAGATGACGGCGAGTCGGAACGCGATGCGAATAGACGGGACGCGTTAGATGCGGTGCCTGACGGCACCTATGATCCGCTCCCTACGGTCGCTGATGGATATACCCTTTCAAATTCTGAATTCGAGGCTTTCAACCATCTCTGTTCCTTGTCCATCAAGACGGTAAGAGGAGCCGTTCGGAACGAGGCAGCAAAACAGTATGCCAAGAGACTCGGGGAAGGATACTCTCCCGCCACCATCGAGAAGGCCTATATCGACTATGCGGAAGCCTATCGGCAGAACAACCCTTCACCGAGGTTTGCGAAGCAACTGTCAGATTGGTTCGTCAAAAGCGATGGTTTCGCGTATTTCGCCAAGAAACCTGTAATTCGAACAACGACAGCCACCAAGGCTACAAGTGGTCAAGATTCGGATCTCAGGGCCGCAACGGAGGCAAAGAACGATCGGCTGACACTTGCCGCGACCGATCCGACCTTCAGGGACCTTGAGGCAGCCGTTTCGAAGGCACGGTCACTCTGGGGACATGCCTGCATGACGTCTGACGTGGAGAACGCAAGCCGCCTCAAGGAGGAGTGGAGCAAGGCAACGGAACGGGCCAACGAGTATTACGAAACCCATTGCACATCAGCGGTCGCGACAGCTTAGACGATCTGAAAACACGGGGGAACGGAAAATTGCCACGTTCCCCCGATCGTACAAGATGCGAAGTGGTAGAATCTTACAAAAGATTTTCCAAGACCCTACTAAAGAAAGGAGAAATCCTATGCAAAAGGCATCCAGAAGGGATGATTGATAATGGCAGATTTGGGAGAGGAAGCATTCTCCTCACAAATGAAAGTCGTCACGACTTTCTTGCGGTTGCTTGAAGAGCTCATGCGTAATAAGCAGCTAGACCTCCGCTATGGCACCAAAACACAAAGGCGCGGTATTCTTCGTCGAATGAAAGATTTCGTCGGAGGTATCTTCAAGAAAGTCTATGATGGCACATTCGGCCGCCTGTCGCGTAATGGAAAAGATTATGGTCAACTTGACCTTAATGATCCGGCTGTTGCAAGGGGATCCTAAGCGGATGCAAGGACATCATTTCCGGTCTTAAAGATGAGCTAAAAGAGGCCGATTGCGTCGTGATCGCAACGGATGTCGACCCGTCCGGCGAGGGCGAACTGCTCGCCTGGGAGGCTTTGGAGAAATGCGGTTGGAGAGGTCCGACCAAGCGTATGTACTTTGCTGACGAGGCGCCGGCAAGCGTGCAGAAGGCTTTCATGGAACGCAAGACCCTTCCATCTATGGACAAGGACGGCGACTATGTGAAGGCGGTCGTCCGCGAGCGCTGGGATCTCGCGAGCATGCAGTTCACCCGTGCGGCAACACTCGTAGCGCGAAAAAAGGGGTTCCGAACGGTCGTACGCCAGGGCCGGTTGAAATCGGTCATGGTCAAACTGACCGGTGACCAGTTGAAAGCCTATAACGAATATGTCCGCAAGCCGTTTTACGAGGCGCGTTTCAAAGACGAAAACGGCAACATCTTTGCCAGAAAAACCGACGACCCCGAAGATATCCGGTTCGATAGCCCCGATCAGGTAGACCTTTCGCAGTTGCACGACAGCGCTGTCGTAGAGGATTCCAGAGGGAAGAAACACACTGCCCCCGGAAAACTCCTCGACCTCGCCGGCCTGTCCGCTATCCTCGCGAAGCAGGGGTTCAAGCCGGCAAATGTCCTGAAGACATATCAGGAGATGTACGAAAACCAGATCGTAAGCTACCCGCGTACCGAGGATAAGGAGGTCACGCCGGAACAATTCGGCGAATTGCTTCCGCTTGTCGATAAGATTGCCAGCGTGGTCGGTGTGGATACGTCTCTGCTCTCCCATCGCGCCGCAAGGAAGACACATGTCAAGGAAGGCGGGGCGCACGGCGCGAACAGACCGGGAATCAATGTTCCCGAATCCCTTGCCGAGCTTGAAAATGGTTACGGAAAAATCGGTTCCGCGATCTATTCCGTACTTGCCAAGAACTATCTAGCGATGCTCGCTGAAGATTATGAATATGAGCTGATCAAAGGCCATGTAAGGGACTTTCCCGAATATGTCGGGCAGACCCAGATCCCAATCAAACCAGGGTTCAAGGCGATTTTCGATTCGGACTCCTCTTCTACCGAGAAATCGGAAGGGGAGGAGGCGGAGAACGCCTGCGAGTTCGGTAAGGTCGCCTCCCCGTATGTGCACGAAGGAGCCAACAAACGCCCGCAAAAACCGACAATGAAATGGCTTACGAAGAAGCTCGAGAAATATAACGTCGGTACCGGCGCCACCAGGACGAGCACGCTTGCGGAAATCACCGCCAATGAGGAACGCGCCCTCATGAAGGAAAACAAGGGCGCACTCACCATGACGAAGTGCGGCGAGGTGTCTTACGCCTTGCTGGCGAATTGCCAAATCGCCTCACCGGAAGTCACCGAGAAGCTGTTTGAATCCATGAACGAGGTGGGACGGTTTTCACGCAAACCGTCCGATGTCATCAATACCGTCACCGATATGGTCGTGCACGATATGAAGGCAATGCAGGATAACATCGGTGCAATGGACGGTATGAAACTAGGCGACGGAAACGCGATCGTCATCGGTAAGTGCCCGAAATGCGGCAAGGACCTCTATGCGACGAAAAATCAGTTCCGCTGCGCCGGAGTGCATTTCAAGAAGACAGGCGAGAAAGATGGGAAAGCCGTCTTCGCCCAGGACGGAACCTGCGACTTTTCCATCTACCGTTTTGTCGGACCAAAGGATAAGCCGAAGAAGCTCACCGACAAGAATGGCAGGGAAATCGCCGAAAAAGGAAAGACATCGCTCATCAAGGGAATCAAGAAGAAAAGCGGGGATGGAACCTATGACGCGTACCTCACATTGAATCGCGAGACCTGGTCGCTTGATATGCAATTCCCCGAGTTCAAGGGGAAGAAACACAAAGGCTAGTTCGGGGCTAGAATTATCTACAAAGCGGGATCATCGTCCCGTCCGTTCGCATTGTCATCGACTGGAGATCACTCATGTCCACGTTTAATTTCCCCCATATTAGAAAACGATCATGCAGGCCGTATCCGGAATCCGGTGCCGGGACCGTCGAATACGTCATCGTCGTCCTCGTTGCGATCGTGATCGGCGCAGGGCTACTTGCCTTCGGCAACCAGGTCTCCGGGCAGGTCTCGAAGACCTGAATCAGCATCTCGAGCTGGTTCTCCAAGGCAAACGGCACCGGTGGGACCGGAGGCGGAAATGCCGGCGGTTCGAGTGGATCTGGCGGTTCGACCGGTAATACAACAAAGACATGGCCAGGTACCCCTGATCTGCGAATGGTCCTTGTCGGTGGCGATTCCAATATGGACAAACGCGTTGTCTTTCTCGTCGGACGCCTCCCCTCTGATGATGAAATAGAATGCACTGTTGACTACAGTCTTCCATTTACTCCCACCGGCACCGATGGCGAGACACCTGGTACCGTTCAGCTTAAAAAATTAAACGGTTCGCCATCAGTATTTAGCGGACAGTCCGACAATTTTCATATCGGCCAAGCCCACTATCTTGCTGACACCCAGAAACCTGTCAAAATGGTCGCACACCTATCCAGCACTAAATATGGAAGCAAGGATGTGGAGTTCAGTTCGGGACTCCCAACTTTAAACGATGGCCTTTCTGACAGGACCAATTTCGGTTATTCGGATAGCGTCAACGGAATCGTAACCGGTAACCCGTGGAACTTTGACTAATGCGACAGCCGATGGTTTCCGCGATCGGTTTGATACAATTGACCACAATGCAGTCAGTAAATGATGTCCAAGCTGAAGCCGGAGATCGATAGAAAGGAATTTCATTATGGAAGAAAAGACCGAAGCTGTTAAGAGCGAGGAAACTACGGTTGGTTTGACTATGAACTATAACCCGTTTTCGTTCATTTCCTGCCAGGAGGACGCCTTGGTGCTGGCGGGGTGCATCTCACATGGCTTGGATGCAGATGTCATCAAGAAAAGCGGGGACCTTTTCGCGACCGCCCGCGCCATGCTTCTCGATGCGTGTGTCTGCCTGCTCTATCGCCAGGGCGGCGATTCGATGAGCATGCAGGGTCTCGTAGATCTTCTGCAGAACGACATCAGCCATAACGAGGATCAGGATATGCCCTCGATCAAGGCTGCCTATGACAAGATCGAGGCCGACGGCGCGACTGTCGCGAAAGTCCGTTCAGGCGAGCTTTCGGCAGGCGATGCAGCCGCCCTGATCGCGAATCTCCACGCCGCATCCTACAAGGCGATGCAGGACGCGCAGACTGCACAGGCTCCGCAGCCCGAGCCTCCCGCGCCTCAAGCCGCCAGCCAGCCGGGCATGTCCCAGCAGGCATCGGTCGCGGCTGCCGCACCTTGCTATCAGCCGCAGGTTCCGGCTACACCGGCATATGCCGCCCCGACGCCCGATACGGTTGCCAAGAAGGCTCAAGAGACGGTTCCGCAGCACCCTCAGACACCTACAGTGCAGCACCCCGCCCCCTATGAGCCGCCTGCATATGTCCCGGCTGCATCGGCACCCGAGCCGCATCCGGTCTACGACCAGCCCTCCCCTGCCGTGAATCCGTATCGCCAGCCGGCACCCGACACGACTGCCACGCTTCCGGCGCTGGATGCCACCGCATCCCAGCCAGAACCGGAAACCGCGTACCATCAGGCCTCGCCCCTTCCGTATAATCCCCCGCAGGAGACCGACAAGTACATTCCCGTCAACGAGATGGAGTCCTCCAGCTTCTTTACCGATCCTGAACCTGCTGAGGAACAGGAGCCGAAAAAGAAGCGCGAGAAGCCTGCAAAGCCATCGAAGCCGTCCCGTGCCGAACGCAAGGCCGAGAAGAAGAAGGCCAAAGAAGAAGCCAAGGCAGCGAAAGTCCAAAAGAAGGCAGCCGGCCGCCGCGGCGCCACATCCCCCAATGCTCCGAGCCTCACGGGCATGGAGAAGATCGCCGTGAAGGTCTCCCGCCTGCAAAAGGTCACCGCCGGTCTCGCTGTCATCGCCGTCCTCGCGGGAGGTGTCGCCGTCGTATCGGAGATCGACGCAAACAATCGAATCGAAGAAGCGTTCTCCGGCACCACCGAAGTCGTCGCAGCCACGAAGACCATCCGCGCCGGCGACGAGATCTCCGCAAGCGACCTCGCCTTCGTCTCCGTCCCGAACAGCACGGTGGCGGACGGCGCAATCACCAAGAAGGATATCGACGACTCCTCCAAGACTCCCGTCGGTCGCGTCGCAACCCAGTACATCACCAAGGGCTCCCAGCTCACCAACGCATCGACTGCAGGTAAGGACAACCCTGAGTCCCTTGCCGCCGCGATCGGGGACGGCATGGAGGCCGTGACCATCTCCGTAGATGCCCAGTCCGGCATGGGCGGCATGCTCCGCGTAAACGACAGGGTCAAGGTGATCCAGCCCAACGACGGCTCCCTCGGCGGCGATGGGTTCACCGTCATCGCCGACTCCGTGCGCATCGCAGCCCTCGACGGCAACTTCAGCTCCGGTAGCGGCTCCTCTGACGGATACAGCACCGTGACGCTCGAGGTCACGCCCGAGCAGGCAGGTAAGATCCGTACCGCCGGTGGCCTTACCCTTACCCTGCCCTCTTCTGCCGATACCACCGAGAGCGGTGAGTAGCCCATGGCAGACGAAACCGTTCTCAGGATCAAGGAGCGTATCCGCCAGGAGATGCGCGACCTGCTCGGCGTGACCATGGCCGACGGCGGCTCGATCGACCGTCAGGCGCTTCCGGCCCAGATCGACGGTGTCGCCCATGAAGTGTGCGCCGATTTCGGTATCTCCGACGAAAACTGGATCGGCTACATCATCAAAAGCACCATTGACGATTTCATCGGTCTGGGTCCCCTGCAGCCTTTGCAGGACGATCCCAAGGTTGCCGAGATCTTCATCGATCCCGTCGGCGTCGAGCCGAATGGAACATTTATCACGCCAGTCGCCCGCGCCGAAGTGGACGGCCAGATCGTCGATTGCCCCGGTATTGACCTCGTCTCGCATGATGAGGTCGGTCGGCTTATCGGACGTATCGCCGAGGAGGCGAACCGCCGCTGCGACGATTCGTTTCCCGAGATGGACGCCACCCTTGCCGACGGCTCCCGTGTGCACGCAGCCCACCCGAAAGTCTCCCCCAACGGCTGGTCGCTCAATATCCGTAAATTCAGCAAGGACAAGCTAACCGCTGAGGACCTGCTGGAGCGCGGTGCCATGAGCGAGCCTATGTACATGTTCCTCAAATCGGCCGTCAAGGCCCGTGCGAACTTCATCATCTCCGGCGGCACCGGTTCCGGTAAGACCACGATGCTGAACGCACTCTCCGCCTTCATCGGCTATAACGAGCGCGTCGTGACCATCGAGGATACGCGAGAACTGCAGCTGAAGCAGCGCATCGTGATCCCCCGCGTCGCCTGCCCACCGAACTCAGAGGGCAAGGGCGAGTTTACGATGCATGAGCTTCTGGTCGGCGCACTCCGTGAGCGTCCCGACCGTATCGTCGTCGGCGAGTGCCGTGACGATGAGACTTACGAGATGCTTCAGGCCATGCAGACGGGTCACGACGGATCGCTCACGACGATCCATGCGAACGACTGCGCCGGTGCATTCACGCGTATCGAGAACATGATCCTGAAGAGCCAGGGCAACATGACCATGGAGGCGATCCGCCGCCAGATCGGTGCCGCGATCGATGTCGTCGTGCAGGTGAAGCGCTGGAGGGGCGGCTACCGCCGTATCGAGTCCATCACAGCCGTCGAGGGCTTTTCCGACGGTAACGTGACCCGCAACGAACTGTTCCACTGGGAGGGCTCGCCGGAAAATGGCAGGCATGTCGCCACTGGATACCAGCCGGCGCGTCTAAAGGAAAAGATCCTCGACGCGGACGCGGAGTACGACCCCCGTTGGTTCGAAGGCGGTGTCTGGTAATGGAACCTGCCGTCATCATCATGATGCTGAGCGTTTTCTTCCTATTGCTTTCCATCACCGTTGGCCTCTATTCCCTGTTCTGCGGGCTGTCGGCTGCCGGCGATGTACGTCGCGTGAGGAATTCGACTGCCCTTAGAACCGGCGAGTCGGACGATAAGGACAAAAAAGTCTCCACGCCCCTTCCACGCCTTGCGGAAGCCGGTATTGAAGTCGACGGAACGATATGGATCATCCTCCTCGTCTTGCTCGCGGGAGCGGGTGCCCTCATCGGATTCATGGCCCTGGGACTTATCGGAATTGGTTTTGCCCTCATCGGACCCCTGATTGCCGAGCTGTGGGTGCGTTCCCGCGGAAAGAGCCGTAAAGCACGATTCGATGAGCAGTTGGCGCGGTCGCTTCCCATGGTCGCGGAAAACATGCGTGCCGGATCCTCGATTGAAAGAGCCCTGCGCTCTGTCGGGGAGAATTCAGACGACCCTCTGAAATCCGAGCTCCTGGCCTGTGCCGGCGCAATGCAGATCGATGGCGATATCGTCGCCGCGCTCGATGACATGGCGAAACGAACCGGCAGCAAGGACCTTGTCCTCCTGCAGGCCGCCGTGGCCTCGCACAAGGAAGTCGGTGGATCGCTGGCCGACTCGCTCGAGCGCATCGGAGACACCATCGACGCCCGGTTGTCGCTCCGTCGACATATCGAGTCGGAGACGTCATCCGTGATTGCATCCATGAAGGCACTTATCGTGATGCTGCTCATCCTGTTCGCAATCATCATGGTCGGCATCCCCCAGGCATATGATTTCTATACGCAGGACCCGCTCGGCATTCCCGTGCTGATCGTCGTGGTGCTATTTGCGGCAACGGGCTCCGTCATCATCTACAAAATGGCAGACATCGACGTGGAATAGGAGCCAATCGAAATGAATATCCAATATCTCCTCGTGCTCCTGTTCGCCTGTGCTGCCGGCGGTATGACATATGTTCTCGCCGGCGAGCCCTTCCGCAAGCCGCTGGCGCGTGCCAGGATGTCCATCGCCGCCCGTAAGGGGCTGCACGCCAAACCGACGCAGCGCATGAAGATCGCCGAGGCAATCGACCGTGCCGGAGAGGCGTTCGAAAAGGTCATCCCGCTCAAGCTGTCGGAATCCCGAGAGCTGCAGAACAAGCTCGACCTGGCAGGGTTAAAGATCATTCCGTCGACCTGGCGTGCCATCTCCCTCGGGATCACGATCTTCACCGCCATCATGCTTGCCGGTGCCGCCCTCGTGGGCGGATATGGAATCGCGATGGCACTCCTAGTCGGAATCATCGGCGCCGTCGGCGGATGGGCGGTCTGCGGAATCTGGCTGTCGCATGCGGGAAAGAAACGCGGCGAAGAGATCGATCGCTATCTGCCGCCGGCACTGGAACTACTCACCATCTCCGTCTCAGCCGGCGTGCTCGTGGAGCGTGGATTCAGGCAGCTTGCCGAGAACAAGGCCCTCGGTCCGCTGGCAGACGAGTTCGCGCGTACCGATATGGAGATCTCGCACCTCGGCGTGTCCCGCGTAGATGCCCTGGACCATATGCGCCGCCGATGCGATTCACCGCTCATGGGATATTTCTGCGCGGCGTTGATCGAGGCGACCAGAAAGGGCACCTCGATCTCAGGTGTCCTCGAATCGCAGGCAAAGCTTGCACGCAAGGCGCGTTACGATGCGCTGACAGCGCAGATCAACAAGCTCTCGACGAAGATGGCGGTCCCGCTGGTCTTCTTCCTGATTGCCGTGCTCGTCCTCATCCTTCCCCCGCTCATCATTCCGACCGCAAGCATGCTCATGGAAATCATGTAACCGGAAGCATCAGCTTAATGACATGAAGCAGCCGGGGTGCAGATTTGCACCCCGGCTGCTCTCCTTTTCCCACCATAATCCCGGACATACCGGTAACTTTTTACAGTCTGCCGCGCTATAATTTTCGATAACTATAAATGTTCAAGTAGGTTAGGGAATTTCATGCTAGATAAGATTAAAAACGGGGTGAAAGACATCCCTATCTCAGCGGACGCTTTTGGGTTTGCAGCGGTCATGGCGAGCGTGGCGCCCGTGCCGGACGCTGTAGGCAATTTGGTGACTTCTATCAGGTACATTGCACTTTCGCATTCTGTCTGGTCTGTCCTGCAACCGGCAATTCCAGTAATCATTCTTGCCCTCGCAGCCATTGCGTTTTGCAAAAATAACTATAAGGTTGCACTTGCGGCCGGTATCGTCGCAACTATCTATTTTTTACTGCCGGCTTCCCATATGAGCACTGAGCCAGTTGTAATCCAGCTCTGCGATACCATCTGCCTTGCCCTCTACACATTAAAATTGTGCGTTCAAGATAACTACGAAGAAACCGGTTATGCCGAATAGGGAGCTGAACGATCCAATGGAAAAAAGTAACGAGATCACCCATGTCAATGCGGAACTCATCCCACAGGATAATTCTGCTGAAAGTGATGATAAGGCACTCTCCCGCCGCCGTGTACTCGAAGCCGGCGCAGCGGCGTTGGCATTGCTCATGATGCCCAAGTTAGCGTTCGGAGCAACCTGTCCGGGCGGAAATCCTCCGAACGAAAGAGGTTGGTTCGGTTCAGGAAATGGATCTGTTGTCCATCATGGTGGGAACTATATCGGTGTTACATCTAAAACCTGGTGGTGGCAGGTCGGATATAGTTGGGATGCAAGCCAATGGCTTTGTCTCTCCTTCAGGGTATACGTCGAATCGATTTTCACGGATGAGCTCTATGATATTTTTAAGGTTCACGTCCAGGCAAAATGCGGCGATGTAAACACTTCAACCGGTCATCGAATTTGGTTTTCCAAATATAAAGATAACTATCTCCATTTTTGGGTGAGCAATCTTGGAATCGCCGGCAGTTGCCAAAAAACTGACTGGGAAGATAATAAATACTTCGCTTTCTCAAACGAAAACCTCGGTGGCGGAAATCGAAGTTGGTGGAGTATTACTGGTTGGTCCGATTTGGGATACGACTCCCCGACATACCTCTATAAGCGGAACAATGGTCTTCAAGACGCCTATTTCGGCCTTGGAGTTTATGTCTATAACGTCATGTGCGGAGGCGTCAATAACTGGACTACACCTAACAGAGTTTTTCTTAGTGGATTTACAAGTTCCCCTGATAGCTTCATGGGCAGTGATATCCACGCAAAAATCGATAAAATTACCCTCGACCAGGACATGTCCCTGTTCGGCAAGATCGTCGCAATCGTTCCGGATTCCGTCAAAAGCGGATATCAATGTCTGGATGTCGATGCCGCAAGACAAGCCGCCGGCACGCTCGTTCATCTTTACGGTGCGGACGGAAGCGGAACGAATTATACGCAGCGCAATTTCGTCATGGGCCTCGGCGCGATGGACGAACGAGGCGGTATCACATTCACCATCTTCCCGGCCCATGTGAAAGGTTTCAGTCGTGTGCTCAATGCGTCGGGAGGAAGAAGCTATCTAGAGCAAGCCGCCCGAAACCGCACTGCTCCTTCTTCCACTCAAACGCTCCAGCTCTACGGGGATGACAATACCATCGCCGGTCGATTTTGGGTCACAAAGAGTGTCGACAAGAACGGCAGGTACAACATTATCAGCGATGCGTCCGGTTTTGCCTTCGACCAAGCCGACGGCAAGACCGCCGAAGGAACCATTGTCCGGCTACATTCCGACGGTAATAACGGTTCCGAATGGTCGAATGAAGCGCACAAGTGGCGTATCGAGGAAGTGTTCTTCAAGGGCACGATCTCGCTCGATGCCGAGCGTGTCGAGCCCGGCAAGACGATCTCTGTCATCGACCCGTCAAAGACGTGCACGCCCTACGATCAGGGCGGCACCGGTTCGGTGAAATACCTGTACCGTTGGTACTGGATGAAAGACGAGAGGGAAAGCCCGTTTGCCGAAAACAAGTATCCCGAAGCCTTTACGTTAAGCAGCTGGTGCCATCTTGCAAATTGCGGCGATCAGATCTGGCGTGACGCCTATGCCGGCGCGGGATACCCCGTCCGCGACACTAACTTCTTCGTCGAGGCCTTCAAGCTGAGGATCAAGTACGGCAACGGTTTCATCGAGAACAACGCCGACTTTGGAGCAATCTGCTACGCCGGCTGCATGGGCATCGAAAATTCAGGCGATTTCTCTTGGTCCGATGTCTGCCGCGACGGCGAGGAACTTGGCAAGGGTGGCGTTAGCAACCGCATTACCGGCATCAAGATCTGGCTTGAGGGAGATATCGCCAAGGAATACGATATCGCCTACCGCGCCTTCATCTATGGGCAGGGCTGGACGGAGCGTTTCCATTCCAACGGCGGTTCTCAGGATGACGCGGAGCTGTGCGGTTCGGATGATGCATCCGGCAGCAAGGGAGCCATCAAGTGTATCCAGGTATTCGCCATCCCGAAGCCGCGCGGTGCCAAGCTGGCACGAGAGTTCGCCGAGGACAATTCGTTTATCCCGGAAAACTCCCATTCGGGTGGCTATCTCACGGCACAGGCGATGCTCGCGCTCAACCTCGATGACACGTCGGGGTTCGATGGGCACAAGATGATCGTCGATGCGTATCAGGGCGACAGTTCGAAGGGCCTGGAAGCTCTGCCCGTACCGCCGACTCCTCCAGTCCGAGTCGGTATCAAGGTGTTCTATTATGTCGACGGTGAAACCGATCCGTGTTTCGAGGAAGAGTACAAGATGGGAACGACCTATCAGGTGAATCCCGATGCCACTGCCGCCGGCCAGAAAGACAACTGCCTCGACCTGGTCTGCTGGTACACGGACCCGGAGTACACGCAACCGTATGAGCCGCAGGCACTCGATAGTTCGTTGAAGCTGTACGGTTACAACCCTTGCTCGGTGAAATACGATACGACCACCCGCAGTAGCGTGCTGGACACCTCGTATAACTGGTCGACGGACGCCGACCTTGGCACCGCGCTTGATCTGGCAGCCCTGTACCCACAGGACGAAATCGTTAAGTATGGGACGAAGCTGACGTTTGCCGGTCCGTGGTCCGCTTGGTGCGAGGATGCCGGAAAGACGCGCTGCGTGTCCAGCACGCCCGGTGTATACGCTACCGCGGGCGCCAGCGGATCCCCGATCCTTTCAGCGACCATCAAGGGCAACACGACGGTTTACGTCGATTGGCCTTGGAGCGGCTACGACGGCGTCATGAGCGCACGGTCGTAGCGGATATCGACTGAAGGAACTGAAAGAGGGGCAGATGGAGTTTCATCTGCCCCTCTTTTTTACTATAAGCCGTTTTCAAACGTGAATATTAAGACAAAGAAAAAGGGCGAGACCTAGAGCGTTTGGCCGGGATCCAGTTCCCCGAATACTACTCTAAGCTCGCCTCTGATACTATTATACAAAACCATCTTTGTATTTGCAACCGCGGAAACAAGCAGGTCTCCTCTGCCACTAATCCATAGGTTGAACAAAGAAAAGAATACATGCGCTCTATTCAAGAAATGAAAAAGCCTCATCTTTCATCGCAAATGAAAGATGAATCCACCCGTTAAAATTCGCAAGCGCTTGCGAATAAAAAAGAAGAAGGTTGCGGAGAGAGACCGCAATCTTCTTCTTTTCCTGTATAAAAATAGGCTGATGCCGGTAGATAGGAATACCGGCCAACAAGGTGATTCCCGAAGGAATCTTCGAAAACAATACTACTATAGCATAGTATAGACAGTTTGTCTACTTCCTCTGTCGCGCCGGCAAGACATCGTCGGGATCGATCTCATAGAGCCCGAATGCCGCCGCGATCTTCATCATGTCACGCATACCGGCAAGATAGGCCGTATCGACCTGGTCGCAGGCATGGACGCGGACAGCGCGGATAAAGCGATCCGTCACATCCCGAAGCTCCTGCGGAATCTCATGAGAGATCTTGAGCCAATCCTGCTCCGCAAGATGTTCTTCCATCTCACTTTGTCGGAAGCCGGGGTCACGCTCGCTCAACTCGACCATCGACCCGTCCTTCAGCTCAGACAGGGCCGAGCGCAAAGCGACCTGAAAGCTATTTTCCTCCATACGTATCCTCCTTCCGTTAATGCAATATGCTAGTATTATAGCACTATAGCAACCGAAAAGCAACCGTATGTTCGAGCGTTCGAGGTATATCGCACCTTTCAAAACCGATGAAGGCAATAGCCCGATCTATCCGACACGAGCCCGTAAATGCTCTTCGGAAAATACTCTTCAACTGGGACTGATTCCCTTGCCGCATCGAAGAGACCGGATTTCAAGGCATGAATTATCCGCTCTTCCGCAACTACCGCCATGAGCTCGCAGTTACTCAATGCGAAGAATATGATCTTCTCCGTGCCGAGTAATTTGACGGCACTTTCCCATACCGATGACAAGAGCAGCGCCGAGGCGCCTCCCACTCCCCCGCTCAGCCTACCGATCTCCAACATAGCGAGCTGCCCCGTTGTGCCGGTGAAGCCGATCCGTATATCCGATTTGAGGTTGCGGGATGCATATTCGAACAGCTTCCCTCTCGGCAAGTCGAATGTATCGAGATTGTCATACGTCACGATTGCGGCCGCGTAGCCGTCCGTTTCGGATTCACCCTCGACGACGTAGGTGACAAGCAGATCGAGATAGCGATCGTAGATGATCCCCAGCTCGTCATAGCCGTCAGCCTTCCAGACCGGCGACAGCACCGGATAGATCCTGTACGGTATGACTTCTTTAGCAGGGACCTTATATACCCCGTATTTCATATCAAGGTCGCATATCGGCTGACCCACATCGAACGCATCAACCATTTCATTTCCCATCCGATCTCCTATCGGATGGAAGCGGCGATACCCACCGCGCCACATCCTTCCCATATTCAATTCCTCCTGTAATGCTTTGTGTAATAGTACTATAACATCAAAAAAGCGTATTGATACAGCCGACTACATTTACGATGGCTTTCGGTACATTTCGATGAGATCCTTCCCGATACTTCCTATAGTCGCTTGAAACAGGGAGGTACGACGAACGCTAAAAAAGGGGCAAAAAGCCCCTTTCATTACCGTTCTCTTTCAGTTCTTGAAACTGAGTCATTCATCCGCGGTATCTGCAAAACCTTATCTCGCTTGACACGCAATGGCTCCTTTTGCCCGACTGCCAACTTTTCAATATGCCGTTGAACACTGCCGATATTTCGTTCGATGCGACTTTCGATAACATCAAGTCGAGCTTGGATACCATCGTTCCCATGGGACAAGATCTCCTTTGCCTCAAGAGGGAAACCGACAAGCTTGTCCCTATCGAACCAGCTGTAATTTCTGAAAAGGCTGAGCTGCTTGTCCGGAGCCATACCTTTCGGTCCAAACGGTTTCGCGATATAGCTATCTTCAGCGAGAATGTTGTAGGCGTGACACCAAAGGCTTGTCCCATTATCGAAAATCGGCGCAAGCCTTGTAAATTCAAGTGTTTCAACATTTCGGATTACCCCGAAGTTACGCCAGTGCCGGTCTTGATTGGCAAGGATATAATCACAGGTGAACATTTTTGCCAGACCTTCCTCTACATTTTTGAGACCAAGGCTCTTGTAGGTGTCCACCAGAAAGTCATAGTCACTTATAGAATCAGGTTTCTTTCGTGTTGAAAGTACGTCATATGCGGTGACTAGCTCCTCATCCTGTCCGAGCATGTTCTCACATGCGGAATAGATTCGGTCATTCTCCTCAAATAGGAAGTAAGGAACGTAATCGTTTCTGCTTAGCAGGCGGTTATACAGCGCCGTCGCCACAACTTCGTTCAGAACCTCCTGTCGTGTCGACCCAGTCCCGCCTTTCACGAGGATTCGCCTGCCATTGACGATCTTCCATTTTTTATTGAGATCGCCGCCAAGCGTCGAATTCGGCGACATCAGATTCGGATTGCCGGACGATTCCTGTCCAAGAGTCAACATTCCAAGATCGTCTGTAAAGTCATTGTCGAAGAAATTGACATCCTCCCATTTCAAAGGATTCTTACTGTTGTTGATCCAGTAACGATCAGACAGCGAAAGTCCAAAATTCTCCTCCGCCAACTCCAACGTGCTATTGAGATTCAAAGAATCGAGAAGTTGCTGAATCTGATGCCGGGACGCTGGAATCGCACGCCGGCGCCACCAGTCGTTGAGCGCACGCCTGGTCACGATACCTTTTGAATCAGCGAGAGCAACGGGTGCATATCTGAGATCATGAACATCAACAATCTTCACCACTGCGTGAATATCTCGGTCATATCTGAAGGAAACAACGGGGTGGTTCTTGTTCATCAATGTGTATTCAGCCATTTTCATGATTTCCCCTTTCGATATACTAATACAATAATACCATTACCGGCACGACGATTCAATCTCGAGCGCTCGACTTGATTCGAGACATTCGAGCAGCGCGAATCAGATGCCACCCGAATGCCCCGAAGGGGCTCCGCCCCTTTATCGAGGGCGGATAACTGAAAGGCGGTACTCGCCGTCTGCAAGGCACATCGGATAGATACTGTCCGTGAGCCGTTCCTCCAGCGCGACTTCCATCTCATTGATTTCATGAACCATTGCGAGAAGCGTTTCCGGTTCACCGGCTGTCTGCGCTACAACAATGACCTCTGAAATGCTCGATGGAAGGAAGACAAGGCTATCGGTCCCGAACATCTCGGCAAGTCTCCTGCGAACCGACGGGAGCAACATCGACGCCGCCCCGCCGAACTGTTTGTCTTTCCTGGTCGCCGCAACCATCTTGAAGCCGGATGCGTCATCACGCAGCGTCATGAAATCGACAATCCCTTCAAGGTTGGCAAATGCAGCCTCTCGGATCTTCTGACGGGAAATTCCGAAAGTCTCAAGATGGCTGTCCTGAAGTCGAATCGTCCCGATTCCATCATTCATCTGCATCAGTTCGACGCGATATGTAATCAGCATGTCGAGATATCGATCGAATGTGATACCGGCCTCCGTAAAGTTTTCCGTATTGTTTTCGGATACGACAACTGGATAGATTTTCTCGAACAGCTCGCCGCTCTTGAAAAGGGCATTCAGTCTCTCCCCGATCGTCTCCTGGTCTTCCGTCACACAGTATTTTCCATTGAGATCGTTCAGGGTATCGAAAAGCTCCTCGTCTGGCATCTGCGCCCAGCTCTCGTTCTGGTAAACGTTTACAGACACCCTTGTTCCGGCATCCAAGGTGTACCCACGCTCGATACCATTGTTCACCGTCTTCTCAGCGTAGCGAAGTCTGAATTTGGCATCCCTCTGTTCCGCGATATGATTCAGCGCCGGCAATCTCATCTCCAGCTCCTCCCTGGTCATCATTCTCTGTCCATTCATTTCTCTTCTTTCTTCCATTTCGTTTTCCTCCTTGTTTTTCAACCTACTGTTTTCTTTGGTGCCCTTGCAGGTTCGGCACTCAACATCCGCTCTTCCGTCGGCGCTTCCGAACCCTGTTCAGTTTTCAATGTGCTGGCGATTTCCCGTCGCCGGTATCCGTTCAAGACCACGATGGGACTGAAACGACAAGGGACAAGTGAAACGATGCGCCGTAGGGCAGCCCTTCTCGATCGCCTCAGTCACTTGGCGTTTGGCGGCATCGATCTGTTTCCGTGCGACGTCTGCAACGGCTTTCGCCGCCCTCTCCTTTTCCTCAAGTTCGGCACGTTCCTTTGCAAACTTAGCGTTCATCTCCTCTTCGGCTTTTCGTCGGGCCTCGGCAACCTGTCGATCTCTCTGTCCATTCAGTTCGTCGATCTGTTTAAGCAGTTCCGACTGCTTTTCGGCAGCGGCATCGAGTTTCTTCCGCTCCTCTTCAAGGGCAATACCGATTGCCTCTTTCTGCCGCTTCTGGTTGGATTTCTCGGCCTCTGCCGCCCGTTTCTCCAATACCTCGATCTGAGCAGCAACCTTGGCTTTCTCGGCAGTCAATTTCGCCATTTGAGTATCCTTTTGTTTCAGCTCGTCAGCGAACTTGGCTTCCGCCTCGGCTGCGTTCCTGTTTGCAAGCTCTTTAACGGCTGTGACCTTTTCCTTCTCCTGTCTCACCTCCTCCTGTAGCTTACGAAGCGCCATCTCTCCAGCTTTACGTTCCTCTGCAAATCTCGCACGCTCGTCTTCCGGAAGGTCAATCAAAGCCAAAGCCTGCGTGTAGCTCAAATTCGCAAGCGCTTGCGATTTCTCTGCCAGCCCGTTCCGACCGTACTCCTGATAGATCTTCATGAAGTTGTTCGCCGTCCTCTGGCTGTAATCGACCCTTTCCTTAAGCCACGTTCCCCACGTGCCGCGCTTCACCATAGCTTTCGCCTCGGTCAGACGCCGGCCGATCTCGATTGAGTTGAACAGGACGACCTGTTTCGTCTGTTCCGTAATCATCCGGATCTCTGAAACCAGCCTATCCTCCCTTGCAGCATCCTCGTCGGAGACATACTGGACTATCTCCTCACTCTCCGTTTCAGTCATCATCGGAACGACATTTCCCCTTGCGATCACCTGAGCCTCGACCTCTACGTTTTTCTTCGCTCTTCCCATCTTGTTTTCCTCCTATTTTTAAATGATTTAGGCTGAACAGCTTGTCTGTTCTGCTGTGCCTATACCGGGCATGAATGCAACGTAGTGGAGCGAGGGCGCGAATCAAGGGCGAAGTCTTTCTGCCAGTTTTTACGGAGCATGCGGAGGAAAAAGTTGCAGAAAGATGTGCAGGCACCCTTGATGGTCAAGCGCAGGAGCGGCATAGAATGCCAATGCCTCGGATAGGCTCAGTTCCCGATCCCAGAGGGAACTTTCCTTTTTCCAAAAAGGCCGGCGCCGATTGAGCCCGACATCTTTTAGGAGTACTAGCGTACGGTAGTATCAAAATGAAGATTTGCACTTTTAGACAACGACGCGTAAATGTCTGAGAAAAGAAAAAGGAGATCAAACAATGAAGAATGGAACAACCGTCATCTGCACAAATATCTTCAAGGGGAAAACGGAGGAAGAAATCAAGAAGAGGTTCAACATTTGTATAGCGAAAATCATCCAAAGAGAATCGCTTGCTTATTCAGAAATAGGACAGATAACCCAAATCGACAATACTGTAAAACGATAGTATGATAATACTGAACTGCAAACAGACGACATTCCATCGTCCCAAAGGAGGATGGACAAATGCAAATTGAAACACCACAGGCCGTCGCAATCTACTGTCGTCTATCGAAGGAAGATCTCGACGAAAACAAAATAGATAATCTCAGTAGAAGTATCCAAAACCAAAAATCGATGCTTACCGATTTTGCCGAAATCAACGGATGGCAAATTTTCGATATTTACTGCGACGATAATCTTTCCGGAGTTGCACGGGACCGTCCCGAATTCAATAGATTGATACGAGATGCCTCGCTTAGAAAGTTCAATATCATTCTTTGTAAAAACCAATCGCGCTTTACCAGAGACATGCAGCTCGTGGAAAAATACATCCACGGTCTCTTCCCAATTTGGGGTATCCGGTTCGTCGGCATGGTCGACGGAGCGGATACATCGGTTAAAGGCAACAAAAAAGCCAGGCAGATCAACGGACTTGTAAATCAGTGGTACCTAGAGAACCTATCAGACAACATAAAGGCTACTTTAAAACTTAAAAGAATCAGGGGAAAATACACTGGCTCTGTCCTACCTTACGGATATCGTCCGGATCCAGACGATATCAACTGTTTTATCATTGATCCAGTTGCGGCTTCAGTCGTAAGGCGAATTTGGGAAATGCACGCCGGAGGCATCGGGGCGCCTACTATAGCTCGAACACTAAATGAAGAGGGGATACCGAACCCAACGTCTTATGCCAAATTAACGGGCTACTCATGGCATAATCGTCCCTCAAGCTCACTTTGGTCTGCAGGTTGCATATATTCGATCCTACATAATGAAACATACCTGGGCACATTGTGCCAAGGACGACAACTCACACCTGAAGGCCAATTTCACAGCAAAAAAAATATTCCAAAAGACCAATGGGTTCGCACAGTGGGCCACCATCCGGCAATCATTGACGATGAGTTATTGCGTAGAGAACTTAAAGCAAGGAAGGAAGCCGGAGCTCACAATCTTCACGAGCAAAAAAAGAACTTTCCCCCAGGCATTTTCGGTAAGGAAGTCCGTTGTGCAAGCTGTGGAAAAATTCTTACAAAAGGAAAAACTTTACGTAAAACGGGATACGAACGTACCCTTTTCTGCCCGACCAGAAAAAAAAGCCCTTCGCACTGCAAAGGTGCATTCATATCCGAGAAGCATCTTGAAAGCGCAATTCTCCATGAGTTGAAGAATCTTGCCGATAGGTACTCCGATGATCGCGTTCAAATAGGTATATGTCAGGACGCGCAGTCCGCCGATCTTATTCAGGAGAGAAACAGGCTGAAAACCGCTGTCGAGCTCATTGAGAAGGAAATCACGGCCTACGAGCAGAGAAGCCGCGATCTATATCTCAAACGCGCTACAGATGGTATGTCTATTGACGATTTTAATTCTGCATTAAGCAGAATCAGAAACGACGTAGACAAGCTCAGATTGAAATCAAAACGTGCTTCGAGCGAATTACTCCATCTGAATGAATCAATAGCAGATGAATCCATAAGAATGGAAACAGTTCTTAAAGCCGCCGACTTTAACCACCTAGATAAGACTAAGGTTTCGATGCTTATAGAATCAGTCTATGTACATAAACGCGATCCAAAATCAGGAACGCAAGCGATCGACATAACTTGGAAATTTTAGTCCGCGGCTCCAAACTAAATATGACAATACCACATAGTAGTACTATAATACTTATGACGGTCGTTCCATCAGGAAGGTGGAACACTTATGAAAACACAAGACAACAGAGATCGGATAGCTGCAATCTATGTACGGCTTTCCGAAGAAGACCATGACAAGGTTCATGAAACCGACGACAGTCTCTCGATCCAAAATCAAAAATCAATGCTTCTTGAATTCGCATCGAAACATGGATGGACTGTCTATGACATCTATAACGATGACGACTATGCCGGTGCAGACAGATCTCGCCCAGAGTTCAACAGGTTGATTACGGACGCACGGGAAGGTAAATTCGGTATCATCCTGTGCAAGACGCAAGCACGATTCACCCGTGAAATGGAGCTCGTGGAAAAATACATCCACGGCCTCTTCCCTATTTGGGGTATCCGGTTCGTCGGCATGGTCGACGGAGCGGATACATCGGTTAAAGGCAACAAAAAAGCCAGGCAGATCAACGGACTTGTAAATGAATGGTATCTCGAAGATATGTCTGAAAACATCAAGAGTTCCCTTGATGACCTTCGCAGAAAAGGGCACCATATCGGTGCCTGGGTCAGATATGGTTACATGAAAGACCCGAACCAAAAAGGACATATCATTCCCGATCCAGTTGCCGCCGCCGTGGTGGAACGAATTTTCAAGATGTACCTTGAAGGAAACAGTAGAGCAGACATCGCCCGCATCTTAAATTCGGAACAAATCCCGCCGCCGGGACTATACAAAATCCAACAGGGGGATAAATATAAAAATGCCTTCATGGCAGGTGAGTGGGATTCCTGCTCTATTTCGCGAATCCTTAAAGAGGAAATGTATATCGGCAATATGGTTCAAGGCCGACAAGCATCCGAATCTTATAAAACAAAAAAACTTCGAACGTTGCCAAAAGAAGATTGGATTCGTGTCATCGGAACACATGAAGCGATTATATCGCTGGAAACTTGGAATCAAACCCAGGCACTACTCGCTGTCGGAGCGCGTTCTTTTACACGATCGGAGGAAATAGGCCTCTTTTCCCGAAAAGTTTATTGTGGCCATTGCAACAAATTGATGAGAACCGGAAGGTCAAAAAGAAAATCTGGTACGTACTACAATTACGTAATATGCGTCAGAAGGCACCCTGAAATCAATCCTTGTCCTGTACATGCGGTCTCCAACGCTTTGATGGAAAAAACCATTCTCGACCAATTGGATATCCTCGCGGCCAAATACAAGGATGGCTCCTTATTTTCAGAAATAATGGATGAAGAAAGTACTATAGGCATTGAAATAAAACGCTTAAAAGCAGAACTTGCCCAACACAAAAAGAAACTTGTTGAATACGAGACCGGTCTCAAATGTCTATATTTAGACAAAGCATCAGGAAGTATCTCAAATTCAGATTATCAATTCCTATCCAGAGAGCTGTCAGCTGGAAAGGAATTGGCAGAACGTAAAGTGGATCTTTGCACTGAGAATTACAATAAAATTCTTCGCTCGCAGGAAATCTTAAGAGAAAAAGCAGGTGTGCTCGAATCCTATTCGCGTCCGAAAGAACTCACGAGAAGTATGGTGGAGACTTTCATCGACCATATCGTCATATGTTCAAGTTCTGATGGTACTTCTAAACAAGAAATCAAAATATATTGGAATTTTTAAAACATCCTATGAGAAATCCTGCCCGCATCGGTCATTTCCGGTGCAAATCTCTTCTCAAGTCGAGTGGAGCAGACGCAACTGCCGCGAAAAGGCAGGCAATCCTGGATCTGAATACAGAAGAACAGGATGACTAAAAATTTATCTTGTCGGTACATTTGTGCTGATGTATAATAAATCAGGACTAAAACTCAGGTAGTTTCCCCGAACAATTGAAGTTCGGTCCGACACCCGAGTTTTAGTCCTTTTTTATCCTTTTATATTCTTTTTTTGCTCTATATTACAAGCTTCCAACAAACCGCTCAAATGCTGCCCTGCCTTCTTCTGTCTGCTTATAAACACCGGCATCTTCCAGCACCTGGTTAAACACCTGTCCGATTTCCTCATGGAGAATGTCCATGATATTTTCTTTCGTAATGTCTGTATATTTTGGAAGGAATTCTTCTACCCAGTCTGCATGCTTTTCAAGCACTTCATTGCTGCGGATGTCCTTTCCTTCAAGGATTGCATCTGCAAGCTGTTCCATCTCACTTTTCAGTCTTGACGGCAGCACTGCAAGTCCCATCACCTCGATCAGACCAATATTCTCTTTCTTGATGTGATGTAATTTTGCATGCGGATGGTAAACGCCAAGCGGGTGTTCTTCTGTCGTAATATTATTTCTGAGAACAAGATCCAGCTCAAAATACCCATCCCTGATTCTGGCGATCGGAGTGATCGTGTTGTGCGGTTCTCCGTTCGTCTCGGCAAAGATAAATGCTGCTTCGTCTGTATAAGATCTCCAACACATTAAAATATGGTCAGCTGCGCTGATCAGACGTTCTTTGTCTTTGCACTGCAGACGGATAACAGACATTGGCCATTTTACCATTCCGGCGCGCACATCTTCATACCCCGGAATCACATATTCTTTAATAACCGGAGCTTTTGCCATTGCAAATTCATGATTTCCACCCTGGAAATGATCATGGCTTAGGATCGATCCTCCTACGATTGGAAGATCTGCATTGGAACCAACAAAATAGTGTGGAAACTGGCTGACAAAATCCAACAGCTTTGCAAAGGTTGCACGCTCAATTTTCATCGGCACATGCTCTCCGTTGAAAACGATGCAGTGTTCATTGTAATATACATACGGTGAATACTGGAATCCCCAGTCTTTTCCATCGATCCTGACCGGAATGATCCGGTGATTCTGTCTTGCCGGATGATTGACGCGACCGGCGTAGCCTTCATTTTCCTTACACAGCTGGCATTTCGGATAACCACTCTGTGTAGCATTTTTTGCTGCCGCGATCGCTTTCGGATCTTTTTCCGGTTTGGACAGATTGATGGTGATCTCCATCTCCCCATATGGTGTCTCTGTGATCCATTTCTGATCCTTTTTAATCCGGTATCTTCGGATATAATCGCTGTCCTGACTAAGCTTGTAAAAATAATCGGTCGCCTTTTTCGGTCCTTCCTGATACAGTTCATAGAATTTATGGCTTACCATGCTCGGTAGCGGGACCAGTTTTCCCATGATTTTTGTATCAAACAAATCCCGGTACACGATTGAATCTGCAATCAGTTCTTTTTCCACTGCATAATCTGTAATCTCCTTCAGAATCTGTTCCAGCTCCTCTGCACCCCTGCTTCCTGGTGTCTCCTCGTAAGACTCCATCCCAAGTGCCTCTAAAATCTGATTGGTAACAAATATTTTATCTTCCGGTGCTACAAGCCCCGTATCTAATCCATACTGTACCAGTTCTGTAATTGCCTGATCGATCATTTTTCTTCCTCCAAATCTTTTTGCTCGTCCTTTATCCATCCATTTTCAATGCGGCACATTTTTTTACACCGAATCCTTTATTTATTCAGATAGCAAACTAAAATCTGTATTTATGTCTAACCTTGACAGCTAGCATATTTTCGTTTACGCGATTACTTTCATTCCGCCATATTTACGAACCTTTAATACGTGGCAGGATCCTTCTCCAAATACTGCATCCAATGCTTTTCTGTACTCTTCTACAAAATCATTCTTCACAAATGCCTGAATGGTTCCGGCAAATCCGCCTCCATGCACACGGCATACTCCATGGTTTCCGAGTACATTTTCGCTGACTGCAAGGGCAATGGATACTGCCTGGTTCTGCACGTCACGGTTAGTATATACATTCTGAAGATATTTGAAAGAGGAATCTCCGGATGCTTTGATCATATTAAGGAAATCTTCAAATCTTCCTTCGCGAAGGGATGCAACCTGTGCTGCAACTCTCGCATTATCACCGAAGAAATGCATAGCCCGAAGCACCGGACGGTCTCCAAGCTTCTCGCGGAGTGCCGGGATCGCTGCAAAAAATTCTTTTTCATCTACGTCACGGAGAACTTCTTTTCCAAAATATGTTGCAATAGCTTTCATATCCGCCGGAATCTGTGCATAATCCGGTGTCAGATCCTGATGAGAACCTTTGGTATCTACGATGCACAGACTGCATGCATGATTTTCAAAATCTACATCTACTTTTTCTACAACCGGAGCCTTTGGATCTTTGAAATCAATGTGGATCAGTCCACCAACCGCGCAGGCTGTCTGGTCCATCAGACCACTTGGCTTTCCAAAGTAAACATTTTCAGAATACTGACCAATCTGTGCAATCTCTACCATGCTGATCTGCATATCGTTGTAAAGTCCGGAAACAATGGTTCCAATGATTGTTTCAAATGCAGCAGACGAAGAAAGTCCTGCTCCGATCAGCACATCACTTGTCACATAAGCATTGAATCCACCAATCTTGTATCCGCGTTCTTTCAGTCCTGCAAGTACGCCACGGATCAGTCCGATAGATGTCCCTTCTTCTTTGTCAACCTTTTCTACATCATTCGCATCGATAACGATCATATCATATCCTTCAGATACCACACGGACGGTCATATCTTCATTTTTATTTACAATTGCGATCGCATCCAGATTAATAGAGGTTGCAAGCACCATTCCGTGCTGATGATCTGTATGATTTCCACCAACTTCACTTCGTCCCGGTGCGCTGTATACTTCTACTTCTCTGTCCCCATACAATTTCTGATACTCTGCCATCGCTTTTACATAGCGTTCTTCCTGATGTGCAATCACACTTTCATCAATATAAATATCTTTTAATGTATCACGGTACACGCCTTGTTTCATTTCTTCCATAAGTTTTGTAAGCTGTTTCATCTTCATTTCCTCCAAATACATTTTCGATTCTGCTTTGATAATTGCATTATAAAATATATTTAGTAAATTTGCAATATATATTTACTAAATATTTTGATAAATTTACTAGTGAATTTTTGTACAGTTCTACATAATTCTTTCACTTTCCATTTTTTTACTCCTCTGTTATAATAGAAGAATCAGAAATTTTTTAACAAGGGGGCCGCTTATGGCAACAATCAAAGATATTGCTTCTGCTGCCGGTGTTTCTGCCGCAGCAGTTTCACGTATACTGAATAATGATGAGACGCTCAATGTCTCACCGGAAACCCGACAGAAAGTACTGGATACTGCAAGAGAGCTGCATTATGTAAAGCGCGGACGTCCTTCTGTCAAATCACTTTTTACCCTTGGGATCATTCAGTGGTTCTCTTCCCAGCAGGAACTGGAGGATAATTATTATCTTCTGATCCGTCAGGGAATTGAAGATTACTGCCTCTCACACAATATCCAGATCGTGCGTACCTACAAAAGCGACATCAATTACATGGACGTTCTGAAGGATGTAGACTGTCTGATCTGTATCGGCAAATTCAGTCAGGAGGAAATTTCTTATCTGTATGAGATGAATTCGTGCATCCTGTTCCTAGATATGCCGGTAAACGATGACCGGATTTCCACGATCATTCCGGATTTCGGCGAAGCAGTTACAGAAGCTCTGGATTATCTGACTGGGATCGGGCACCGGGAGATTGGTTTCTTTACCGGAAAAGAATATATCGGCGAAAATCATCTCTATCCGGATTACCGAAAAAAAGTCTTTATTGATTACTGTGATGCACACGATTTGATTTATGAGCCTTATATCCAGGAGGGTGTATTCCAGATTTCTTCCGGTTATGAGATGGCATGCAATCTGATCAACGGTGGCAAGCTGCCGACGGCGATCTTTGCAGCAAGCGATCCGATCGCTTTTGGTGCGATCAAAGCCTTTACCGAACACGGGATCCGTGTTCCGGAGGATATTTCCATCGTAGGCTTTGATGATATCAATATGGCACAGTTTTCTGCTCCACCGCTGACAACGGTCAGTGCGCCAGCTTATCATATGGGAATGTACGGAGCTTCTATTCTGCAGCATCTCCTGAGGGAGCATCCGGGACCTGCACTTAAGATCAAACTGCCGTGTAAGCTGGTTGTCCGGAATTCGTGTAAAGCGATTGAAAAATAGCTCCTTATCTGTCTAAATATACCAATGAATTTTATCTAACATCAAAAAGCTCCCATCCGGAGAAGAAATGAGTTATAATTAGCTCACATTTCTCCGGATGGGAGTTTTTTTATTAAGCAATTTATCAGAAAGCCTTTAGGACATCAAATAACTTTCTACCAGTCCTGCACTGACTCTTGATAATAAGTCACATTTTCCTGTAAAATTTCTATTTTTCCATCTTTTACTTCCGCAATTGATACCGCACAGTTCTTATGTACCCCCTGCTGCCAGTACCCGGAAATCGGCAGACCTTTCATCAGGCTCAGAATCCCGCAAAGTGCTGCACCATGTGTGGATAAAAGTACATTTTTATCCTGAAGATCTTCTTTCTGATAAAGCTCTTCCAGAAAATTATTCAGACGTGCACGCACTTCTTCAAAGGATTCCCCTCCTTTTGGCGGCTGGTACACTTCCGGTGCATTAAAAAAGTTGCGAAATCCCGGATCCGGAATATTCCATCCCTCTTCTCTGCAACAAAGTCCCTCAAATTCTCCAAAGCTCATCTCCTGGATCCGCTTATCCGGAACAATCGGAACCTCCCTGTCCCCCAGGACGAGCCGTGCCGTCTCTGCCGCCCTTTTCAGCGGGCTTGTGTAACAGACCGCAAATGGAACATCTGCGAGTGCCGGAGCCGTCTCTTTTGCAAGTAGTTTTCCAAATTCATTCAGCGGAATATCCACCTGTCCCTGTAATTTTCTTTTTTTATTCCAGTCCGTCTCTCCATGACGGATCATATATATTTTCATCTCTTAGTTTCCTCCTGCTATCATTAAAAACACACGCATCCTCCGTGCCAGTCAGCATAGCGATTGGCACGGGAGTTAACAGTAACGATTATAGCACATTTTTCACCTTTCTTCCACCAAAAGGCTTGTTATTAAACTTTATGACAGTTATAATAAACGTAGTACAAAAAAGGAGATACTTGATTATGGAGAAAATTACCAGTTTCACAATAGACCATTTGAAACTTGTTCCTGGGCTTTACGTCTCACGTAAGGATTTTGCCGGCGAACAGGTCATTACAACCTTTGATATCCGCATGACCAATCCGAATGAAGAACCGGTTATGAATACTGCAGAGGTTCACACCATCGAACATCTTGGTGCAACCTTCCTTCGTAACCACAGGGACTACGCATCAAAAACACTTTACTTTGGACCAATGGGATGCCGTACCGGCTTCTACCTTCTTCTTGTAGGTGATTATGAATCAAAAGATATCGTTCCACTGATGAAAGAAATGTTTGCTTTTATCGCAGACTTCAATGGGGACGTACCGGGAGCTGCTGCAAAAGACTGCGGAAACTATCTGGACATGAACCTTCCGATGGCAAATTATATGGCAAAAAGATATCTGACTGAGGTTCTGGAAAATATTACAGAAAAACAGCTGGTTTATCCTGAATAAGCCTTACTATATGAACCTGAAAATGGGAGCCAAACATACCATCCATTGATTTTCTTCAAATGTTCCTGTATGTTTGCTCCCATTCCTGTTTTCAATCAAAACTCTCTATGATACACTTTCGGAATTTCTACCAGAACCTCTCTTCCGTTGTAACATAATCTGCCGGAAGATCAAATTCTTCGGTCTCAATTTCTTCTACAATCTGCATTTCATAAGCAGCTGCGATCCGGCAGATATCTTTCCGTTTTTCAAAATAACGATCATAAAATCCACCGCCATAACCGACACGGTTCTTTTTTTCATCAAAAACACTTCCCGGCAGGATTGCCAGTGTAGTCTGCCCTTCTCCGGCTTCATAAACAGGGCATTCTTTTTTCGGCTCCAGGATGCCATAAGCCCCCTTTTCCAGATCCTCAAAAGAATGTATCTGATAAAACTCCATCTCTTTTCCCGCTACCCGTGGCACATAGACCTTTTTTCCAAGCTCCCATGCCTTCTCGATCAGTGTTCCGGTTGCCACCTCTCCACGAAAATCAATATACGCAAGAAGGTTATCTGCATTTTTAAATGTCTCTGTCTCTTCAATGCGTCTCATGATCCGCAGGCTCTTCTCCCGAACCTCTTCTTTTGGAAGTGCCTGTCTCATTTTCAGAATTTTTGCCCTAATTTCCTTTTTTCTGTCCATATTTCTCGCCCAGATTTGTAATGGATCCATCCTTCTCCTTGATTGAAATGTTATTAAGCTGTCCACGAAGATTTCTTTTGAATGCATCTACATATTCCCGTCTGAGAATCTGCTGTTCTTTTTTCTCTTCCTCTGTCAGTCCTTCTGCTTTTGATTTTCTATATAATTCATTAATGCGTTCAATTTTTGCTGTCTCCATTTTTCTTTTGTCCCTTCTTTGTTTTCCTATATAATATGTTATCTTTTTAATCAGCTGGAATAATTTTCCAGGAACCCATAAAGCTTGTCTTTTCCCTCTAACCGCTTTCCCTCCCGGATCTCATTCTGCAGTTCTTCCGGAAGCTCTTCGACACGGATATTCGTATATTCATAAATACTTGTCTGGTCGTCCAGATAAACAATCACATATCCGTTGCGGTTTTTCAGATAATACACCTCTTCTTTGTGTGCGCCACCCTGAGTGCTGACTGTCTGTTCTGTTTCCTGCTGCTCCGTCTGTTCTGTCCTTGCAATTTCTTTCCTGTAATTATAATCTGCATAATATGCATAAGATAAGATCGCAAGAATCAGAAGAGTCCCCGTTAAAAGACCAATATGATATCTTGTTTCCATAAGGAACACTCCTTTTTCTACAAGTATTGGTCTGCTTGGAGGATTTTATTCATTATGGGGGGATTTTTAGGTTGTGATACCAAATCCTCCACAGCTTAGTAATATCTGCGTTCTTTTAATAAATGGCATTTTTTGCAGACTATTACAATTTGGTGACCTTTTGGGAGACTGAGGAGTTCTTTTTCGGACATGCCACCCATTTTAAGGAGAACGACTGCGTATACCGCTACTGCCACGATGAGGGCGATCAGGGTTGCGATTCTTCCTCCGATGAAGGTGTCAAGTACGAAATGCACTGCCCATGCCAAAATTGCCATAACAGCTCCGGCGATAGACGGAATAACAAAAGTCTTACGGCTCTCCTGAAGATATCCACATGCTTCACGGATATCATGTGCATTCATGATACACATGCATAAAGAGAACACAATCTTACTTCCAATCAGTGCATAAATGCCCCATTTGAACATAACAAGCATAATAAACAGAGATACAATATGTAGTATCAGGGATACCATTGCATTTTTTACCGGTTCCATCATACGGTCCAGACCCTGAAGCACTGTATTCGTAACGGTTGAAAGTGAATAAAATACCAGAGAAATTGCTCCGATCTTCAGCATAATTCCCTGTGTTACATTATCTACATTCGGCCACAGGAAATCCATGATAGGCTGACCAAGTGCAAAGAATCCAAATGCGCTTGGAATCGCGATCAGCATCGTGTAACGGATAACTGTATAAATCCGGTTATGTAACAGTCTTCTGTCATGATTCTCTGCCGCGCTTACAAGCCCCGGGATCACAGATGATCCCAATGCACTCGCAACGGCAAGCGGTACGTTAAACAGGGTATAATACTGTCCTAATTTACCAAGAAGCTCTGCACAGACCGCCTCACTAGTTCCCTGTGCACCCATGATCTTATTGAACATTGCACTGTCAATAACATTTGCACTGTTATAAATTGTTGTACTTAAAATGATCGGTGCGATCGTCAGAATCAGGAGTTTGAAAATCGCACGGTAATCATCCAGTTCTTTCGAGGTATCCCGCTTCATCTGCCGCATCATCGGCTTGCGGAATGCCACATAGCAGAACAGTAAGAACAGCAGACCGATCAGCGCACCGGCTACTGTACCAAGTGTACCTCCTGCTGCGGAATAGGCTGGTCCCAAAAGGTTATTCCCCTGCACCTTAGCCATCTGTTTTCCATTTTCCAGAAGAACGGCTGCACCTACAACGCTGACAATCGCATTGAGAAGCTGTTCAATGATCTGCGAAATTGCAGTCGGGATCATCGTTCCCATCCCCTGGAAATAGCCACGAAAAACTGCCATAATCGCACAGATCAGAAGTCCGGGAGCAAGCACCTTCAAAGAATAGCAGCTCATTTTGGCTCCCATCAGATATTCTGCGATCGCCTCTGCTCCAAAAAATACGATCACCATGATCGTGACACCAGATAGCGTAGCTATGATCAGTGATGCCTTCAATACCCTGAATGCATTTTTCCGCTCTCCTGCCGCCATTTTGAGAGACACCAGCTTTGATACCGCAACCGGCAGACTGTAAGACGAAATGATCAGAGCAATAGAATACACCTGAAATGCCATATCATAATAGCCCTGTCCTTTAAGCCCCATAATATTGAGCATCGGGATCCGGTATACTGCCCCGATGATCTTTGTGATAATACCGGCTGCCGCAAGGATGCTTCCCTGCATCAGAAAACTGCCGCCTTTTGATTTTTTCTTTTTACCCATACGTTAAAACCTCATACTTTTATCTATCTTGTAATTCCCAGCATCTCCAGAACTTCCCGCTGTTTCTTTTCCATCACGAGCCGTTCTTCATCTTCCATATGGTCATAACCTAACAAGTGCAACATACTGTGCGCAATAAGGAAAGCAAATTCACGTTCTACCGAATGACCATATTCTTCTGCCTGCTCCTTTGCGCGCTCTTTGGAAATCACAATATTGCCGAGCATCAGTTCTCCGGTCTCCGGATCAAATGAACTGTCATCTGTATCCAGATATGCATAATCAGCCGGTGACGGGAATTCCGTCATCGGAAATGACAGGACATCGGTTGCACGGTCGATTCCGCGAAATTCCAGGTTCATCTGTCGGATCTCCTCATTCATCGTAAGAAGAAGTTCTACCTGCGCCTCGTATGGGCACTTCTCATAATCCAGGACTGCATCTGCAACTTTTGTCGCCAGTTCTTCATAAGGCAGCTTTAAATCCAATGCTCCCTCATCCTCTAAAAATAGTCTCATCTTGTTCCTCGTTTCTTTCTGTCTCTAGTGTGGGATTTTTTCTGTTCCTGCTTTTGCTCGTATTCCTCGTACGCTTTAACAATTCGCTGTACCAGCGGATGTCTGACAACATCCCGGCTGGTCAGACGGCAAATCGAAATATCTTCCAGATTCTTGACTACACTCACTGCCACATCAAGTCCGGATGTCTGTCCTGCCGGAAGGTCTTTCTGTGTAGAGTCTCCGGTGATCACGACTTTGGATCCAAAACCAATACGTGTCAGGAACATCTTCATCTGCGCCGGTGTGGTATTCTGCGCCTCATCCAGAATAATAAAAGCGTTGTCAAGGGTTCTGCCTCGCATATAGGCAAGAGGCGCAACCTCGATCAGCCCTTTTTCTGAATTCTTGATAAAGCTTTCTGCTCCCATGATCTGATAGAGTGCATCATAAAGTGGTCTTAAATATGGATCGATCTTGCTCTGCAAATCTCCCGGCAAAAAGCCAAGCTTTTCTCCTGCTTCAATTGCCGGACGTGTCAGAATGATACGCCCCACTTCATTGCGTTTGAACGCCGTGATTGCCATTGCCATCGCCAGATAAGTTTTACCGGTTCCGGCAGGGCCAAGGCCAAAGGTAATCATCTTTTCCCGGATCGCATCCACATATTTCTTCTGTCCGAGCGTCTTTGGTTTGATTGGCTTTCCCTGAAGTGTATAACAGATCAGGTCTTTATCAATTGTCAGAATATCTTCCGCGCTGTCTTCCATCGTAAGGGACAGGGCATAGTCTACATTCTGCTCCTGGATCGTGTTTCCGCGCCTGGAAAGCTCGGTAAGCTGCGACAATACCTGCTGCGCCCTCTCTACATTCTTTTCCTCTCCAAGGACTTTCACCTTTCCATTTCGCGCGATCAGTGTAACATGTAAAGCTCTCTCAATTTTTTTTGCAAATATATCGAACTGGCCAAACACATTTTTTTCATGTTCAGCCGGTATGTCTATCATGGTCTCAAGAATTCCCATAAATCAGTTTCCTTCCTGCTGTATATTTTCTGCATCTGCCTTCGGCAGTTCATGTACCGTTCCTTTTTGTACAATTCCGAACGGTCCGGATAAAACCAGTTTCCCCTTTGCCGAATACCGGTTCGTCTCCCTGTATATTTTAACATCATTCTCTGAAATTTGAACCCCTTTTTTCTCTAATCGGGCGCAAAACTTCTCAAAATTATAGGACAGAATTTCTCTTGCTTCCCTGTCTGTATAAGAAATCTCCTCTTTTCTGCTCTCTTTGCTCCGTTCAACTCTTACCGAGACCGGAAATGGAAAATGTCTCTCCAAATACAGGATATATCTGCAGGTCAGCGCATTATATTCCGGGTAAGGTAATTCCCGCCTTCCAAAAAGATACAGCCTTCCCGGTGTTTCTATCCAGAACCTCCAGCTCTTCTTGCCGGTATCTTTCCATACCGGATGCATCCTGTCAAGAATATCTGTATACGCAACCGTTGTCTGTGCTATTATGTCTGCATCCGATACCCGGTACTGGTATCCTGTCACCTCATCTGAATCATCCTTTACTTCCACACTTCCACTCACAAGGATCTCTCCTTTTTTTACCTCACTGCCTTCCCGGACAAGCGGATTCCCTTTTCGTGTAATGATCTTCTGAATGATCCCGTCCGCTTCTGCCACAATATCCATCGGCGCTTCCGCCTCAGCTTCTGTCTGCAGCTCCTTCCGGTCAGGATTCTCCCTGACTTTAATCTTCAGACAACTCCCATGAACATAGGCTGAAACCCAGATAATATCGTCGTATTCCATACGAATATCTTTTTCAATCCGGTCACAGTCTACATTCTTTTTTGCAATTCCACAGGCAATTCCTTTTTCCGTCAGAAAAGAAAGCAAAACCTCATCTGTCCTTGCAAGGTTTCCATCAATCTGAATCCTCCATATAAAAGAAGAAAGCAGAAAGATCAGACAGATTGCGATGACCGATCCTGTAAAAAAAAGCTTCCGTCCACGGTATTTATGTATAAAAAACGGGACTCCTCTTTTCTGGATGATCCGTACCTTTGCCCTGCTCTTCCTGACCATTGGTCGCAGTCTGCGGAAATCCCGGACGCGGATATTCATCTCATATGCCCCTTTTGCCGGTCTCAGATTCCAGAGAAAAATCCCATGATAACAGCAAAGATTTAAAAAACGTTCCGGTGAATATCCTTCGACTCTGATGCGCAGGTATCCGGCAAGATTATTCAGAATATATCGCAGCATCTTCGTCATCCCTTCCTAAGAATACTCAATTTTCTCTACCTTTCCGGTAATCTTCATATCGGTTGTTGTATAGTAGTTGATCTCAAGTGATTTCCCTGTGATGCGAATCTGCCCGCTACGTACATTTATACGGATCAGCTGTTCAGTATATTCCAGAATTCCACGGTAATTCTCTATATTCACTTCATAATGCCCTGTAAGAGTCAGAATCGGGACACCCAGCACCACATCCTTCGGCAAATTTGCTGCATCTGCCATGCGATACCTTCGTGTCCCGTCTTCTTGTTCGGATCTCTGTCTCATATTGCCGCATATACCGTTTTGTTGACAGTGTATGCTTCAGAACCACATAATATTCCTATGCTGTATAATTGCTGAATTTTCCCGGGAGCAGTCTTCCCGTACATGCATGAATTTCGATCTGACCTTTTTCTCCGGCAATAAACTTTAATACCGTTGTCTCATCTGACGGTTCCGGTGTCGGTCTGCCAATCGTAAGCACATTCTTCTTTGCGTAAGTTGTAAAGGTATATTCACTGCCCGGCCGCAGAGAACAGATGGGTCTGCCATTTAAGAAAAATGCATCCTGCCCGCCGGTATAACCGCCCTCTTCTTCGATAATACGGATCGTTGCCGGAGCAAAAAGGCAATCCGGTTCCTGCTGTGGCTGTTCCCAGACATTCTGTTGATTATCCCAGCCGTTCTGATTCCGGTTCCATCCATTTTGCTGATTATTCCAGCCGTTCTGATTCTGGTTCCATCCATTTTGCTGATTATCCCAGCTGTTCTGGTTCTGGTTCCATCCATTTTGCTGATTATCCCAGCTGTTCTGATTCTGGTTCCATCCATTTTGCTGATTATCCCAGCCATTCTGGCTCTGATTCCATCCACCTGACTGATTATTCCATCCATTTGGCTGGTCTTCTGGTCTGTAATTTCCCATCGGTGCTTTTTTTGCAACCCAGTAAGAAGTGAAACCGCCAATTGCAGCTCCGATAATTCCAAAAAAATATGCCCCGTAAAATGCATTATCACCTGCATTCAAAAGCTGCATCAGCCAGGCTCCGACAAAAGTACCGGTAAATTCAAGGCCAAACCACAATCCCAGTGTCAATGCACGATATTTTTTTGGATTCTGTCCTCTTTCTATCGCGTGCTTTCCATTCACACGCCAAAGCCATATAAGACAAATAATTTCTAACATTTGTTTTCCCTCTTTCGCGCTTCTATTTTGTTACATAAAAGTATTATATCTTCAATCGCAGCTGAAAACAATCCATTATTCTGTGAAAACTTTATAAAATCGAACAGACTGGCTCCTCCATGATCCGGATATACAAAAAAATCGATCCTACTTTTCCTGTGATTGTAAGATCGATTTTTCATTTCTTTGTTATACTTGAATTCTCGCGGCGGCATCCTGGCTGATAGCGAACCGCTTCTGGTCAGATGCTATAATCATCATACCACTGGCATCATTCTGGATCACATGGATTTCGCTGCCCTCTTTGATTTTAAATTCCTTTAATTTTTCCAGCACCTCCGGTACTCCGAACATCCATTTGATCGTGTACCATTTTCCCGGAACAGCTGTTGATAATGCCTGCATTTTTACACCTTCTTTTTTTCTCCTTTGACTTTACTACAGTATACTCGCTTTCATATTGGTTAGTCAACGGCAATGTTTTTTAGTTATTATATACACAATTCCATTTAATAGCCATATTTAACAATTATTTTCAGAATTCAACTTCTGTTTTATCACCCTCACTATAAGCTGGTTCTGGAAGAAAATCTGATCAAGGCAGACGAGCTGGATGAAGTTCTGGATGCTTATGCAATGACCGAACCTAAAGTCATACTCATAAAAGAAGCAATGTAACAAGACAAAAGTCCCAGGATCTATCAACTCATTACCCGTGATAAATCCTGGGGCTTCCTTCATTTAAAATACCACCGTTTCCCCTGTTCCAAGTGCATGTACCATTTCGCCAAGTTCTTTTTTCAGAATCCCGAATGCAATATTTCCGGTACAGTGACCGGTATAGATTTCCTCTACGCCAAGCCCTTTCAATTCCTGCGCAGTTTCCACAACCTCTTCCTCTGGTATGGCAAGTGTATCCATGCCCGAGAGCTTCATCATATGGAATCCACCGACAACCGCATAGACCTTTTGCCCGCCGAGTGCCATCTGCACTTCTCGCACAATATTGACAATTCCCCCATGGGAACAGCTATTAAATATCACCAGTCCTTTTCCCGTCTCAAAAACCACACTCTGCTCATGTGCAAAATCATCTGCAATAAACTCTTCACCGATTTTCCGGTACATGTGCGCCCTGCGTCCCATCTCATCCAGACCGCCGGTAAAATGCGGCACGACCCAGACGCCTTTTTCAACTTCACAGACTGCATTTAACGGACGGAACCGCTCTTTATAATTTTCCAGAAGATGCTGCGGAATTCCAATATATTTATCTTTTCCTTCTGTCCGGTAAAAGCAGTTTTCAGCAGACGTCTCCTGCATATAGACCGCTGCTTTGTCATTCTCCTTAAAAAACTCCTCGAAACCGCCACTGTGGTCATAATGTGCATGGGATAAAAACGCCGTATCTACTTTCGAAAGATCAATCCCCAGCTCCTTTGCATTTTCTGCAAAGAGCGTTGTTGCGCCAGTATCCAGAAGGTACGTCTTTCCCTCATATTCGATATAAACCGACAGTCCATGTTCTGCACAAAGTCTGCATCTGGAACTGTTTTCTACTAATACTACCATCTTCATATGAATCAGCCTCTTTTCTATTTGTGATAGGGTTCTCCCGACATGATCCGGTATCCACGGTAAATTTGCTCTAGCAGAATTACACGCATCAGCTGGTGCGGAAATGTCATTTTTGAAAAACTAAGTGCGTAATCCGATTTTTCCAGAACTGCCTTCCCGATCCCTATGGATCCGCCAATCACAAAAATAATGTGACTGGTTCCCTGAATGCCAAGTTTTTCAATTTTCTCTGAAAATTCTTCGGAGGTCAGCTGCTTTCCGCCTATCTCCAGTGTAATAAGATATGCATCCTCACGGATATATTTCAAAAGACGTTCGGCCTCTTTTTGCCGGATCATTTCCTCTGCATTTTCGCTGGCATTGTCCGGTGTCTTTTCATCCGCCACCTCAATGATCTCCAGCTTGCAGTAGCGGCTCAGTCTCTTCGTATATTCCGCGATCGCATCCCGCAGATACTTTTCTTTTATTTTTCCAACCGTCAGTACGGTTATCTTCATCCTGTTTTTTCCTCTCTTTCGCTGTATCAGTCTGTACAGTTATGCCCTTTCATACATATAAAGCTCATGCAGTGCTCTTGTTGCACAGATGTATTTTGCCTGCCCGGTCATCGGATTTTCTTTCTTCGGGAACACGCCGAATACCTGATCAAATTCCAGTCCCTTTGCCATATAGAAAGTCGTTACTGTCACGCCTTTTTCAAAGGTACTGCTGTCCCGGTCAATACAGTTTACCGGAAGTCCACGGTTTGAAAGCATCCTGGTCATTGTATACGCCTCGTCCATCGTCTCCGTCAGAACTGCGGCGGTCTCATATTTATCCATTCCGGCATCTGCCTCACGGATAAGTTCATTTAACAGTTCCTCATCCGAATCAAATGTCTTTTCGGTCACTGGTTTGCCATGACGCTCCAGATATTCCAGATCCTTTTCCCCGGTAAATTTCGCTGCATACTCTGCGATTTCAATGGTATTCCGGTAACTTTTATTCATGATGATCTTGCGGATCGTACGTCCGAAAATCTTCGGCAGGAATGTCAGTACATCCTGCATCTGACTGTCCAGTGTCTGCGCCCGGTCGCCAAGGATTGTCATCCGGCAAGAAAACAGCTGGGACAGTACCACGTACTGCAAATATGAATAATCCTGCATCTCGTCGATCACCAGATGCTTGATATGCTTATGTCTGGTTCCTCCAAGCATTCGGTATTTGAGATAAAGTACCGGAAATACGTCTTCATACTGGAGTTTTCTGTTCTCATACGGAATTTTTGCCAGTGTCTCATACCCACTGTCCTCCAAAAACCAGTTATATATTTTGTAAATATCACGGGTGACATACATCCGGTTGAATTTCTCCCGGATCTCTTCTACCTCATCTTCCGGAAGATTCCGGTTATACAATGTCTCGTATTCATCCACCAGATATTCCATCACCGCATCCATTCTTGCAAGGATCGGAATATCCTGAAATTTGAAATAGAACAGATGGATCAGCTCCTCTTCGGTTTTTTCCAGAGTACGGATCTTAACCGGCTTAAAATCCATCAGCTGATCTTCCAGAACTGCCAGAAAGCCTTCCATCTCTCCGACAAATCCGGCAGACTGCTTCTTCAGATAGCTCTCCCGGATTCCCATCTCCGGAAAATGGATCAGCTTCTCCAGATAATCATAACGGTCCTCACAGTCCGATACGATTCCTTTCAATTCTCTGTACGCAAACAGATCAAAACTCATCTCCTGGATATTTTCTTCTCCAAGCTCTGGCAGAATGTGGGAAATATAATCCGCAAATACGCTGTTCGGTGAAAGGATCAGGATATCCGATGCTTTTAAATTTTTCCTGTCGTGATACAAAAGATATGCAATCCGGTGCAGTGCAACGGAGGTTTTCCCACTTCCTGCGGCTCCCTGAATGACCAGAACTTTGTCCTTTACATTCCGAATGATCTCATTCTGTTCTTTCTGGATAGTACGAACAATATTCTTCAGTTGTACATCCCCGTTACTTCCAAGCTCCTGTTTCAGGATCTCATCATCAATCTTGGTGTCACTTTCAAATGCATAAACCATCTTCCCTTTCTTGATCTTATACTGCCATTTGGAAGTAATCTCCCCTTCAATGGTTCCTCCCGGTGCTTCATAAGAAGCCTGTCCTCTGTCATAATCATAAAAAAGACCGCTCACTGGCGCCCTCCAGTCGTAGATCAGTGGCGTCATTCCTGCCTTAGGCGCAAAATTGCCGATTCCGATGTAAAAACTTTCGCTTTCTTCTTCCCCCTCAAAGAGAAAATCCACTCTTCCGAAATATGGGGAGTCGATCATTTTCTTAAGGCGCTGTTTTTTCATCAGACGTTCATTGTTCGCATTAACTTCTCCGAGAAGTGCCTGCTGATTATCATAATTTTCATAACCATACTCATCCATCTCCGTATAGTTTTCCCAATAATAATCATGCATGCTCTCAATCTGTTTTTCTCCTTCAAGAAACAATGCGTTGATCTCGGTAATGCGTGTCTTCAGTTTCTCTTCAACCTCTTCCAGAAACCGAATCTCACTGTTCATTGCGTCGTTATTACTCATATTCAAACCCTCTCATGATTACATCTTCCGATGATTTGTGCAATCTCTTCCGGCATCTTTGCAATATAATCTGCACCGGCACTTTGAAGATCCGCAAGATCTCCGTATCCATACAGGACACCGATCACCTGGATCCCATTCTCCTTTGCACCGTAGATATTATTATTTCTGTCACCGACCATAACGACCTGATCGTAATTCTCCCTTTCCACGCCCAGGTTATCCAACGCATACCGGATCACATCCGCCTTCCGGATCAGAGAGCCATCCATCGTAGCCCCGTAAATCCCTGCAAAATATTTTGCAAAGTCAAATTTGTCCGCAATCCTTTTTGCATACTCTTCCGGTTTGGAAGTCGCCACTGCAAGTATATATCCTTCATTTTTCAAGGATTCCAGCGTCTCCGCAAGCCCTTCATACACCGAATTCTCAAAAATGCCTTTCACCGCATAATATTCCCGGTAATACTTTACTCCAAGCAGTGCCTCTTCCTCAGACATCCCATAATATTTCTCCATCGATTCCGTCAACGGCGGTCCGATAAATTTCTTTAAAGTATCCCGCTCACCAACCTCCCGGTTCATTTTATTCAGCGCATACTCCACCGAATTCATGATCCCCGGTCCCGATTCCGTAATCGTCCCATCCAAGTCAAATAAGATATATTTATACTTCATAATAACCCTCTTTCACAAAATAATATTTTTTTATTGTACCATTTTTGACTCTTCTTGTCTAGAAACCCTAATCTCCAAACCTCCTTTAAAATCAGCCAAAACATACAAACCAGCGTCCGTTTCTCCGCCCTTTATAACCGCCAGTTTTCTCCCCTTTGCACAACTTGAATTGGAACGATTATTTTTTCAAAGTGGTCTACACAACCTATACAAAAACCGCAGTCCCTATCAAAAGAAACTGCGGTCATAACCCTTATTTATTTGAAAGATACTCGTCGATACCTCTTGCACCAGCTTTTCCGGCTCCCATAGCAAGGATTACTGTAGCTGCACCTGTTACGGCATCTCCACCTGCGTATACGCCTTCTTTAGAAGTCTTTCCGTGTTCTTCGTCTGCAACGATACATTTCCACTTGTTAACTTCCAGTCCTTCTGTTGTAGAAGAAATCAGCGGGTTCGGTGATGTTCCGAGTGACATGATAACTGTATCAACATCGATCACGAATTCAGAACCTTCAACCGGTACAGGACGTCTTCTTCCTGATGCGTCCGGTTCACCAAGTTCCATACGAACACATTTGATTCCTTTTACCCATCCATCTTCTTCGAGGATTTCTACCGGGTTTGTCAGTAGGTCGAACTGTACACCTTCTTCTTTTGCGTGATGAACTTCTTCTACACGGGCCGGAAGCTCTTCTTCGCTACGACGATATACGATATGAACTTCTGCTCCAAGACGAAGTGCTGTTCTTGCAGCATCCATTGCTACGTTACCACCACCAACAACTGCAACTTTCTTACCAGCTGCGATCGGTGTATCATAAGAATCATCAAATGCTTTCATAAGGTTACTTCTTGTCAGGTATTCATTTGCAGAAAATACACCGTTGGCATTTTCCCCCGGGATTCCCATGAATTTTGGAAGTCCTGCTCCTGATCCGATAAATACTGCTTCGAATCCTTCGTCTTCAATCAGCATATCGATTGTAGTAGATTTACCGATTACAACGTTTGTCTCAAAGTGAACACCAAGCTCTTTTACTTTTGCGATCTCTTTTGCAACGACTTTCTGTTTTGGAAGACGGAATTCCGGAATACCATATACAAGTACTCCACCGAGTTCATGAAGTGCTTCAAATACAGTTACATCATAGCCAAGCTTTGCAAGGTCGCCTGCACAGGTAAGTCCTGCCGGACCAGAACCGATAACGGCAACTTTGTGTCCGTTCTTCTTGTCAGCTCCAACCGGTTTGATGTCATGCTCCAGAGCGTAATCAGCAACGAATCTTTCCAGCTTACCGATAGAAATAGACTCTCCTTTGATACCACGGATACATTTTCCTTCGCACTGTGATTCCTGCGGACATACACGTCCACAAACAGCAGGAAGTGCAGAAGACTGTCCGATAATCTTATATGCTTCTTCGATATTGCCTTCTTTTACTTCATGAACGAATGCAGGAATATTGATTCCTACAGGACATCCCTGAATACATTTAGCATTCTTACAGTTGATACAACGGCTTGCTTCTTCCATTGCCTCTTCCTGATTATATCCGTAACATACTTCTTCAAAATTTGTTGCACGTACCTTCGGATCCTGTTCTCTTACAGGTACTTTCTTTAATACGTCTGCCATTATTCGTCACCTCCGCAATGACCGCATCCACCGTGATGTGTGTCACCTTCCTGTAATTTCAGCATAGCTCTGCCTTCCTGAGTCTTATACATCTGCTGTCTCTTCATTGCTTCATCAAAGTTAACGAGATGTCCGTCAAATTCCGGTCCGTCTACACATGCAAATTTGATTTCATCACCTACATGGAGACGGCATGCGCCACACATACCTGTTCCGTCTACCATGATCGGGTTCATGCTGACGATAGTCGGGATTTCGAGTTTCTTTGTGAGCAGACAAACGAATTTCATCATGATCATCGGTCCGATTGCAACACAGACATCATACTTGTTACCTTCTGCAACAAGTGCTTCGATCTTTGTTGTTACCATACCTGCATGTCCGTATGTACCGTCATCTGTACATGGGTAATAATTTCCTGCAACTGCTTCCATCTCTTTTTCGAGAATCAGCATATCTTTTGTCTTAGAACCAACGATAACATCTACATCGATCCCATGTGCGTGCATCCATTTAACCTGCGGGTATACAGGGGCTGCACCAACACCACCGGCTACAAATAAGATCTTTTTATTCTTCAGACTCTCAATATCTTCTGAAATCAATTCAGATGGGCATCCGAGCGGTCCTGTGAAATCTCTGAAAGAGTCTCCTGCTTTTAATTGTGCCATCTTCTCAGTAGATGCTCCTACTGTCTGGAATACGATGGTAATTGTTCCTTCTTCTCTGTCATAATCGCAGATTGTCAGCGGAATTCTTTCCCCCTTGTCATCCATCTTGACAATTACGAACTGTCCTGGCTCACAGTGCTTTGCCACACGTGGTGCTTCTACATCCATAAGATAAATCTTATCAGCCAGTTTTTCAGCTTTTCTTATCTTGTACATTGCATTGCCTCCTAAAATATTTACTCTCTTTATGATAAATTATTGCAAAGTAAATAGCAAGTATTTCTTTTTAATTTGTTAAAAAATTATTTATGTCATAAATATAACTATCTTTTTTATCTATAAGTACTAATATTTCTTCTATAAATCTGCCAAAATTCTTCCGATTACCAAATTTTTCAACCGTATTAAATCTTGTGCCGGCACGAATTTGTACCTGCTGACCGGATATAAAAATGAGACAGACGGTCAATATTGAGTCCGTCTGTCTCTGTAAGAACTGTATTCTCTTTTTTAAAAATCTACTTCTGTTCCATAATATGTACAGTTGAAAAGTTTTTCCATAGCTGCCGGATCGATCGGACGTGGGTTGGATCCTGTACATGCATCACCAACTGCAAGTTCTGAAATCTTTGCAATTTTTTCTTTGAATTCTGCTTCGTCAATACCGAAATCTTTCAGTGTCTTCGGAATATTCAGTTCTACATTAAATGCATCGATCTTTGCACACAGGCTGTTGATCAGCGCTTTCTCAGATGTACCCGGAAGTCCCATTCTGCGTGCGATTTCTGCATAACGTTTTGCAGCGACCGGATCTTTTGCATTGTATTTAATTACATATGGAAGGTAAATTGCATTTGCGCATCCGTGCGGAATATGTCCGGTTGAGAATGCCGCACCTGTCTTATGTGCCATAGAATGTACGATTCCAAGAAGTGCATTAGAAAATGCCATTCCTGCAAGACACTGTGCATAATGCATCTGTTCTCTTGCTACCATATCACATTTGTAAGATGCCGGAAGGTAATCCAGAACCATCTCGATCGCCTGCAGTGCAAGCGGATCTGTAAATGGACAGTTCAATGTAGATACATAAGCTTCGATCGCATGTGTCAGTGCATCCATACCTGTGTAAGCAACCTGCTTTACCGGGAGACCCATGACAAGATCCGGGTCTACAATTGCAACGTCCGGTGTAATATTAAAATCGGCAAGTGGGTATTTTACTCCGGTCTGATAGTTGGTAATAACGGAGAACGCTGTTACTTCTGTTGCTGTTCCTGATGTTGACGGAATTGCAGCAAATTTTGCTTTTGTTCTTAATTCCGGGAAGTTGAACGGAATACAGAGATCTTCAAATGTAACATCCGGATATTCGTAGAATGCCCACATTGCTTTTGCGGCATCAATCGGCGATCCGCCACCCATAGCTACGATCCAGTCCGGCTGGAACTCCTGCATAACTGCTGCACCTTTCATAACGGTCTCAACAGATGGATCTGGCTCAACACCTTCAAAAAGCTTTACTTCCATTCCTGCTTCCTTCAGATAGTTCTCAGCTCTGTCGAGGAATCCCTGACGCTTCATGGAACCTCCTCCGACAACCAGGATTGCTTTTTTTCCTTTCAGGTTCTTCAGTTCTTCAAGACATCCTTTTCCATGGTAAATATCTCTTGGTAATGTAAATCTGCTCATTTCAAACACTCCTTCGCCCTTAAAGTATGTTATCTTTTTGACAATCACATTGTATCTCAATTCTATCCTTTTTGCAATATTTTACCACAAATAGATTGTATTTATTTCCATACAATTATACATTTTTAATAAACCATATTATCCACACTCTATTCACAAAATATTTGATTTGTGATATATTTCACATATTTACGCAAGTTATCCACAAATGAAAGTAATCGAAAAAGAGTACGCTTTACCAGTCTGCTCTGACAAGCAGACGGCTCGGCATACTCTCTTCTTAAAATCGGGTTTTAATCTGTATTCAGTTCATAATTTCTTCTTGTGACATCACTTAATCTGCCTTTTTGGTCCTGCAGAACAAAGCTGAAAATCGTACTTCCCGCCGGCATTACGATCGGCCCGGTATACTCCTGCGTCGCAGAATTATTCTCCGGATCCGGATCTGATCCATCCGTCGTGTAATATGCCGTATACTTATCCGGTACAACTACACTGATTGATTGGACATGGTTATACTGCCCGGTCGATGGAGTCACCGCCGGCGCATCTGCAATCGGGAACTCAACTTTATAAGTTTTACTTTCTGTCAGGCTTGGAATTCCTTTCTTATTAACAGAAATTGCTTTCACCGTCGTCTCACCTTCACCGATCTTGATCGGTTCCGTATATTTCGTACTTGAAGTTGTCGGCTCTGAACCGTCTGTCGTATAGTAGATTGCTTTTCCTTTTCCGGTCAGTTCCAGTGCCTGCACTTCATCATATGTCTCTGCCTCATCCAGACTAAACTCCGGTTCATCTGACACATAATCCTTCAGTGCTTCAAGAACCGTATCACTGGTACATGCATTCAGAAGCGGTGATACCTTTTCTTCTTGTTTGGTATCAATATAAAATTCTACCGCTGCACGATAAATTTCTGCATTTCCGGACTGCTTTGCAATCTCATCTGTAAAAACTTCTTCTGCCTGATCCAGATCATCCTTGGCAATATAAACCTTTGAAATCCCTGTATAAGCTTCTGCTTTCTTCGGACTTCCAGAAGCTGCTTTTTCAAATACAGTGAGTGCGTTCTCATATTCGGAAGCTGCCAGAAGCCGGTATCCTTTCTTTACTTTTCCGGTATATGAATTTTGATAAAACAAGAAAATGAGTCCTGCCAGAACAATACACCCCGCCAGTAGCATAAGCAGCATTTTCCGGCGTTTTTTTCTGGCGCGCTCTTTTCTCTTTTCTGCCCGCATACGCCGCAATCTGCGTTCTTCTTCATACGCTCTTCTCGTCTGTTCCCGCGCATCTTCTCTTTGACCCACACGTCCGGTAGCCGGTCTGACATCACTGCGTCTGACCACCGCATCTCTTCCACGCCTGGTCACAGTTTCCTGCTGGCGACGACCAACACTTCCCGAATTTCCCACGCACCTGGTCTCTCCTCCAACACTTTCCCGTCTTTCATATACCGGATTTGCCGCACCAGAATAGCTGACATCTTGCTTTTCCTGCTCACCCAGATGAACCGACATTGTCTGTGTAATGCCTCCTTTTAACTGAGCAGTCAGCATATCATCAAGTGGGTTATAATCAGGCACGATCTGTATTTCCCTGCCGCAGCTAGGACAGATCAACTGATCTTCAGGCAAATCTGCTCCACAGTGCATACATTTCATTGTCTTTCGTCTCCTTCTGGTATCATACTTCTTTTAGAACAATCCGGTAATTTTACCGTCTTCTACATCAATTCCATTTGCTGCAGGTACTTTCGGAAGACCCGGCATGGTCATGATTGCTCCGGTAAGAGCAACAACAAATCCTGCTCCTGCATTTACATAGACTTCACGGATATGGATATCAAAGTTCTCCGGACGTCCAAGAAGCTTCGCATCATCGGACAGAGAATACTGGTTCTTTGCCATACATACCGGGAACTTGCCAAAGCCCATTGATTCAATTCGTGCAAGCTGTTTCTTTGCAGCAGGTTCATATACAACACTCTTTGCTCCGTAAATCTCTTTGCAGATTGTCTCGATCTTCTCTGCAATTGATAACTCATCACTGTAAATCGGATGATAATGGCTTTCTTTTGTCTCCAGAGTCTGTAATACTTTCTCTGCCAGCTCTTTTCCGCCGTCTCCGCCTTTACCCCATACTTCTGCAAGGGCAAATTCGCAGCCTCTGTCTTCGCAGAACTTACGGATAAATTCGTATTCTGCTTCAGTATCACTGACAAATGAATTCAAGGTAACCACAACTGGAACGCCGAATTTCTGCAGGTTCTCAATATGCTTTTCAAGATTTACAATTCCTTTTGCAAGAGCATCCAGATTTTCTTTGTTCAGTTCGTCTTTTGGCACGCCACCATTGTATTTTAATGCACGTACCGTTGCAACCAGAACTACTGCGTCCGGTTTCAGTCCCGCCATACGGCACTTGATATCCATAAACTTCTCTGCACCCAGATCCGCACCGAATCCCGCTTCTGTGATCGTGATATCACTCAGCTTAAGCGCCATCTTGGTTGCACGTACACTGTTGCAGCCATGTGCAATATTTGCGAACGGACCACCGTGTACCAGTGCCGGTGTATGTTCCAGAGTCTGGATAATATTCGGCTTGATCGCATCCTTTAACAGTGCTGTCATTGCACCGGTTGCATGAAGCTGGTCAGCTGTAACCGGTTCTCCGGAAAATGTATAGGCAACAATGATTCTGCCAAGACGTTTTTTCAGATCTTCCAGATCGTCTGCCAGACATAAAATTGCCATAATTTCGGACGCAACCGTGATCACAAAATGATCCTCTCTTACCATTCCGTCCATTTTATTTCCAAGACCAACTACTACATTACGCAGTACACGGTCATTCATATCTACACACCGTTTCCACACAACCTGTCTCGGATCGATTCCAAGAGCATTTCCCTGCTGGATATGGTTGTCAAGAAGAGCTGCAAGCAGGTTATTTGCCGATGTGATCGCATGAAAATCTCCGGTAAAATGAAGATTCAGATCTTCCATCGGTACAACCTGTGCATAACCGCCACCGGCAGCACCGCCTTTAATTCCAAAGCAAGGTCCGAGCGATGGCTCGCGCAGAGCGATCAGAGCTTTTTTACCGAGCTTTGCCATTGCCTCTCCAAGTCCAACGGTAATCGTCGTCTTCCCCTCTCCCGCCGGAGTCGGATTGATTGCAGTAACAAGTACCAGCTTTCCATCTGGTCTGTCTTTTACTCTTTCCATCAGTTCATCCGATAATTTTGCCTTATACTTGCCGTAAAACTCAAGGTCTTCCTCTTCAATTCCAACCTTTGCTGCAACCTCGCGAATATGGAGCATCTCTGCCTCCTGTGCGATCTGAATGTCTGTCTTCATAATTATATCCTCCCTTTTTTCTTCTGCGTTTCTTAAACTGATTCTTCTATGTATTGCTCAAACTGTTCCATAGACATCAGTACTTTTCTTGGTTTGGTACCTTCTTCTTCTCCTACGACTCCCGCCTCGGCAAGCTGATCCATAATCCGCGCCGCACGGTTAAACCCGATTTTAAACACCCGTTGGAGCATTCCGATCGATGCTTTGTCTTTTTCAATGATAAACTTTCCTGCATCTACAAAGTAGACATCTTTGTCGTCCTCGGAAGATGCTCCTCCCGCAGATACATTCTGATTACTATTCACCTGCTTCTGGATCTCTTCACTGTAGGCTGCGCCTCCGCTGTTCTCTTTTAGGAAATCAACTACTGCCTGGACTTCTTTATCAGAAACAAAAGCCCCCTGAACACGTACCGGCTTCTGATAGCCAGCCGGATAGAACAACATATCGCCTTTTCCAAGCAGCTTCTCCGCGCCATTCATATCAATGATGGTACGGGAATCCACACCGGATGATACAGAAAATGCTATTCTTGATGGCATATTCGCCTTAATCAGACCAGTAATGACATTAACCGATGGTCTCTGCGTTGCAAGAACCAGATGAAGTCCTGCCGCACGCGCAAGCTGTGCCAGACGGCAGATTGCCTCTTCTACTTCTCCAGGTGCAACCATCATCAGGTCTGCAAGTTCGTCTACGATGATTACAATCTGTGGGAGTTTCTGTGCTTTATTCGGATCATCAATATCTTTAATGTTCTCGACTTTATCATTGTAACCTTTCAGATCACGGACATTATACTCGGCAAAAAGCTGATAACGTCTGTTCATTTCCGCAACCGCCCAGTTCAAAGCTCCTGCTGCCTTCTTCGGATCCGTTACAACCGGGATCATCAGATGTGGAATTCCATTATATACACTTAATTCCACCACCTTTGGATCTACCATGATCAGTTTCACATCCTCCGGTTTTGCTTTGTAGATAATACTCATAATGATCGTATTGATACAGACAGATTTACCGGATCCGGTAGCTCCTGCGACAAGCAGATGCGGCATCTTTGCGATATCTGATACCACCACTTTACCTGAAATGTCACGACCTGTCGCAAATGCGATCCGTGATCTACTTTTCTTAAATTCATCTGATTCCAGAAGATCACGCAGCATAACTGCAGTATTTTCCTTATTCGGAACTTCAATGCCGACCGCTGCTTTTCCCGGGATCGGTGCCTCAATACGGATATCAGCCGCCGCCAGGTTCAGCTTGATGTCGTCCGCAAGTCCTACGATCTTGCTGACTTTCACCCCCATCTCAGGCTGTAACTCATAGCGTGTGACAGAAGGTCCGCAGCTGATATTAGTGATTGTAACATTCACACCGAAGGTTTGAAGTGTCTTCTGGAGCTTTGCTGCTGTCTCCCGCAGATGCGCATCCGAATCTCCGGAGGTTTTACTTCCATGCTTCAACAGACTAAGAGGTGGAAAGCGGTATTCCCTGACCGGTTTCTCACTTCTTGCAATCGTATCTGCGACAGCAGCCACCTCTTTTGGGATATCTGCCTTAACTTTTGAATTTCCGGAGACCTGTCTTATTATTCCGTCTTCTGTCTGCCCCGCTGATAAATTTTCTTCAGCCACATCTGTCTGTATATCTTTACCGGACTCCGTCTTTTTTTCTGCTTCCTGCATCGCTCCTTTTAAGAACTTCGGGAGTTTTTCTTTCACCGGCTCAAGGGGAACCGGTTCCGGATCCGGGATCAGCTCTGTAGCGGAAAGGGGCATTGCACGATTGATCACTACATCATCTAGTGCAATTTTCCCAGTCTGTTCCATAATGTGCTTTGCAGCCGCTTCTTCTGCACCGGCAAGCACGCTGCTCATATCCTTCCGGCTGCGTCTGGTAGCTTTCTTTTCTGTGCTTTCCTTTGCTTCTTTTCCGGCTTTTTCTTCTGCTTTTTCTGCCTCGTTCTCTTTTCCTCCAACTGTCGAATTAAAGGAAACGCCGCTTACCTGATAATCAACACGCATAGCTTCCCGCCTTGCCCTGCGTTCCTCAGCCTCTTCTTTACGCTTCTGCATGTCCTCTCTGGCACGGTCATACGCTTTTTCCCCGCCGATCTTCATTCCTTTTAGAATAGACTTTTCTGTGATAAGGACTACACAGATCACCATTAAAATGATCACGACAACATATGTACCCACTTTACCGATTGCCGGCACCAGTCTGACCGCAATTGCCTTTCCGACAGATCCGCCTTTTTCATCGATCAGTTCAAAGAGCACACAGCACTGAACCAGTAATACAACGCCTGCAACAGTCTTAATATATGCGATCCTGTTTCCTTTATTGGAAACCACAAACGCGACTCCACAAAATAAAAGCAGTGGAAATACATACGCCATCCAACCCATCATTCCCTGCTGCAGTGCTGCAATCTTTCTTCCAAATGCACCTGCAAGTCCGAAATTGCTGATTGTGAGCAGAATCCCTACCGCAAGTGTCACCCAGATCAGAATCTCCGTTGCAAGAAATGATTCTTCCTGCGGCACAGCTTTTGATGTGGTATTCTTTCTGGTTGTCTTCGCAGATTTTGCAGACTTTGCACTTGTCTTCTTCGTAGGCTGCCGCTTTTTCGCCGTGCTCTGCTTTGCATTTTTCTTTGTTCCGGTTGTCTTTGAAGCCATCAAACTTCCCCCTTGTATTTATACTCTTTATCTTGTAATCAAATGACCGATTCCTTCTCCTCTCTCCCCAGATATAGTATCCGGAATCAGTCATCAAAAGTGTATACTTGTACATACTATTTTATTATAGCATCCTCTTCGCCTTATGTCATCTCATAATTTTTATCAGTATTTTCCATTTTTTCATCAATCATTTCATGCAATTTATTTAATGCATCTCTTATTCCGCCAACTTCATCAATGAGTCCTTCCTCCACTGCACGTTTCCCTTCCAGCATTGTCCCCACATCTTTGACAAGCTGTGTGGAATCCAGCATCAGTTCTTCAATCCGCTCCTGTGACATTCCGGAATGCTCTGCAAGAAATCCGGTGATCCGGTCCTGCGTCTTTTCAATATTCCGCAGGCTTTGTGCCACACCGATGAACATTCCGCTTGTCCGCACCGGGTGAATGATCATCGTCCCACTTGGAACAATAAAAGAATAATCTGCCGACACAGCAAGAGGGCCACCGATAGAATGACACCCTCCAAGTACCAGAGATACTGTCGGTTTGCTTAAGGACGCGATCATTTCCGCAATCGCAAGTCCCGCCTCCACATCTCCGCCCAGTGTATTTAAGAGAATCAGCACACCATCAGTCTGAACACTGTTCTCAATCTGTGCCAGCTTTGGAAGCAGGTGCTCATACTTGGTTGCCTTTGTACTGCCTGAAACCGTCTCATGCCCTTCTACTTCGCCGATGATCGTGAGTAGCTCGATCTGATGATTCCGACGTCGGTCAAGCGAAAGCATTCCCATTTCTTTAACATGTTCATCTTCTTCCTTTGTGGTTTCCGGCTCTGTCTCTCTGACTTCCTTTTCTTTATTTTCCATATTTTCTACAGTCTGTTCCCTGCTCTTTTTCTTACGTATCTGGTATTCTTTTACATCCGTTTCTTCCTGTATTTTCATTGCCGCATTCCTCCGTTCTTTTTAGCTTAGTATGGACAATGCTTATGAAAATATGCAGGATTTTCGCCACAGAAATGAATCGCAGATTCTTGTAGCGACACAAATCTGTACCTGATTCACTGTATATGCAAAAGAGAATGCGACTCGGCACATTCTCTTTGATTTAAACATTATGAAAATAAATATTTCCTGCGCAGGCTATATACCATATCCGTATAAATCTTGCGGCATGCCTCCAGATTATCGGATTCGATCATGGAAACACATGGGTGAAGATAACGGCACCAGATATCTGCATATACATCTTCTGAATTTTCCATCCGGTTGATCCGGTTTACGATTGTCGGAGCAATATCGTAATACTCGGCAACAATTTCTTCGCCGCCTTTCTGATTCACCAGATATTCATCTCTGTATCTTCTCATCAGATTCAGTTCGTAACAGTCATCCGGTTTGCCAAGGCTTGCACATACGGCTGTAGTAATATAGCAGAGACGTGATTTGAAGCCTCCCTGGATCTGCTCGAATTCCGATTTACTGATCTTTAGTTCCAGATCATGATCATTCCAGCGTTCGATCATGCAATCTACAATCTCTTCACAAGCATCCATTCTGTCATAACGGAACATCGGGATCACATACGTAACCATGCCCAGATTATATTTCATAAGTACATTTTCTTTTTTTCTTTTTGAACTTTCCTGATCCAGTACTTCCCGCATTCTATCCGGCAGAACAGCAGCAATCTCTTCAATCTCTTCCTGTCTGTCTTCCGAATTCTCGCATTCCTGTGCAATCTCAGTAAAAAGCGGCTTATACTTCTCGTATGCATTTTTAAACGAATCCGCATAAGTCTTTTTATTGAAATCTCTGGAAATCGGAATAATCTGGTCAAACAGGTCATTCAGTCCATTCTGTATACTCTGATTCATTCAGGTTCCTCCCGGAATCGATCCTATGCTTCTTCCCAGTTATGATATACTTCCTGTACATCATCATCATCTTCAAGAAGATCAAGCGTCTTCTGAATGTTCTTGATATCTTCTTCGTTGTCCAAAGTTACCCATGTCTGTGGAATCATTGTAACTTCTGCGCTTGCCATCGGAATACCCGCTTCTTCCAGAGCAAGACGAACCTCACTGAAATCATTCGGATCTGTAAGAATTTCAAAGCTGTCCTCTTCTTCCGAAAAATCTTCTGCTCCTGCATCCAGTGCCTGCATCATCAGATCATCTGCATCCAGTTCACATTCTTCTTTATCGACAATGATCTGTCCTTTCTGATCAAACATGAAAGAAACACATCCACTGGTTCCGATATTTCCTTTTCCCTTTGTGAAAGCGCTTCTTACATTAGAAGCAGTACGGTTACGGTTATCAGTAAGTGCATCAACGATGATTGCAGTTCCGTTCGGTCCGTATCCTTCGTATACGATGTGTTCGTAGTTGTTAGCATCTCCGTCTCCGGCTGCTTTTTTGATACTTCTGTCAATATTGTCATTTGGCATATTATTTGCTTTTGCCTTTGCAATCGCATCACGGAGTCTGCTGTTGTTAGCCGGATCAGCTCCGCCTCCTTCTTTGACTGCTACAGCGATTTCACGACCGATCTTCGTGAATACTTTTCCTTTTGCTGCGTCGTTTTTTTCTTTTTTATGCTTGATATTCGCAAATTTTGAATGTCCTGACATTACTTTTTACCTCTCTTCAGTATTTTTACTATTCTCAATTGTACTATTTTATCACTTTTTTGTCCTACTGACAAGGACTTTGCGTATTGTATTATTATCAACTGACAATACATGGAACAGATAGCCTCCGAATTCTACCTGACATTCTTCATCTTCCGAAGGAATTCTGTCCAGGCAGTCGATCAGATAACCATTGATCGTATCGTAATCTTCTTCGTTGAAACTGATTCCCAGAAGCTCTTCCAGATCCTCCAGCTGTGTCATACCATCCACGATATATGTACCATCTGCCTGTTTGATGATCAGCTCTTCTTCCTCATCATACTCATCCTGGATATTTCCAACGATTTCTTCTACAATATCTTCCATCGTAACGATCCCTGATGTCTGTCCATACTCATCCAGCACGATCACCATATGGCTCTTGTCCTGCTGCATCTGTTGAAACAGTTTGTCAATCGCCTTTGTTTCCGGGATAAATCCTGCCGGACGGATGGCATCCTTCAGATCATGCACCGGTTTTTTCCTTGCCGGACCGTCCAGGTAGCTCTGCATCGCATCCCGGATATGAAGAATCCCCACAATGTTGTCAATATCTTCTTCATAAACCGGGAATCTGGATTTGTTCTCCTCCAGCATAAAGGTAAGTGCTTTTTCCAGAGATTCCTCTCCATCCAGTGCTACGATATTTTTCCGGTGCGTCATGATATCTTTTGCATCCGAATCCATATATTCAAAAATGTTGGTGATCATCTTCATCTCACGTCTTGTCAGAACACCTTTTTCATAGCCTTCCAGTACTTTTTCAATGATTTCTTCTGCAATTTTCTCTTTATCTTCATTGTCAGAAAATACATTTTTCATTTTCTGAAGTAAATTACCTTCCGTTTCCATTGCTTCCCATACTTCTCCTCTTTTATGTATGAAGCATCAGGCTGACGCACAGCGCTTCATCGACTTTTCTCATAAGCTCTTTGTCTACCCGGCACACGTAATCCTTCAGTCTCTGTTTATCGATAGTCCGAATCTGCTCCAGAAGGACAACAGAATCCTTGACGATTCTGTACCTTTTTGCATCGATTTCCACATGTGTCGGCAGCTTCGCTTTATTCATCCTTGAAGTGATCGCGGCACAGATAACGGTCGGACTGTGCCGGTTCCCGACATCATTCTGGATGACAAGAACCGGACGCACACCGCCCTGCTCCGAACCGACTACCGGACTTAAATCCGCATAATAAATATCTCCACGCCTGATCTGCACTTCTTTCACACTCCGCTTATCAAGATACTTTCATTATTGCCAGCTTTCTCCTGCTGTATTCATATCTCTTTCGAAGTGCATCCCCGCATTTTAGAAATAATCGACCTGCTCTACAACTTTTCCGTCACGCAGATATTCCCTCGGAACACGTTTATTGATATCACAGATAAATTCATAGTTAAATCTACCGCTCAGGTTGGCAAGTTCATCTATTGAAAGATAAGCATCCCCATCGTGGCCGACCAGTGTTGCCCTGTCACCAAATTTCACATCCGGAATTCCGGTCACATCTACCATAAACTGATCCATACAGACTCTGCCAAGGATCGGCGCCTTCTGACCATGGATCAGAACATATCCTTTGTTGGAAAGACTTCTTGGGTATCCGTCTCCATATCCCGTCGGGATCGTGGCGATCTGCATCCTTTTCGGGGCAACAAAGGTGCCTCCGTAGCTGACTTCCGTACCCTTTTCAATCCATTTCACATAAGTCACATGCGCGATCAGCTCCATTGCCGGCCGGAGCGGAACTGCCTCCTTATTGACTTCATCTGACGGATACAGTCCATAGGTAGAAATCCCGGCTCTCTCCAGATTCATTCCAAGCTTTGGCATATCAATGATACTTGCACTGTTTGCACAGTGATAATAAGTAAATTCCATACCTTCTGCTGCAAGATGTTCTTTCATCCACAGAAAAGCACGGATCTGTTCCAGTGTCGTGGTCTTATCCGTCTCATCTGCCTTTGAAAAATGGGTAAACATTCCTTCGCAATCCGTATAAACAAGTCTGCCGATCTTAAGGATCTCCTCTACACTTTCTTTCGCTACCGGAAAGCCAAGTCTTGACATTCCTGTATCGATCTTAATGTGCAGATATGCCTTCTTCCCCATACGGTATGCGGTCTCATCCGCAAGCTTCGCAAGCTCATAGCTGTAGGTTGTCATGCGGATCTCATGACGGATCATCTCTTCCATCTGGTCCGGGAAAATACATCCCAGGCAAAGAATTGGCTTCTGAATGCCGGCTTTTCTGAGTACAACACCTTCATCCAGAGTTGCGACCGCATAGCCCCAGACATAGTCCACATCTTCCAGCATTCTTGAAATCGGCACCGCTCCATGACCATAACCATCTGTCTTGATGACCACGACCATCTTGGTTCCTTTTTCTATATTTGCATGCATCATTTCCATGTTATACATCACCGCATCCAGATCGATCACCGCACGCAGTCTGCTGTATTTCTTCATTCTGTCATATCCTCCAATTCCTTAAGTGTTCTGCCGAGCATTTTCAAGAGATCACCCGCAAGCACACTGTAAGAGCCAAGTTCTTTTCTGGCATGATCTCCGCACAGGCCATGCAGATAAACGCCAAGCACAGCGGCATCATCCGGTCTCATATGCTGTGCCATAAGTCCGGTAATCATTCCTGCAAGCACATCTCCCGATCCGGCCTTTGCCATTGCCGCATTACCGGTGGTATTGATCATAAGCCTTCCCTCTGGCGCTTTCACAAGTGTCCTGCTGTCTTTCAGTACACAGACAGCATGGACTTTTTCTGTATATTTCCTTAATAGCTCTCTTCTGTTGTCTTTTAATTCCTGTACGCTGTATCCGGTCAGTCTGGACATTTCTTTCATATGTGGAGTAAGTACATATCCGGAAGGATTCATCCGAATCTGTTCGATCCCCCACTCATCGGTCTTTGCCAGAAGGTTCAGTCCGTCCGCATCAATAACAGCCGGGGTTTTATTATTCTCAAGCACCTTTTTCAGTAATTCCTCCGAATGCGGTCCCATACCGAGTCCGCATCCAATACAGAGCACATCCGCCCATTCCAGCAAATCCGGAAGTTCTTCAAATGATTCTGTCTCATCCAGAGAATAGGTCGTCATTACCGCCTCCGGTAAAAGTTCCTGTAAGATTGCCCGGTTACTTTCCTCCGTATAAATCCGGACAAGACCTGCTCCCGAAAGATATGCTGCCCTGGCACTTAAATATGCTGCACCGGACATTCCTTTGCTTCCGGTAATCATCAGAACCTTTCCATAAGTCCCTTTATTAGAATCCGGTTTCCTTTGCGGCAGCATTGCCGGCACATCGGATTTTTCAAGTGCCATGCAGATTTCTTCTTCCGCAAAAAACTCCGGTCTGGTAATTCCGATCGGCGCTGTAACAAGCTTTCCTGTATACTCACATCCCGGATATAGGATCTGTCCCATCTTCTGAAACGCAAAGGTCACTGTAAGATCTGCTTTAAATGCCGTTCCAAGCACTTTTCCATCATCCGAACGGATCCCTGAAGGAGTGTCGACTGCCACCTTACAGGCAGTCATCCGATTCATCTGATCAATCACCTCTGCGTATCTGCCTTTTATTTCACGGGATAGGCCAATACCGAATACGGCATCTATAATAACACTATATTCTTTCTGTGGCAAACTGTTTCCTACAGATATTCCCAGATTTTCCAGAATTTTCATCTGGATTTTTGTTTCTTCACTACGATGGTCATAATTTCCGACCAATACTACATCTGGATGATTTCCTTCTTCTACGAGCATCCTTGCAATTGCGAATCCGTCACCACCGTTATTGCCACTTCCACACACGACCAATGCTTTCGACAAATCTATGTCTTCTGCTTTCATCGCAGCCACACACTGAAGTGCCGCCCGTTCCATCAGGACAAGGGACGGGACCTGCATCTTCTGTATCATTCTCTGATCCGATCTTCTCATCTGATCTGCTGTCAGTATTTCTTTCATATCCGGTCTCCCATACATTTAATTTTCAAAAAGGTGCAGGAAAAAATTTTCCTGCACCTCTGCCTTCTGGTCTGCTTTGCCTACTTTCCTTCATGTTCTTCATTGTATCTGGTGATATTATAAGATAATCTCATCAGACTTTCAGACAAATGAACATTCTCAACAATAATATTATCCGGCAGATTCAGATCTGTATGCGCAAAATTCCAGATAGCCTTAACTCCATTATCTACCAGGAGATTGGCAACCTCTACTGCTTTTGTCTTCGGAATCGTAAGAACCCCGATCTCAATATCGTTTTCTTTCACAAAATCCTTCAATTCATCCATCATACGGATCTCAACTCCACGGATCGTCAATCCGGCAAGCCTTGGGTTTACGTCAAACAGCCCTTTTAAAACAAATCCCCGATTTTCAAATGCTGCATAGTTCGCCAGTGCCTGTCCAAGATTTCCTGCTCCAATGATAACGAATTTATGTTTCTCGTTCAGTCCAAGGATCTTACCTATCTCTGTATAAAGATACTTTACATTATAGCCATATCCCTGCTGTCCAAATCCACCAAAATTATTCAGATCCTGACGGATCTGTGAAGCAGTTACTTTCATTCTTTTACTTAATTCATTGGATGATATCCGTTCGACTCCGCTCTCCAGTAGTTCCCCTAAATAACGATAATACCGCGGAAGTCTCCTTATTACTGCCTGAGATATTTCTCTTGATGCCACTTTCACTTCCACCTTCCTATTTTTTGACTCATTATTTTTAATTATATAAGAATCTAGTGAAAAAGTCAAATTTTATAGTTGTTTTTTGTCGTATTTCAGCTATAATTATGTTACTGTGAGCAGTAACATAATTGCCACTTTAACAGGAGGATATAAAAATGATACTGGCATGTCATAATCTGTCAAAAAGTTTTGGGGATCAGGTCATCGTAAAAGACGGATCCTTTCATATAGAGAACCATGAAAAAGCTGCTCTTGTAGGTCTTAACGGAGCCGGCAAATCCACGATCCTCAAGATGATCGTAGGACAGCTTTCTCCCGATGCAGGGACGGTTGTTCTTACCAAAGGCAAAACTCTCGGCTACCTTGCACAGCATCAGGAGATGGAAAGCGGCAATACCATTTATGAAGAAGTCCGCACGGCAAAAGCCGAAGTCATTGAGATGGAAAAGCAGATCCGTACAATCGAGATAGAGCTTCCGTCTCTTTCCGGAGATGCTCTTGAAGCACGTCTTGCCACTTATCAGAGACTGACTTCTGCATTTGAGCACGCAGACGGTTACGCTTATAAAAGTGAGCTTACCGGCGTTCTAAAAGGTCTCGGATTTACAGAAGAAGAATTTACTAAACCCGTAGATTCTTTATCCGGTGGTCAGAAGACCCGTGTATCTCTTGGCAAACTCCTTCTTACCAAGCCTGACGTCCTGCTTCTGGATGAACCAACAAACCACCTGGATATGAACTCCATCGCATGGCTGGAAACCTATCTTCTGAATTATCCGGGTGCTGTTCTTATCGTATCCCACGACCGCTATTTCCTGAACCGTGTGGTTACAAAGGTGATTGAAGTCGAGCAGGGACAGCTTCATACTTATATGGGCAATTATTCTGATTTTGCTGTCAAAAAAGAACAGCTCAGAGAAGCCAGATTAAAAGAATACTTGAATCAGCAGCGTGAGATCAAACATCAAGAAGCCGTGATTGAAAAGCTCCGTTCATTTAACCGTGAGAAATCCATCAAGCGTGCCGAAAGTCGGGAAAAAATGTTGGACAAGATGACGCTTGTAGACAAACCGATGGAGATCAACACTGACATCCATCTGAAGCTGGAGCCTTCCCGTGTCAGTGGCAATGATGTCCTTTCTGTCAAAGGATTAAGCAAAGCCTTTCCGCCACAGACACTTTTCACCGATATCAGTTTCGAGATCAAGCGTGGGGAACATATAGCCATCATTGGCGACAACGGAACCGGAAAAACTACGCTTCTCAAGATTCTGAACAATGTGATCCAGGCAGACAGCGGTTCCTTTACACTGGGTGCCAATGTGGAGATTGGTTACTACGATCAGGAACACCACGTCCTTCATATGGATAAGACGATCTTTGAAGAAATTTCCGATGATTATCCGACACTTACCAACACACAGATCCGGAACATGCTTGCGGCTTTTCTTTTTACCGGAGATGATGTTTTCAAGCTGATCGGTGATTTAAGTGGTGGTGAAAGGGGACGTGTATCTCTGGCAAAGCTGATGCTCTCCAATGCAAATTTTCTGATCCTCGATGAGCCAACCAATCATCTGGACATCACTTCCAAGGAAATTCTTGAGCGGGCTCTGAACGATTATACCGGTACGATACTTTATGTATCCCACGACCGTTATTTCATCAACCAGACTGCCACCCGTATTCTGGAACTGACCGGCAATACCTTTGTAAATTATATCGGCAACTATGATTATTATCTGGAGAAAAAAGATCTTCTGACCCCGGCTGTTTCCACAGCTGCTTCCGAAGACGCACCGGCGCAGGTTTCCGAATCCAAACTAAGCTGGCAGGAGCAGAAAGAAGAACAGGCACGTCTCCGTAAAAGGCAGAACGACCTGAAGAAAACAGAAGAACGTATCGGTGTTCTGGAAACACGTAATGGCAAAATCGATGAACTGATGATGCAGGAAGAAGTCTATACGAATTCTGTTAAATGCCAGGAACTGGCAAAAGAAAAAGCAGCAAACGAAGCAGAACTCGAAGAACTCTATGAAAAATGGGAAGAACTGGCTGAATAAGCCAGTTCTTCCCATTTTCCTGTCAGAGATACGCCCTTCATGCATTCCCTGCTCTTTTTATAATCTTTCTGCAATCGCTTTAATAAACCCTTCACTGTTCAGTACATGTACCTCCGGAAGAGTTGTGATCATTGCCAGATCCTTTGTCATATAACCCTCTTCAATCGTATCAATCGTTGCTTTTTCCAAACGGTCTGCAAAATCCATCAGTTCCTGGTTCCCATCCAGTTCTCCTCTCTTGCGCAAAGCTCCTGTCCATGCAAAAATTGTTGCAACAGAGTTTGTTGAAGTCTCTTCCCCTTTCAGGTGTTTATAATAATGACGCTGTACTGTTCCATGTGCAGCTTCATATTCATAAAAGCCTTCCGGTGATACCAGTACAGATGTCATCATGGCAAGTGAACCAAATGCTGAGGAAACCATATCACTCATCACATCCCCGTCATAATTCTTACATGCCCAGATATAACCACCCTCTGACTTCATTACACGGGCTACCGCATCATCGATCAGTGTGTAGAAATATTCAATTCCCGCTTCATCAAAAAGGTTCTTATACTCCGCATCAAAGATCTCCTGGAAGATATCTTTGAAAGTATGGTCATATTTTTTGGAAATGGTATCTTTTGTTGCAAACCAAAGATCCTGCTTTGTATCCAGTGCATAACTAAAACAGCTTCTTGCAAAACTTTCAATCGATGCATTGATATTGTGCATTCCCTGGATAATACCTGCTCCATCGAAATTATGGATCAGCTCTCTTGTCTCTGTTCCGTCAGGTGCCGTGTAGACCAGCTCTGCCTTTCCAGGTCCCGGAATCTTCATCTCGGTTCCTTTATATACATCCCCATAAGCATGACGGGCAATCGTGATCGGCTTCTTCCAGTTCTTTACACATGGTTCAATTCCTTTTACCACGATTGGAGCACGAAATACCGTTCCATCCAGAATCGCACGGATTGTTCCGTTCGGACTCTTCCACATCTCTTTGAGTTCATATTCTTTTACTCTTGCCGCATTCGGTGTAATGGTCGCACATTTGACTGCTACTTTGTACTTCTTTGTCGCATTAGCCGAATCAACTGTAACTTGGTCATCTGTCTCATTGCGGTGTTCCAATCCAAGATCATAATAATCTGTCTTAAGATCGATATACGGCAGAAGAAGATCATCTTTTATCATCCTCCAGAGAATTCTGGTCATCTCATCTCCGTCCATCTCAACAATCGGTGTCGTCATCTGAATTTTACTCATAACTTCGTCTCCTTTTTGGCTATTTTTCTTCGATATGCAGGTTCTCCATAACATGCATAATATGGATCGTTGCCAGATTGCCGGCTTTTTCCGCATCCTTCGCCTTGATGGCATTCAGGATCTCGTTATGCTCACCAATCGACTTGATCGCACGCTCTTCTGTCTTAACGGAAGTCCTTCTTGCAAGCTGTACATATTTGTGAAAATCTGAAAGCACATGATCCAGAATCCTGCTCTGTGATGCCTCATACAGAATCTGATGGAATCTTCCATCCAGCTCTGTCAGCTGATCGGAATGTCCTTTATCCATATGATACTCGGATAAAAGAATGATCTCATCCAGTTCTTCCAGCTGCTCCTGTGTAATATGTTCTGTTGCCCAACGGACGCATAATCCTTCCAGCATGGAACGAATCATATAAATATCATGTACATCCTTATCGGAAATACCGGTAACATAAGCTCCTTTATTTGGGATGATGTTCACCAGTCCCTCCAGTTCCAACTGTCTAAGTGCCTCTCTTACCGGTGTACGGCTAACTCCAAGTTCCTTCCCCAATGTTGCTTCCCTGAGTTCGTCATTTTCTTCATACTTACCTTTCAGAATGTCATCTCTGATGGTCTGAAAAACCTGACTTCTCAATGAATACTCTTCCATTTTATCTCTCTCCTGAATTTCGTTAGATTGTAATCCCCTTTTCGTCACAGATTCTCTCAATCTCCCGGATTAGTTCCTGATCTGTGAGTACGGTCACACGGCCGGATTCATATTCCGCGTCAACCCACTTCTTCAATTCTACAACTAAAATGGAATTCTTGTCTACCTGTTTCTCATTTTTCAGGTGATAATATGTATTTATCCAGTGTGCAATGCCTGCAAGACCGGAAGTATTTGACACAGCAACCAGCGGTGGACGGTTCAGAAACTTGCCGGTATCAAACACATTGTAGATTTCTTCGTTCTTTAACAGTCCGTCTGCATGGATCCCCGCACGGGTTACATTGAAATTCTTTCCGACAAACGGGGTACGCGGCGGAATCTGATATCCAATCTCTTTTTCATAATATTCTGCCAGTTCAGTAATCACCGTTGTATCCATACCATCCAGCGTTCCGCGAAGCTGCGCATATTCAAAAATCATCGCTTCCAGCGGCGTATTGCCGGTACGTTCACCGATTCCAAACAAGGAACAGTTCACACCACATGCTCCATAAAGCCAGGCCGTTGTTGAATTGTTGACTGCCTTGTAAAAATCATTATGTCCGTGGAATTCGATCAGTTCACTCGGTACACCTGCATGTACTCTGAGTCCGTAAATGATACCCGGAATGGAACGAGGAATCACAGCCCCCGGATAGTTGACTCCGTATCCCATTGTATCACAGACACGGATCTTCACCGGAATCTGATATTCTTCCATCAGATGCATCAGTTCCAGACAGAATGGAATGACAAATCCATAAATATCCGATCTGGTAATATCTTCCAGATGACATCTTGGACTGACACCGGTCTCCAGACATTCACGTATAACTGACAAATAATGTTCCATCGCCTCTCGTCTTGTCATCTTCAGTTTATAAAAAATATGATAATCCGAACAGCTTACCAGAATTCCGGTTTCCTTCATTCCCAGATCTTTTACCAGCTCAAAATCCTTTTTATTTGCACGGATCCAGCTTGTGATCTCCGGGAACTTATAACCTCTTTCCATACATTTATATACGGCATCACGGTCTTTCTTGCTGTATAAGAAAAATTCACTCTGACGAATCTTCCCCTGCGAACCTCCAAGCCTGTGCATATAATCGAAAATGGTTACAATCTGATCCGTTGAATAGGGTGCTCTCGACTGCTGTCCATCCCTGAATGTCGTATCCGTGATCCAGATCTCATCCGGCATACTGTGCGGTACAATACGATCATTAAACGCAATCTTCGGAATCTCATCATAATGAAACAGGTTCCGGAACACATTCGGTGTGTCCACGTCTACCAGCGGGTACATATGCTCCTCAAGTTGCAATAAATTTGTATGCTTATCCAGATAAACCTTCCTATTTTCCATAACCATCACTCCCTGACCTGTATTTTTGTATTATTGTATACAACTATACCTTCGATGTCAACCCCATTTTCCTCATTTCGTGACTTTAACCCAGTATTTCATTCAATTAAAGTGCTAATTGGTTAAATTACCATATTTTTCCATCTATATCTCCCGTCTTCAACAAGCACCCAATCACATTTGCAATCTCTCTCCCTCACTATGAAGCAGTCCTGCCCTTTTAACCAATACCGTTCATTGGCCGGGCGAGAAAAAGAATCTCTTCCAATCCTATTTTGTGCAATGGAGATGAAACTCAAAAATTATGGAAGCCTCTGCTGACATAATTTTCGCCTTCAGAGGTTCATCGGAATGGTTTGCACAACCTGGATTGGAAGAGATTCTTTTTCTCGCCCGACCTAACAACCTTATTTTCAAAAAAGACAGCCTCATCCCTCACCAGGGGATAAGACTGTCCTCTTAAACATTCTAATATAACTTCGCACTGATCAGCTTCGGTCTGAACCCGGCTGCCTCCAATGCCGCAATGATCCGGTTCTTATGATCGGTTCCAAATGCTTCCAGTGTCACACGAAGCTCCACAGCCGCATTCCGGTTAATACTTACAAACTGATTATGTTCCAGTTTGATCACATTTCCCTGCTCTTCTGCAATCGTCTGTGCCACTTTTACCAGTTCACCCGGTTTATCCGGAAGAAGTACCGATACAGAGAAGATACGGTCTCTCTGAATCAGTCCGTGCTGTACAACTGAAGACATAGTAATAACATCCATGTTCCCGCCGCTTAAGATAGATACTACTTTCTTACCTTTCAGATCCAGCTGTTTTAAAGCAGCAACGGAAAGAAGACCGGAGTTTTCTACTACCATTTTATGGTTTTCCACCATATCAAGGAATGCTCCGACCAGTTCATCGTCTTCTACAGTTACGATCTGGTCTACATTTTCCATGACGTATGGGAGGTTCTGTTCCCCGACTTTTTTTACTGCTGTACCATCTGCGATCGTGTTGGCACTTGGAAGTGTTACGGTATGTCCTGCTTCGATTGCAGCAGTCATACTTGCTGCTTCTGCCGGTTCCACACCGATCACTTTGATCTTTGGGTTCAGCATTTTCGCAAGTGTAGATACACCTGTGATCAGTCCGCCGCCCCCGATCGGTGCAAGGATATAATCAACGGTCGGGAGTTCCTGGACAATTTCCATTGCAATCGTTCCCTGTCCGGTAGCTACATCCAGATCATCGAACGGATGTACAAAAGTATATCCGTACTCTTCTGCAAGCTCATAGGCCTTTGCGCAGGCATCGTCATAGACATCTCCGTGTAAAACAACCTCGGCGCCATAGCTCTTGGTACGGTTTACCTTAATCAGCGGAGTGACAGTTGGCATAACAATCGTCGCCTTACATCCAAACGCTTTTGCCGCATATGCCACACCCTGCGCATGGTTTCCTGCTGAAGCTGTGATCAGACCTTTTGCACGATCTTCCTCAGAAAGTGTGCTGATCTTGTAATAAGCTCCTCTTAATTTGTATGCACCTGTGTACTGCATATTTTCCGGTTTCAAATAGACCTTTCCCCCGGTCTGACTACTGAGATACTCACTGTAGATAAGCTTTGTCGGACGTGTCACACGTTTTACGATCTCGCTTGCTTCTTCAAATTTTTCCAATGTCAGCATATTATTATTCTTCTCCTTCTTCCTTCTTTTCTTCTGTTGTAAATAATGCCTGTACAAATTCGTCGGAATCGAATTTCTGCAGATCATCGATTGTCTCACCGACACCTATATATTTAACAGGAATTCCAAGCTCTGCCTGAATTGCAACTGCAATTCCACCTTTGGCCGTTCCATCCATCTTAGTCAGGATAATTCCTGTAATATCCGCAACATCACTGAATTCCTTTGCCTGTGAAAGTGCATTCTGTCCGGTCGTTGCATCCAGAACGACCAAAGTTTCCCTGTATGCTTCCGGATATTCTCTTTCCAGCACACGGTTAATCTTCTTCAGTTCCTCCATCAGGTTCTTTTTATTGTGAAGTCTTCCGGCTGTATCCACCAGAAGGATATCTGCCTTTCTCGCTTTTGCAGCCGCTACCGCATCATAAACGATGGCTGCCGGATCTGCACCTTCCTGTCCGCCGATCAGATCTGCATCCGAACGATGTGCCCATTCCTTTAATTGATCGCCCGCAGCTGCACGGAAAGTATCTGCTGCAGCAAGCACAACCTTCTTGCCCTGACCTCTCATCTTACCGGCAAGTTTTCCGATAGTAGTCGTCTTTCCGACTCCATTTACTCCGATCACCAGAACAACAGAAGTCTGGTTTTCAAATTCATAAGCTGTCTCGCCTACATCCATCTGCTCTTTGATACTGTCGATCAGGAGCTGTCTGCACTCAATCGGCTCTTTGATATGCTGTTCTTTTACTTTTTTACGAAGATCATCAAGAATCGCGTAAGTTGCTTTTACCCCCAGATCTCCCATGATCAGAACCTCTTCCAGTTCCTCATAAAAGTCCTCATCTATCTTTGAAAATCCATGAAAAATACTGTCCATTCCAGACACGATATTATCGCGCGTCTTGTTAAGTCCTGCTACCAGACGCTTAAAAAATCCCATTTTTTCTTCTGCCATCATATCCTCCTATCCACTACTTTGTAAGCTCATCTTCCAGAAGATCCACAGATACCAGCGTTGATACCCCTTTTTCCTGCATAGTGATCCCATACAGCCGGTCTGCCGCTGTCATCGTACCGCGACGGTGTGTAATGACGATAAACTGTGTATTTTTCGTCAGCTTGTGCAAATACTGTGCAAATCTCGTGACATTAGAATCATCCAGTGCCGCCTCGATTTCATCCAGCAGACAAAACGGGGAAGGTTTCAGATTCTGGATTGCAAACAGCAGCGAAATCGCCGTCAACGCCTTTTCTCCACCGGAAAGCTGCATCATATTCTGAAGTTTTTTACCCGGCGGCTGCGCAATAATCCGGATTCCGGCTTCCAGCACATCCTCATCATCCATCAGTTCCAGAGTTCCTTTTCCACCACCGAACAGTTGTTTAAACACCTGATTAAACTCCTGGCTGATCTTCGCAAACTGCTCAGTAAACTGCTTGCGCATCGCCTCGTCCAGTTCTTCAATGATCTTCTTGAGCGTTGCTTCTGCCTCTACCAGATCATCATGCTGCGTTTTCATAAATTCATACCGCTCGGAAAGATTTTTAAAATCTTCGATCGCATTGACGTTCACCGATCCGAGTTTCCGGATCTCCGTCTTTAATTCCTGGATCCGCCTTCGCATCTCGGCAGGATCTGTCAGACTCTCATCCCGGATTTCCAGTGCATGATTATACGTCAGTTCGTACTCTTCCCACATATAATTGATCTGCTTTTCCAAAGCTTCCTCGTAGCCTTCTTTCTTGCTGGTAAGCCGGAAGGATTCTTTATCAAGCTCTGCCATATGGGCTGCCAGATCTTCTCGCTTTTTCAGGAATGCCTTATGCTTCTGATTCAGTTCTTCCCGCTTTTTCTGCGATTCTTCGATCTCTTTGTTGATTTCCTCAAATAATTCCTTTGAATTCTCTATCGTCTGCCGGATTTCGGTAATCTGTGCTTCCTTTTGCTCTATTTCACCGTGATTCTCTCCTTTGCTTGCATTTAAAGTGGCAAGCTCTTCCTGGAATTTTCCCATCTCTTCCCGGATACGGACAAAATTCTCCTCGATAAAATCTTTTTTCTGCTCCAATGCAGCAAAACTGAGGTGAATATTTTCATTTTTGCGCACTTCTGCCGCTTCTGTCTCACGCTCTTTTTCCAGCCACTTCTGTGAGCTTTCCATCTGGCGTGTCAGCTCGTCCTCCAGTTGCTGGCTGGTCTCCAGTTCCATTTTGATCGATTCTTCGTTTTCCTCGATCTCATGAACCTGTTCTTCCAGTTTCTTGCGCTCCGCATAAATTCCTTCTGAATTTTCTCTGGTCGCATTTTGACGGCTTTTTACCTGGTCCAGATTCATCTTCGCAGTATTTTGAACCACATAGTCATTCTGCAATTCCTGCTGGATCTCTTCCACCTTTGCATACAGCGTCGTCCGCTTCTCCTTTGCGGCCGCAACTTCTGTTTCCGATTTCTGGAGTTCTGTTTTCAGACGCGCAACCGTCTTTTCCAGTTCTTCAATCTCACGTCTTCTGCTGAGCAGATTACTGGAATTCTTAAATGCTCCACCACTCATTGCTCCGCCAGGATTGATCAGATCTCCTTCCAGCGTAACGATACGCAGGGACTGACGGTACTTTCTTGCCAGACGGATCCCGGTATCAATGTTGTCTGCCACAAGAGTTCTTCCAAGAAGATGCTCTGCAAGAGATGTAAATTTATCTTCTACCGTTACCAGCTTGTCCGCCGTGCCGATCACCCCCGGCTCGCGAAGGGCTTCTGCCCTGGCAAATCCCTGTCCCCCACGAATCGCTGTCAATGGAAGGAAAGTTGCACGTCCATACCGGTTCTGCTTCAGATAACCAATCATTTTTTTTGCAGTCTCTTCGTCTGCAGTAACGATATTCTGGATACTGCCTCCAAGTGCGATCTCCACCGCAGTCTCATATTTTTTATCTACTTTGATCAGATCAGCCACAACCCCCAGGATTTTCGGCTCGCGGCTTTTCTGCTCCATCACACGACGGATACTGTTCCCATAACCATCGTAACGCTCCGTAAGGTTCCTCAGAGACTCCAGACGAGAGTACTCCCTGTGATAAGCATTCTGCCTGTTTCGCAGGTTTTCATTTGCCTGTCCGATCTCTTTTTGCAGTCCGGCAATCTCTGTTTCATAGTTTTTGATCTGTTCTACAGAATCCGTGATCTTACCTGATACTGCCTTCAGTTCTTCCGTATACTGCGCGGCAAGTTCCTGTTGCCTCTGTACATCACTCTCCGCTTCTACCAGACGTTTGTAAAGCAGTGCCCGGCGTACCTTGATCTGTTCAAGCGTCGTTTCATAATGCTGCAGCTTTGCCTTCGTGGATGCACGGTTATTCAGAAGCTCACGGATATCGTTCTGATTCTTTTCAATCTCCACTGTCATCTCTGCAATCCGGCTCTGCAGGGCAGTCAGCTCCTCTCCTGCCTGCTTTTGTCTCTCAGATGCAGCTGCAAGATGTCTGTCGATCTCTGCTTTTTCTTCTTCCAGTTCGGATTTCTGCCTTTCACGGTTTGCAAGCTCTGCCTGAATATCGTTTGCGCGTTTTTCATAGTGTTCATCATTCATACGGACACTGTTGATCTGCTCTTTTAAAAGCTCGATCTGGTTTTCCAACTGCTGCTTCAGAAGTGTTGTCTCATTTCTCTGGCTTTTTGCATGCTCAATTCCGGCGTCGATCTCATCTACTTCCTGCTCGATCTTCTCATACTGTGCCTTCATATCTTCATGCTTTTTGCCGGCTTCAATGAGTTCATCCTGCGCAATCTTCAGCTTCTCATCGTTTTCCCGGATCTGCCCCTTCAGACGTTTCATCTCCACCAGGAACATATTGATGTCATAATGCTTCAGTTCTTCTCTCTTTTTCAGATATTCCTTCGCTGTCTCCGACTGTTTCTGAAGCGGACCAAACTGCTTTTCCAACTCTCCCAAAATATCATTGACACGGACCAGATTGCTCTGCTCTTCTTCCAGTTTGCGAAGAGATAACGCCTTGCGGCGCTTAAATTTGACAATCCCGGCCGCCTCATCAAAAAGCTCTCGTCTCTCTTCCGGCTTACCGCTCAGGATCTTGTCAATCTGTCCCTGTCCGATGATCGAATATCCTTCTTTTCCGATACCTGTATCATAAAACATCTCATTGATATCTTTGAGCCTGCAGACACTGCCGTTGATCAGATATTCACTTTCCCCCGAACGGTACAACTTTCTTGTGACTTTAACCTCTTCAAACTCCACCGGGAGTTTGTGATCTGAATTATCCAGTGTGATCGCAACCGATGCGTAGCTGAGGGGTTTCCGGTTTTCCGTACCGGAAAAAATAACATCCTGCATCGTACCTCCACGGAGCTGCTTCACCTTCTGCTCTCCGAGTACCCAGCGGACGGCATCCGCCACGTTACTTTTCCCACTTCCGTTCGGTCCGACGATTCCGGTGATCCCGTTATGAAATTCAAAGACAATCTTATTTGCAAAAGACTTGAATCCCTGTACTTCAATACTTTTTAAATACATGCCTCACCTACTGTACCTTTCCTTCTTTCAGCTTCAGGATTGCCTGATAAGCCGCTTCCTGTTCGGCAGCCTTTTTGGTTCTTCCGATACCACATCCAAAGGCTTCTCCGCCGATCACAACCTCTACACGGAAGGATTTATTGTGGTCCGGTCCCTCTTCTCCTACCAGCTGGTAGACAATTCCTTTTTCCTGACCGCCCTGTACCATTTCCTGCAGGATAGTCTTGCTATCATAAAAGAGCCGTTTCCCTTCCAGGTCGTTTAAAATATATTTTAAAATAAACTCTTTCGCATTAGCAAAACCACCATCCAGATAAATCGCACCAATCAGTGCTTCCAATGCATCCGAGGTAATAGACTCTCTGAATCTTCCACCGGTCGCGTCCTCACCTTTCCCAAGCAGCAGATAACTTCCAAGTTCCAGATCCCGCGCACAAAATGCAAGTGCCTTCTCGCATACCATGCTTGCTCTTAACTTAGTCAGTTCTCCTTCCGGCATTGTCTGGTTCTCGAAAAAAAGATATTCGCTTGAAATCAGTTCCAGAACAGCATCTCCAAGGAATTCCAGACGTTCATTACAGTCTGCCTTCTTCATATGCTTTTCATTCACATAAGAGCTGTGCGTCACAGCATGTCTGAGCAAATGGCTGTCCTTGAAATTGTAGCCGATTTTTTCTTCCAGTTCCTTTACATTTCTGCTCATGATTGCTCCTCCAATTTTAAAAAAGGACACTCCCCAAAAATGGGGATGTCCCCTGTAATCATTTTCCCTAGTTAACAGCGTTCTTGATCTGTTCTACAGCATCACCTACTGTTGCGATCTTTTCTGCATCTTCATTTTCAATTTCGATATCAAATGCATCTTCAATTCCCATAATAATCTGGAAAATATCAAGCGAATCAGCTCCCAGATCATCTACAAATGTAGTGTCCATCGTAATTTCATCCGGGTTACATCCCATCACATCAACAATAATGTCTTTCAGTTTTTCAAATTCCATAATTCTTAATCCTTTCTGAGCTTATTCCTGTGCGGATTTTTCTTCCGCCTGAATACATTCTTTGATCTTTTCATTGATTCCTTCTTCTTTGAAGGTTACACACTGCAAAATTGAATTGCAGACTTCTTTTGCTTTGGAACTGCCGTGTGTCTTTACTACCAGACCGGTGAGTCCAAGCAGTGGTGCTCCACCGTACTCACTTGCGTCAAAATCCTTCATAGTCTTTTTCAGCACCGGCTTAACCAGAAGTCCACCGATCATGCCGCGGAGATTCTGCTTCATACCACCTTTAATCTTGCTTACAAGAACCGATGCTACTCCTTCATAGAGTTTCAGGATCACGTTGCCGGTAAATGCTTCACAGACGATAACATCTGCCTGTCCGTGAGGGATTTCTCTCGCTTCAATGCTTCCGATAAAGTTAATATCCTTACATTCTTTCAGCATAGGAAAAGTCTCCTTGACCAGGGCATTACCCTTTTCTTCCTCAGCTCCGATATTGACGATCGCAACCTTCGGATTCTTGACTCCCATAATATGTTCCATATAGATCGAACCCATCTTGGCAAACTGCACCAGATGTGAAGGTCTTGCATCTACATTCGCCCCACAGTCGATCAAAATGGAGAATCCTTTTTCTGTCGGGATCAGTGGTGCAAGCGGTGGCCTTTCCACCCCTTTGATACGTCCAACCAGAAGCTGTCCCCCGGCAAGAACCGCACCGGAACTTCCTGCTGAAACAAAAGCGTCAGCTTCTTTATCCTTCACCATCTTAAGACCTACCACAATGGATGAGTCTTTCTTTCTGCGGATCGCCATAACCGGCGGTTCTGCTGTCTCAATTACTTCCGATGTATGAACAACCGAAATCTGTTCTTTATTATATGTGTACCCGGAAAGTTCCTGATTGATGACATCTTCTTTTCCGACCAGAATCACATGGATCGCATCTGACTTCCCGACCGCCTCGACCGCACCTTTGATGATCTCATGCGGTGCGTTGTCTCCGCCCATTGCATCGACAACAACTTTTGTTATTTCTTTCATACTGTTACCTCCCAGCATTACTAAACCAATTCTACTAGACATGACCGTAAAAATCAATAATATTTAGCAGATTTAGGAAAATTAGAAAAAAGAAAAGGAGTTAAGCAATACGCCTAACTCCTGTACTATAGCCTTTTTTAATTAGTTTTCTACAGTAACGATTTCTCTCTTGTTGTAAGATCCACAAGCTTTGCAAACTCTGTGTGGCATCATAAGTTCTCCACATTTGCTGCATTTCACCAGATTCGGTGCGCTCATTTTCCAGTTTGCTCTTCTCTTGTCTCTTCTTGCTTTAGAAGATTTATTCTTTGGACAAATTGACATAGGTTACACCTCCTTAAAATTCTTGTAAAGATCGCGGATAACTGACATTCTAGGGTCAAGACTGGTGTCTTCGCAGTCGCAGCTTCCCTCATTCAAGTTCTGACCACATACACTGCAAATCCCTTTACAGTCTTCGCTACATAGAACTTTCATCGGCCACCCTACTAAAATCTCGTTATAGAGCAGCTGCTCCACATCAAGATGATATCCGTCAATGTAATTCGCTTCATCGGATTCGCCATCATCTTCTCCGTCTGCCAGAGCTGTATTCACCTGCTTTTCAAAGGAAAGCGTGAAATCTGTCGGTACATCTGTAAGACATCTGTCACACGGAATGATTACCGTAAGACTTGTCTCACAACTGATATGAAGTTTTTTTTCGCCGGCATACTCGACATAAATATGCACAGGCTGTGTCCGGCTTACCGGAAATCTGCTTCCGTTCACCTTCACTTCTTTCATCTCAGTGCCGACCACTTCGTCAATGGACTTATGCGGTTCAGATAAGACTTCGGACAGGTCAATTAACATAATTCTTTCTCCTGTTCACACCTAAACTATTATACCATGTAAATTCTTTTTGTCAAGGATGATTTACAGATTTTAAGGTTTTTTCTAATTTCTTCTGTTATACAAGTGCAACTGTCTCTCTTGCAATTGCAAGTTCTTCGTTTGTCGGAACTACAAGAACTTTCACTTTGGAATCTGGTGTAGAGATTATGATCTCTTCTCCACGTTTTCCATTTGCTTCTTCATCGATTGTAATTCCAAGATATCCAAGATAGCTGCAGACTTTTGTTCTTACAAGTGCACAGTTCTCACCGATACCTGCTGTAAATACGATATTATCAACACCGTTCATTGCTGCTGTGTAAGCACCAACATATTTTGCTACTCTGTATGCAAATACGTCGATTGCAAGTTCTGCACGCTTGTTGCCTGCTTTTGCTGCTGCCTCAAGATCACGGAAGTCGCTGGATACACCGGATACACCTTCCACACCTGATTTCTTGTTCAGGACATTCATAATTCCTGCAATGTCAAGGTTTTCTTTCTTAGCAATGAATTCCATGATCGCCGGATCAATATCTCCGGAACGTGTTCCCATTACAAGACCTTCCAACGGAGTAAGTCCCATAGAGGTATCTACTGATTCTCCGTTAAGCACTGCTGAAACAGATGCTCCATTACCAAGATGGCATACGATCGTCTTTGTTGCGTTGTATGGTTTTCCAACAATCTCAGCTACTCTCTTAGATACGAAGCTGTGGCTTGTTCCGTGGAATCCGTAACGTCTTACTTTGTATTTTTCATAATATTCATATGGAAGTCCATACATATAAGCTTTCTCAGGCATTGTCTGATGAAAAGCAGTATCAAATACAACAACCTGTGGTGTGCCCGGCATCAGGCTTTCACAAGCTTCGATTCCGATTAAGTTTGCCGGGTTGTGAAGTGGTGCAAGGTCATTGCACTCTGCGATCGCAGCTTTTACTTCCGGTGTTACAACTACAGATTTTGCAAACTTTTCTCCGCCGTGAACAACACGATGTCCGACTGCTCCGATTTCGTCAAGGCTCTTAACAACACCTGTATCTGCATCTGTCAGCGCGTCGATTACGAACTGGATTGCTTCTGTATGTGTAGGCATAGCCTTTTCAGATACATTCTTCTCTCCACCTGCCGGCTGATAGGTAAGTCTTCCGTCAATACCGATTCTTTCGCAAAGACCTTTTGCGAGAACCGCCTCCGATTCTGAGTTGATGAGCTGGAACTTCAGTGATGAACTTCCGCAGTTGATTACTAATACATTCATTGATGTTTCTCCCTTCTGGTACTAGAATTTTCTTTATTAGAACTCACACTCTATTCTTAATTATACTCCTTGCACACATTGTATACAAGTAATGTTATTTTTTTCACGTAATATTTTCCAGTACAATGTTTTTTGCACAAAAACTCTTTTTATAGTATAATCTTTTCACAAACAACACAAAGGAGATTTTAGTTAAAAGTATGAAAATCGTCGGTATCATCGCAGAATATAATCCGTTCCACAACGGGCATCAGTATCATATAGACCAGGCACTTCAAAAAACAGGGGCAGATGCGGCAGTTATCCTTATGAGTGGTGACTTCGTCCAGCGTGGCGCCCCTGCTATCGCACCAAAGCATTTGCGGGCAAAAGCTGCCCTTCTTGGCGGTGCATCACTCATTCTGGAGCTCCCGGTCCTTTTTTCCTGTGGCAGTGCAGAGTTGTTTGCAAGAGGTGCCGTTTCTATTTTTAACAGTCTTGGCTGTATTTCCTATCTCTGTTTTGGCAGTGAGTGTGGCGATATCAAAAAACTCAATCGGCTTGCCCGGATTCTTTCCGAAGAGCCAGAAGTCTACCGGCAGCTCCTGCAGGATGAGCTGCGAAAAGGCCGACCGTTTCCGCAGGCACGCCAGACTGCCCTAAGTGTCTATACAAAGGATCCGTCCCTTGCCGAAATCCTGTCCTCACCAAACAATACCCTTGGGATTGAATACTTAAAAGCGCTCCGGTATTTCAAAAGTCCGATCCAGCCTTTCGCGATTCCCCGCGAGGGATCCGGCTACCACGATACTGCCCTCTGCGAAACCTTCAGTTCCGCAACTGCGATCCGCAACCGAATTCTGAATCCATCTTTACCAGAAGATGCTTTTTCATCCGTCGCAGGACAACTTCCGCCCGCTTCTTCAGATCTGCTGCGAAAGAATTACCAGTCCTCACTTCCGGTTACCCAGGATGATTTTTCGCTCCTGCTAAAGTATCGACTGCTCTGTGAGAGTGCTTCCTCTCTGACCGATTACCTTGATGTCAGCAAAGACCTCGCCAACCGGATCATCAATCAGAGAAATGATTTTGCTACCTGGAGTTCCTTCTGCGATCTTCTGAAAACCAGAGAGCTTACCTACACCCGGATCAGCCGCACCCTGCTGCACATCCTGCTCGGCATAGAAAAGGACACCTTCCGACATGAGCCTCCTTTCTGTTTTGCAGAAGATTCCGGCAACATTTCCGGCAAAGCAAAAAAAGAGCGGTCATCCACATCCGCCCTTTATGCCCGCGTACTCGGTTTTCAAAAAAAAGATACTCAAATTCTTAAAGAGATCAAAGAGTATGCCGCCATCCCTCTGATCACAAAGCTTGCAGATGCCAGAAATCTCACCTCCGCCACCCAGGTCCTCCTGAACCTGGACATTTTCGCATCAGACCTGTATGAATCCATAATTACCGAGAAATTTGGCACACCTTTTACAAATGAATACCAGAAGCAGTTGCAAATTATTTAACCCTTCCCCTTTGTCAAAAAAGAGACTTTTTGCACACCACCACTACGCATGTTTGTGCAAAAAGTCTCTTTCTCATTTAGTTCACATGAAGAATTTTGGTAAGAGTCACTGCCCTGGCTCCAGGTCCGATATGGCATGCCACACTCAACGACAGTGGATCCATCCGGATTTCAAACTCCGGAAATGCTTCATGAAGCTCATCCAGCCATTCCTGTGCCTCCTTGCGGTCTCCTGTGTAAGCTGCATCCAGATACAAATCTTTTTTTCCATCACAATCTCCGAATTCTGAAGTACGAATCTCATTAATTGTCTTGATCATCGTCTTCTTTGCACTCTTCCATCCTCTTGACTTCGCAAACGCATCCAGCTTTTCTCCTTTAAGACGGAGAACTGGCTTCAGGTTCAGAACCGTTCCAATCGCTGCAGCTGCCGGTGTAAGTCTGCCGCCTTTCTTCAGGTATTTTAAAGTATCTACTGTAATATAGATATCACTGTCCCACTGGATCGCTTCTAACAGTTCTTTAATTTCTGCCGCGCTCTTTCCAGCATCTGCAAGCTTTTTCGCCTCTTCCACCGATCTTCGCTGCGTAACAGAAATCCGGTGATTATTTACGACCTGTACTTTTCCATCATAGTCCTGGGAAAGCATGATTGCAGTCTCACATGAACTGCTAAGACCGGCTGACATCGGAATATGTACAACCTCATCATATTCCTCCAGCGCCTTGTCCCACATATCCATTACATCTCCGGGAGCCGGTTGGGAAGTCTTAATATCTGCATCTCCTGCCAGTTTTTCATAAAACTCCTCCTGCGTGAGTGTGATATCCTCGTAAAACAACTCCTCATTGATATAGAATGGCATCGGAAGTACGTAAATTCCCATTTTCTTTCCTTCTGCCTGTGTAATTCCACTGTTACTATCTGTTACAATCGCAACTTTCCCCATGCTCTCTTTACCTCTTTCTAATTTTTAAAACTATGTATCGGTGCAGGAATTCTTCCCTTTCGATTCACAAATGCACTGCAGTCAAATTCATTGACCGGCATGATCGGCGCATATCCCAAAAGACCACCAAACTCTGCCATATCTCCAACATCCTTTCCAACTACAGGTATCACACGAACCGCCGTTGTCTTCTGATTGACCATTCCGATCGCCATCTCATCCGCAATGATCCCGGAAATCGTAGTAGCTTTCGTCTTACCCGGAATAGCGATCATATCAAGTCCTACCGAGCAGACACAAGTCATCGCCTCCAGCTTTTCTATACAAAGAGATCCGGCATTGACTGCATCGATCATTCCTTTATCCTCACTGACCGGAATAAAAGCTCCGCTTAAACCTCCTACATAGGAAGACGCCATAACGCCACCTTTTTTCACCTGATCGTTCAGCATAGCAAGTGCTGCTGTTGTTCCTGGTGCGCCAACTCTCTCAAGTCCGATTTCTTCCAGAATCTCCGCTACTGAATCGCCAACAGCCGGTGTCGGTGCAAGTGACAGGTCAATGATTCCGAACGGAATACCAAGCCTTTTGGAAGCTTCTCCGGCTACAAGCTGACCAACCCTTGTCACCTTAAATGCGGTCTTCTTGATCGTATCACAAAGTTCCTGAAAGCCCTCGCCACGACATTTTTCAATCGCTCTTTTTACAACACCAGGTCCGCTGACACCGACATTGATCACGGCATCTCCTTCGGTAACACCTAAAAAGGCCCCTGCCATAAACGGGTTATCATCCGGTGCATTACATAAAACTACAAATTTTGCACAGCCAATCGAATCCTTGTCCTTTGTCGCCTCTGCTGTCTCTTTTACAATCTCGCCGCAAAGACGGACTGCATCCATATCAATACCAGTCTTTGTCGAACCTACATTGACCGAACTGCACACACGCTCTGTCTTTGCCATTGCCATCGGAATGGAACGGATCAGGAGTTCATCGCTCTTTGTCATTCCCTTGGATACGATTGCAGAATATCCTCCGATAAAGTTTACACCGACTTCCTTTGCTGCTTTATCCAGTGTCTCTGCGATCGTCACAAAATCCTCTGGTTTTTTGCAGGCTGAACCGCCAACAAGTGCAACCGGTGTAATGGAAATCCGCTTATTAACGATCGGAATTCCAAATTCACTTTCGATCTTCTCTCCTGTCGATACAAGATCCTTTGCAAGTGTTGTGATTTTTTTATATATCTTTTCATTCAGTCTGTCCAGATCTGAGTCAATACAGTCCATCAGACTGATACCCAATGTGATTGTTCTTACATCCAGATTTTCTTCTTCGATCATCTGGTTTGTTTCTACTACTTCGTAAAAATTAATCATAACGGTTCTCCTTACACTCTGTGCATTTTTTCAAAAATCTCTTCTCTCTGACAATGAATATTGACACCGATCTGTAAGCCGATATCACGAAGTTCTACCGCTACGATATCCAGTTCTTTTTTTGAATTTTCCACATCTGCAACCGCCATCATATTAAAATACCCATCCACGATTGTCTGGGAAATATTTAAAATATTGATATTGGTCTCTGCCAGGTATGTACATACTTTCGCAATAATTCCGACCGAATCTTTACCGACTACTGTAATAATGCATTTCTTCATTCTGCCTGTCCTCCTGAATCTAATTCTGCATACTTTCTTTTTCTAAACCTCGATCACTGCAGACACCTGATCCCTTTTTGCAACTGCGATCGGTATATCATCCCCCTTATACGGGTTCTGCCCCAAAGTGACCTCCAGCTTGACAGTCTCATATGCAAGTTCTTCGTAATTATTCTCCTTGCTCAAATGCCCCAGCAATACACTCCGCAAGTTATTGTGTAGTATATCACAAAGAAGCCGTCCTGACAATTCATTTGATAAATGTCCTCTGTCCCCAAGAACTCTCTGCTTCAGGTAATACGGATAAGGACCGACTTCCAGCATATGTATATCATGGTTAGATTCCAGAAGAACCGCATTTAAATCCTTCAGGTTCTCTACCGTATATTCATCGTATTTTCCAAGATCCGTTGCTACCGCGATCTTCTTTCCATCCTGCTCAAAGCGGTAGCCGCTCGGTTCATTTGCATCATGGGAAATAGCAAATGGATGCACGTCAATATCACCCAGCTTAAATTCTTTGTCTACCTGGATTTCATGGTAAAGTCCTTCCGGCATTTTCCCGAGATTTTTATAATCACGGATTCCCTGAATCGTTCCCGGTGTTCCATAGATCGGGACCTCATATTTTCTACTGAATACACCAAGTCCCTGAATATGATCTGCATGTTCATGGGTAATCAGGATTCCATCCAGCTCTTTCCCTTTTATTTCAAGTTCCTTTAAGCCTTCCTCAATTCGTTTTTTGCTGATTCCTGTATCTACAAGCAGATGCGTTCGATCGCTCCCCACATAAATACAGTTTCCGCTGCTGCCACTGGCAATGCTGCATAATCTCATCTTGTTTCTTCTCCCTGTTCTTAGCCTCTTCCCAGTGCCAAGTCTATCTGTTTTTCCGTTTCTTCAAAGGTTCCGCCGTTTTCGATCACAAGATCCGAAACCGCTGTAAATGTCTCTTCCGACGGCTGATTTGCAAACACCGCATACATTTTTTTATCTGAATATCCGCGTGAACTTCTCAGTCGCTCCATCCGGATCTCCTGTGGCACATGAATATACCAGATCTCATCCAACATCTCACGATATACCGGTTCCGTAAGGAGTGCGGCTTCCAGAATAAAAAGCTCTTTTCCCTCTTCCTGCGCCTTCTGCATTTCCTCCCGGATCTTTTCATTGACCGCCGGATGCACGATCGCATTAAGCTTTTGCAGTTTCTCTGGCTGATCAAACACAATTCTGCCAAGAATTTTCCGATCAATCGTTCCATCAGGATTTAAAATTTCTTTCCCAAACGTCTCCACGACCTTCTGATAACATTTTTCTCCCGGAAGCTGTACCTGATGTGCCACCAGATCTGACTGGCAGATCACCGCACCGCACACTACACTTAAAAAGTCGAGTACTTTGCTCTTCCCGGAACCAATGCCTCCTGTTATTCCTATTTTTCTCATATCTATTTCCTTCTATTTTGCCTCATACCAGTTTTTTCCACTATGCATGTCAATTTCAAGCGGAACGGAAAGATCTGCCGCATGCATCATGCCTTCTTTCAGGATCTCCCGCACTTCCTCTTCCTCTTCCTTCCATGTCTCGATCAGAAGTTCGTCGTGTACCTGCAGAACCAGCCTGGATTTCATGTTTCTCATGCGAAGCTCTTTGTCCACAGCGATCATTGCGATTTTCATGATATCTGCAGCCGTTCCCTGGATCGGAGAATTCATTGCCACACGTTCCCCGAATTGTCTCTGCATAAAATTGCTGGAAGACAGCTCCGGAACCGGTCTTCTTCTGCCAAATAAGGTCACAACATATCCCTGTTCTTTTGCATGAGCAACTGCATCATCCAGAAATTTCTTGATGCCCGGATAGGTTTCAAAATAACGGTCAATATATTCGGTCGCTTCTTTTCTCGTAATACTTAAATCCTGGCTCAGTCCAAAAGAACTGATCCCATAAACAATACCAAAGTTGACTGCTTTTGCATTTCGCCTCTGCAGATCGGTCACTTCATCAAACGGAGTATGAAACACCTGAGAAGCTGTGATCCGGTGAATGTCCTTTGCTTCCCGGTATGCTTCGATCAGTGCTGCATCTCCGGAGCAATGTGCCAGCACACGCAGTTCTATCTGCGAATAATCAGCATCTACAAACACATATCCCTCTTCCGGCACAAATACTTTACGGATCAGCCGTCCAAGTTCTACCCTCGCCGGGATATTCTGCAGGTTTGGCTCTGTACTGCTGATACGTCCGGTCGCTGTGACTGTCTGGTTGAATTTTCCATGGATCCGGTGATCATCTTCATGAATAAACACGGCAAGCCCATCTGCATAAGTCGATTTCAGCTTGGCAAGCTGACGATATTCCAGGATTTTTGCCACGATCGGATAATCCGGTGCCAGCTTATCCAGTACGTCTGCTGCCGTCGAATATCCTGTTTTCGTCTTCTTTCCATTTGGGAGGGACAGATGTTCAAAAAGGACCACGCCCAGCTGCTTTGGTGAATTGATATTAAATTCTTCCCCGGCAAGCTCATAAATTTCCTTTTCCAGCTGTACGATTTTTCCGCCAAGCTGTTCCCCATAGTTTTTCAGTTCTTCTGCTTCTACACGCACCCCATTCTGCTCCATGTGGAACAGAGTAAATACAAGCGGCATCTCTATTTCTGTAAAAAGCTTCCACATTTCCTCTTTTTTCAGCTTTTCTTCCAAAACTTCCGATGACGCAAATGCAGCATAGGCTTCATAACAGACCATTTTTTCCAGTTCTGTCTTCGGATCGATCATCAATCCAAGATGCTCCTGTGCCACATCTTCAAATCCATAATCATTTTTCAACGGATTCAGGAGGTAAGCTGCTACAATACTGTCAAAGCACTTCTCCTCTGCTGCTCCTTCTAATCCTTTCAGATAAGGCAGGGATGACTTCAGATCAAACACCACAAACCGTCCGGCATGCTTTGCCACATGTACAAGTGCCTCCAGAAGTTCCTCCATGCTGTATCCATTTCCTGCCGGAATACAGTAGATCTTCTCTTTCCCAAACGAAATTCCAATTCCACCTATCTCAGCATTTCCTGCAAAGAGCGGAAGTACATTTCTGGTGTCTTTGTAAAGAACGGCTCCCACTGTCTGCGCTTTTTCTGCCTCCGCAAAGATTTTCTTAATTTCTTCTTTTCCCACAGCGATCACAAATGCATCTTCAATCGAATTCTCACTCTGCACATCAAAACGATTCAGCAGATTCTTGAACTGCAGTCTCTGGAAATAGACATAAGCTTCCTCTGTATAAAGATTTCCAAGCTTCGCCTCTTCCAGTTCATACGCAAAATCCGCGTCTACATCGATTGTCGCCAGCACCTTACTCATTTGTGCCTGATCCCAGTATTCCACCAGATTTTTCGATGCTCTCGGCGGCTTCAGTTCGGATGCATGCTTGTAGGCATTTTCAATAGATCCGTATTCTACAATAATCTTGGTCGCCGTCTTTTCTCCGACTCCCGGCACCCCTGGGATATTATCTGAAGTATCTCCCATCAATGCTTTCACATCGATAAATTCTGTCGGTGTCACCTGGTATTTTTCTTTTACGTCCACTGCATAATAATTCTCGATCTCAGTTCCGGTCCGTTTTGTCTTCGGAATCCGGATCTCAACATGGTCTGTAGCAAGCTGGAGAAGATCTCTGTCTCCGGAAATAATGACCACTTCCATCCCCATTCGCTCGCATCTTTTGGACAGCGTTCCAAGAAGGTCATCTGCCTCCAGCCCTTCCTGCTCGATCGTCCGGATTCCCATAGCATGCAGAACTTCCTTCATCAACGGTACCTGCTGTCTGAGTTCTTCTGCCATCGGCTTTCTCGTCCCCTTATACGCCTCAAACATCTTGTGGCGGAAAGTCGGCGCATGCACATCAAATGCAACGGTCAGATACTCCGGCTTTTCCTCCTCCAGAATCTTGAACATAATATTTAAAAATCCATATATTGCATTCGTATGGAGTCCTTCCGCATTTGTCAGATCCGGAAGTCCGAAAAACGCCCTGTTCAGAATACTGTGTCCGTCTATCAATACGATTTTGCTCATAATCAACTGCCTCTCTGTAAGTCTCATCACTTACTTCTATCTTTTCTATCTATTCGTTCAAATATACAACATCTCATTATGACATTTTTTTTTGATATTTTCAATACATGAAGGGGTAAAAAAGATCCTCATCAAAATTACAGATATACGAAATGTGCCACAATAATTGTGTATATACGAAAAAATACATCACGAATCATCGCAATGTACTTTTCATATCTTTTATTCAATTCCAGTTAATTATCAACTGCCGGCAGCGGGACTTGAACCCGCACGCGGTCACCCGCAACAGATTTTGAGTCTGCCTCGTCTGCCATTCCGACATGCCGGCATAAAATTCATATTTTTTAATCACGAACCGAAAATAATTATATCATACTTATCTTCGGTTCGCAAGTATTTTTTCAAAATAAACTATTTGAAATTATTTTCCGAGCTTATCCGCTTCTTCCGTATTCTTCTTAAGTTCCTCATAAACCGGGAAGCAGTCGAAAGTTGCAAAGTAATCCATCGGCGTCTCTGCTCTGCGGATCAGCTGTGTACCTCCGTCCTCTTTCAGAAGAACTTCTGCGGAACGAAGACGTCCGTTGTAATTATATCCCATAGAGAATCCATGTGCTCCGGTATCATGGATCACAAGCAGATCTCCCATGTCAATCTTCGGAAGCTGACGGTCGATTGCAAATTTATCATTATTCTCGCACAGAGAACCAGTCACATCGTAAGTATGATCGCATGGTTCATTTTCTTTTCCCATGACAGTGATGTGATGGTAGGCACCATACATAGCCGGACGCATCAGATTTGCGGCACATGCATCTACACCGATGTACTCTTTGTGCGTATGCTTTTCATGGATTGCTTTTGTCACAAGGCATCCATAAGGTCCAAGCATAAAACGGCCAAGCTCTGTGTAAATCGCCACATCGCCCATTCCAGCCGGAACAAGAACCTCTTCGTACACTTTTCTTACACCTTCACCGATCACCTTGATATCGTTCGGTTCCTGATCCGGTTTGTAAGGAATTCCCACACCACCGGAAAGGTTGATGAACTTGATATGTACACCGGTCTCTTTCTGAAGCTTAACTGCTACTTCAAACAAAGTACGTGCAAGTGTCGGATAATATTCATTAGTTACAGTATTACTTGCAAGGAATGCATGGATACCGAACTCTTTTGCGCCTTTGGACTTCAGGATCTTGAATGCCTCAAAAATCTGTTCAGTTGTCATACCGTATTTGGCATCTCCCGGATTATCCATAATGCTGTTGGAAATTTTGAAAAGTCCACCCGGATTATAACGGCAGCTGATTGTCTCCGGAATCTTTCCGATCGTCTTTTCCAGAAAATCAATGTGTGTGATATCGTCCAGGTTGATGATCGCGCCGAGCTTATCAGCAAGTGCAAATTCCTCTGCCGGTGTATCATTGGAAGAAAACATAATATTTTCTCCAACCTGTCCGACAGACTCAGACATTAAAAGCTCTGTATAGGAAGAGCAGTCACATCCGCATCCATATTCTTTTAAAATATTGAGGATATATGGGTTTGGAGTTGCCTTTACTGCAAAATATTCTTTATATCCTTTGTTCCATGCAAATGCTTCTTTGAGTGCTTTTACATTTTCACGAATCCCTTTTTCATCATAAAGATGAAACGGAGTCGGATATTCTTTTACGATTTCATCTAACTGTGTCTTTGTTACGAATGGTTCTTTTTTCATTCTGTTCATCTCTCTTTCGTCTAGTCGATGGTTGCAATACGCATCATATTACTTACAGAACCCTTTTCACGCTGTACGCTCGGTGAAGGAATACCAGCTGTCAGGACAACAATATCTCCACTGTCCACGCATTTCTTTGCCTGTGCAAGATCAATTGCCCCACTGCAGATATCATCTGTTGTATGGAATTCCAGAGACTTCAATCCTCTTACGCCCCAGTAGATCGACATCCGGCGAAGGGTACGTTCGTTCGGTGTAATTCCAAGGATTTCCTGTCTCGGACGAAGGTTGGATACAACCCTTGTTGTTGCACCGGATACAGATGGAGTGATGATGCATCTTGCATTCAGGTTCGCTGCCGCAAGTACAGAAGCATATCCGATTGCACTGGACACACCTGACTTCAGATGATCTCCGGCTTTAACAAGAATGGAATCATAGTCCAGATGTTCCTCTGTCGTCTCTACAATTTGAACCATCATCTGGAGTGCTTCCAGAGGGTATTTCCCCTGTGCTGTCTCTCCGGAAAGCATAACTGCATCTGTTCCGTCGTATACCGCATTGGCAACATCCGTCACTTCTGCTCTTGTCGGACGCGGATTACGCATCATAGAATCCAGCATCTGTGTTGCAGTAATAACAGTCTTAAAGTTGTCATTACATTTCTGGATGATCATTTTCTGGAGATGTGGCACTTCCTCTGCCGGGATCTCTACACCAAGATCTCCACGTGCCACCATGATACCATCAGCCGCACGGATAATCTCATCAATATTCTCAATACCTTCTGCGTTCTCTACCTTTGCAATGATTGGAATATACGGAGCGCCGAGTTCTTTTAAGTATGCCTTGATCTCAAGTACACACTCTGCATTTCTTACAAATGATGCTGCGATAAAGTCAATATCCTGCTCTACACCGAAACGGATATCATCCTTATCTTTTTCTGTAATAGCCGGAAGACGAATGGCTACGTTCGGTACGTTAACACCTTTTCTTTCGCCAAGTTCTCCACCATTTACTACAGAACAGACAATCTCTGTCTCTGTCTTGCTCTCTACACGAAGTCCGATCAGGCCATCGTCGATCAGAATGGTACAGCCTTTATAAATATCCTGTACCAGTCCCTTATATGTGATAGATACTCTCTTATTATCTCCTACGATATCTTCTGTTGTCAGAGTGAAGGTTTCTCCTTCTTTTAAAGTAATCTTCTTTCCATCTTTCAGGATTCCTGTACGAATTTCCGGTCCCTTTGTATCCAGAAGGATTGCAGTGTTTGTATGTTCCTCTTCACGAAGCTCTTTGAGCATATCCATTCTGAACTTCTGTTCTTCATGATCACCATGTGAGAAATTGAAACGTGCCACATTCATTCCATTCTGGATCAGCTTTCTCATCATTTCTCTGTCGTTGGTGTTTGGTCCCATTGTACAAACAATCTTGGTTTTTTTCATTGTTTCCTCCTCTTATTATTCAATTTGATTCTATGTTAGAACTCTACTTCACATGTTCGTGTGTGAAAAGATGGTCCTGGCAATATTCATAATTCCCGTTACACTTTGAACAATAACGGAACTCCAGTGTCGGATTGTCAAGTTCCGTACGACCGCACACTGCACATCTGTGCTTTGCACCGCCTGCATACTGATTCTGCGGACGGCTTATCTGCTTCTGGAATTTCTTTCTGCGGGCAGCCTGTTTCGGACTGTGTCCACGCAGATTCCGGTTGCAGAAAAAGAAAATAATAAAGTTCAAAAGCGATGCGATGATCACGATCCGTATGATCAGACCGCCCTGCACTGCGTCTACCGCAAGCAGAACCACATCCAGAACTGCAAGCCACTTCATCTTGATTGGGATAATGCCGTAAAGCAAAAGCTGATAATCCGGCATGATGGATGCACATGCAAGGAAAATGGACATATTGATATAGTAAGTACTGTAAAGGCTTCCAAATCCGGTAATGCCTCCGATCAGTCCATTCACAATAAAAGCTCCAATAACTGTAAATAATATTCCTGAGAAAATGTAAACATTGTAACGAAATGCCCCCCAGTAGCTTTCCAGCGTATTACCAAGGGAATAGTATAACAGCATCATAAAGATAACAAAAATAATATTGTCATTCGGTGGGATGATCACCCAGCTTAGAAGTCGCCACACCTGCCCTTTCAAAATCAGTGCCGGTTCCAGTGTAAAATAGGTAAGAAGCTGTGGCATCGTAAAACTCAAAAGATATCCGATTGCATAACCTGCAAGCAGATACATCGTAAGATTTCTAATTGCATAGCGCCCGAACCTGCGCTCCATTTTATCTAACCAGTTCTTCATTCAAAACCTCCTTCCACGTATGTTATTTTATCGTCTGCTTTTTACTTTGTCAATTCCATTCCACCTCTTTACTCTCTTTTCACATAATTTACATCTTTTGTTCACTTCCAGGCACTTTTTTCTACAATGCCATACATAACTTCTGTTTGTATTTTCGTTGGTTCTGTCGTATAATGTAAGATACTGTAGTTCTCTGCGAACTACATTTAATAGGTAATAACACAGACAAATTTTTTAATTGTAATAAGGAGTAGTTAAATCATGAATCAGACAGAATTACATACCCTGGGGATTGACATCGGTTCTACAACTGTTAAAATCGCAGTTCTGGACAGTAATAATGATGTTCTGTTTTCTGATTACGAGCGTCACTTCGCCAATATTCAGGAAACCCTTTCTGATCTGCTTGGTCGTGCTATCTACAAGCTCGGTCAGATCAAGGTATCTCCAATGATTACCGGATCAGGTGGTCTTACTCTGGCAAAGCATCTTGGCGTACCTTTTGTCCAGGAGGTTGTTGCCGTTTCCACCGCTCTTCAGGATTATGCACCACAGACCGATGTAGCGATCGAGCTGGGCGGCGAAGATGCCAAGATCATCTATTTTGAAAATGGAAATATTGAGCAGCGTATGAACGGAATCTGCGCCGGAGGTACCGGATCTTTCATCGACCAGATGGCGTCCCTTCTCCAGACAGATGCAACCGGTCTGAACGAATATGCCAAAAATTACAAAGCACTTTATACGATTGCAGCCCGCTGTGGCGTATTTGCCAAGACAGATATCCAGCCGCTGATCAATGACGGTGCTACCAAAGAAGACCTGTCTGCTTCTATTTTCCAGGCAGTCGTCAACCAGACCATCAGTGGTCTTGCCTGCGGAAAACCAATCCGCGGACATGTTGCTTTCCTCGGTGGACCGCTTCATTTCCTCTCTGAATTGAGAGAAGCGTTTATCCGTACTCTCAAGCTGGATGACGAACACATTATCGCACCAAAGTATTCCCATCTTTTTGCAGCCGTCGGCTCTGCGCTGAACTCTAAAAAGGATGTAGTCACCTCTCTTGGTGAGATGCAGAAAAAGCTGGATGCCCATATTGAAATGGACTTTGAAGTTGAGCGTATGCAGCCGCTCTTTTCCAGCGAAGCAGATTACAATGAATTTAAGAACCGCCATGCAAAGCATCAGGTGCCGGTTGGTGATCTTGCCAGCTACCGCGGTAATGCCTACCTTGGAATCGATGCCGGTTCTACCACCACGAAAGCCGCTCTGGTCGGAGAAGACGGTACTCTTTTGTACTCCTTCTACCATGGCAATGACGGTGATCCTCTTGGTACGACCATCGGTGCGATCAAGGATATTTACAGCCAGCTTCCGGAAGGCGTACAGATCGTTCACTCCTGCTCAACCGGTTACGGAGAAGCGCTCATTAAAGCCGCACTTCTTCTGGATGAAGGCGAAGTTGAAACCGTATCTCACTATTACGCCGCTTCTTTCTTCGAACCGGATGTAGACTGTATCCTCGATATCGGTGGTCAGGATATGAAGTGTATCAAGATCAAGAATCAGACTGTAGACAGCGTACAGCTCAACGAAGCATGTTCTTCCGGATGCGGTTCCTTTATCGAGACTTTTGCCAAATCCCTGAACTACACCGTAGAGGATTTTGCACATGAAGCACTTTTTGCGAAACATCCGATTGACCTCGGTACCCGTTGTACCGTATTTATGAACTCAAAGGTAAAACAGGCGCAAAAAGAAGGTGCTGAAGTATCCGATATTTCAGCCGGACTTGCTTATTCGGTTATCAAAAATGCTCTTTTCAAAGTTATCAAGGTATCCGATGCATCTGAGCTTGGTAAAAAAATTGTTGTACAGGGTGGTACATTCTACAATGATGCCGTACTCAGAAGCTTTGAGACCATCGCCGGATGTCAGGCAATCCGTCCGGATATTGCAGGAATCATGGGTGCTTTTGGGGCTGCACTGATTGCAAGAGAACGCTATGGTTTCAAAGAATGTAAAAATACAACCATGCTTTCCATTGATGAAATCAATGAACTTACCTATACAACCTCAATGGCAAAATGTAACGGCTGTACCAACAACTGTCGTCTGACCATCAACAAATTCAGTGGCGGACGTCGTTTTATTTCCGGAAACCGTTGTGAGCGCGGTCTTGGAAAAGAGAAAGCAAAGAGTGATGTGCCAAACCTTTTCGCTTATAAAAATGAACGTTATTTTGGTTACACGCCATTAGATCCATCCGAAGCAAAACGTGGAACGGTTGGTATTCCAAGAGTTCTCAACATGTATGAGAACTATCCGTTCTGGTTTACTTTCTTCACAAAACTGGGATATCATGTGTTACTCTCTCCTGCTTCTACACATAAGATTTATGAACTTGGTATTGAATCTATTCCGAGCGAATCCGAGTGTTATCCGGCAAAGCTGGCGCACGGACATGTACAGTGGCTGATCAACCAGGGTGCAGACTTTATCTTCTACCCTTGTATACCATACGAACGTGGTGAATTTGCCGATGCCGACAATCATTATAATTGCCCAATCGTCACCTCATACGCGGAGAACATCAAGAACAATATGGATCCAATCGTACACGGTGAAGTAGATTTCATGAATCCATTCCTCGCCCTCACAAGCGAAAAGACAATCACAGACGGACTGGTCCGTGAATTTACTTCTGCAAAGAATCTTCCAGCAGAAGAAATCAAAAATGCCGCTCATGCTGCATGGGAAGAACTTGCTGCATGCCGTCAGGACATCCGCAAAAAGGGTGAAGAAACACTCGCTTACATGGAAAAGACAGGAACCCGCGGCATTGTACTTGCCGGTCGTCCATACCATTACGATCCGGAGGTCAACCACGGTATCCCGGAGATGATCACCTCCTACGGACTTGCCGTTCTGACGGAAGATTCTATCTCCCATCTGAATCCGGTAGAACGTCCGCTGATTGTTATGGATCAGTGGATGTATCATTCCCGACTGTACGCAGCAGCCAATTTTGTAAAGACAAGAGATGATCTGGATCTGATCCAGCTGAACTCTTTCGGATGCGGTCTTGATGCCGTAACAACCGATGCTGTTGCAGATATTCTGACCGGTTCCGACAAGATTTATACCTCTCTTAAGATTGATGAGGTTAATAACCTGGGTGCTGCACGTATCCGTATCCGTTCTCTTCTCGCCGCCATCCGCGTCCGCGAGCAGAAGCATATGGAGCGCACCATTCGTCCGGCAAATATCGAAAAAATTCCTTTTACAAAGGAAATGAAGGAAACCTATACCATTTTGTGTCCGCAGATGTCACCGATCCACTTTTCACTGATTGAGCCAGCCTTCCAGGAAGCAGGCTACAAACTGGAAGTACTGAAAAATGATAACAAGCATGCAGTTGACATGGGCCTTAAATATGTAAACAATGATGCCTGCTATCCGTCTCTGATGGTAGTTGGACAAATCATGGAGGCTATCCTTTCCGGCAAATATGACACCGACCACCTGGCTGTCATTATTTCGCAGACCGGTGGCGGATGCCGTGCTTCCAACTATATCGGATTTATCCGCCGTGCTCTTAAAAAAGCCGGTTACGGACATATCCCTGTTATTTCAATCAACTTAAGCGGACTTGAAAGCAATCCTGGATTCAAGATCACCCTTCCACTTGTACTGAAAGGTGTGTATGGTCTGATATTTGGTGATCTCTTCATGCGCTGCCTGTACCGTGTCCGCCCATATGAAGCTGTTCCAGGCTCTGCCAATACCATGCATAAGAAATGGGAAAAGACAGTTATCGAATTTATCAAGAAAGGCTATCCAAGCAGACACGAGTTTAAGCGTCTCTGCCGCCAGATCGTAGAAGATTTTGATTCTCTTCCATTAAAAGATGTCAAAAAGCCACGTGTCGGAGTTGTCGGAGAAATCCTTGTTAAATTCCTTCCAGCTGCCAATAACTACCTGGTAGATCTTCTTGAACAGGAAGGTGCCGAAGCCGTGGTTCCGGATCTGACCGACTTCCTACTCTACTGCTTCTACAATACAAACTTTAAAGCAGAACATCTCGGCATGAAGAAATCAACCGCCCGCATGGGTAATCTCGGAATCAAGGCTCTGGAATGGTTCCGCAAGCCTGCCGTTGATGCATTAAAAGCAAGTAAACGCTTCGATCCACCATCACATATTGAACACCTGGCTTCGATGGCAAAAGAAATTGTTTCTCTTGGAAACCAGACCGGTGAAGGATGGTTCCTTACCGGAGAAATGCTGGAGCTGATCCACAGCGGTGCACCAAACATTGTTTGCACACAGCCTTTCGCCTGTCTGCCAAACCACGTAGTCGGAAAAGGTGTTATTAAAGAACTGCGCCGCCGTCATCCGGAATCCAACATCGTTGCAATCGATTATGATCCGGGAGCAAGCGAAGTAAACCAGCTGAACCGCATCAAACTGATGCTTTCGACTGCGCAGAAGAAGATGTAAGACTTTTGGATATGTAAAAATAATAGGTTCTAATGGGACGACCAGAGGAATCCAAAATACTCCCCACGCATTCAGTTGCACTAACCATTCCGTTCAAGCCTCTTAGGGCGGGAATCGTGTTCAGCAAAGGCTTCCACGATTCCTGAGTCTTGAACTCCATAGTGCAAATTCATGTGTGGGGAGTATTTTGGATTCCTCTGGTCTGTATATTGGTAACTTTTTTTACATATGCAAAAGTTTTTTGGATGGTGAGAACTAGGGTTTAGGGAATTGCAGTCGGAAGGGAAGATTAGTGTAATATCTTTCTTTACAGTTTTTTCTCTCCGAATTCGGCACCGTCATTTTCACCAGTACAGTTAAACGGTCGATTTTACAAAAGAAAGTCCTGCAATTCACTTTTGTGCAATGGAGATGAGACTCAGAAATCATGGAAGCCTTTGCTGAACATGATTTCCGCTCTAAGAGGCTCATCGGAATGGTTTGCACAATGGAATTGGAGGACTTTCTTTTGTAAAATCGACCACACAACCTTTATTAAAAAAACAGTGGACTCCTTTTCGGGAAAATCCACTGTTTCTCACATATATTAAGCTTCTTCGACTTCTACTTTTTCGCCAAGAATTTTATCAATACTTACCAGTTTTACGCTGAGTACGAATACCTGTGCTGCAACTTCCAGTTCTTCTGGTGTCGGGAAGGACGGTGCAATTCGGATATTGCTGTCTTTTGGATCCTTTCCGTATGGGAAGGTTGCTCCCGCTTTTGTCAAGATCAGTCCGGCTTCTTTTGCTTTTGCTACGATTGCTTTTGCACATCCATCCAACGCATCGAAGGAAATGAAGTATCCTCCTCGCGGTGCCATCCAGGAACCAATCTCAAGTCCGCCAAGCTCACTTTCCAGTACACTTAATACGGTGTCAAATTTCGGTCTTAAGATATCTGCATGTTTCTTCATATGCTGAACCATTCCATGGATATCACCGAAGAAACGCGCATGTCTGAGCTGGTTTAATTTATCATGACCGATGGTCTGTACGGACATCATCTTGCGGATTTCCGCAAGGTTTTCATCGGATGCTGCAATTGCTGCAATACCAGAACCCGGGAAGCTGATCTTGGAAGTAGAACCGAATTTGTAAACCATGTTCGGATGTCCTTCTTTTTTACATTCCATCAAAATCTCGATCAGATAATCCTGTTTATCCTCATACAAATGATGGATTCCATATGCATTATCCCAGAAAATACGGAAATCTTCTGCCGCTGGATTTAATTTCGCAAAACGGTGTACGGTTTCATCAGAATAAGTGATTCCCTGTGGGTTAGAATATTTCGGTACACACCAGATACCTTTTACAGCCGGATCATTCTCCACATACTGCTCTACCAGATCCATATCCGGTCCATCCGACGTCATTGGAATATTGATCATCTCAATTCCAAAATGTTCGGTGATTGCAAAATGTCTGTCATATCCAGGTACCGGGCAAAGGAATTTTACCTTGTCAAGCTTTGCCCAAGGGGTGCTTCCCATGATACCATGTGTCATCGCTCTTGCAACAGTATCATACATTACGTTCAGGCTGGAGTTACCAAAGATGATAATATTGTCCTTCGGTACTTCCATCATATCAGAAAGAAGCTGTTTTGCTTCTTTGATTCCGTCGATCACTCCATAGTTACGGCAATCTACTCCTTCTTCGCAGACAAGATCTGATGTGCTCTTAAGTACATCCATCATCCCCATAGAAAGATCAAGCTGTGCTTTGGACGGTTTACCTCTGGACATATCCAGTTTCAGACCTTTTCCTTTAACATCTTCAAATTCTTTTTCCAGTCTGCTCTTTAATTCAAGCAGTTCTTCTCTACTCATATCTCTATATGCAGTCATCTTGAAAACCTCCCATAATCATCAACTAATCATTGTGTGTTTCCTGCCGTACTTTATACTTCCGAAATCTGCCATCTGCAGTTTCTTTCAGCTGTTTTGACAACATCAAAACTCACTACAAGTAGTAAGTATATAGGAAAAATGATTTTTCGTCAACTAATTCTTGCATATAAATATGACATATCGTGATTTTTGTTGATTTAAATGTGTTTTTTTGAATTTTTGTTTTTCATTTCATGCATTTTTCCATTTCAATGCTTTTCAAAAAGAGTAGATCAGATTTATATGCAGCATATTTTCTTTTCTCCTGCAGTATGTTTTGCTCTTCTGACAATCGAGTAGGCTGACTCCTACTCGATTCGTATACTTTGTACACTATCTCGCTTAACAGCCAGGTGATGTACATTCGCCAAGTACAGATTCTTGTGCAAGCACAAATCTGTACTTGGCTCATCGTATACACAAAACACCCGGAACCATTTTCATGATTCCGGGCAAATATATTTACTATTTTACTAATAATGATTTTCCAGTCATATCTGCTGGCTGCTGCATTCCCATCAGCTCGATCAGCGTCGGAGCGATGTCTGCAAGGCATCCGCCTTCACGAAGCTTATATGCAGGATCTGCATTTACAAGAATGAACGGAACCGGGTTCGTTGTATGAGCGGTAAATGGTTCTCCTGTCTCTTCATCGATCAGCTGTTCTGCATTTCCGTGGTCAGCGCAGATAAACATCTGTCCACCAACTTCTTTCACTGCATCAACTGCTTTTCCTACACATTCATCAACAGCTTCAATTGCTTTGATCACTGCTGCTTCTACACCGGTATGACCAACCATATCCGGGTTTGCAAAGTTAATTACGATCACATCGTACTTATCAGCTTTGATTGCGTCTACAAGCTTGTCACATACTTCATATGCACTCATCTCCGGCTTCAGATCGTAAGTTGCAACCTTAGGCGATTTGACAAGGATTCTGTCCTCTCCCTTGTTCGGTTCTTCTACTCCACCATTAAAGAAGAAGGTAACATGTGCATATTTCTCTGTCTCGGCGATTCTTGCCTGTGTTATATTGTTTGCTGCAAGAAATTCGCCAAATGTATTCGTGATGCCTTCTTTTACAAATGCAACCATTTTATTTGGAATTGTCTCATCATACTCTGTAAAACATACATAAGTTGTCTTGATACGTTCTCCTCTGTCAAATCCGTCAAAATCATCCGCACAGAATGTTCTGGTGATTTCTCTTGCTCGATCCGGGCGGAAATTAAAGAAGATCACAGAATCTCCGTCTTTTACAGTTGCAACCGGTGTACCGTTTTTTGTCACTACAAATGGTACTACGAATTCGTCAGTTACTTCTTTGTCGTAAGAAGCCTGGATTCCTTCTGTTGCTGATGCTGCTGTGTCACCTTCGCCGCGTGTAAGTGCTGCGTATGCTTTTTCTACACGGTCCCAACGGTTGTCACGGTCCATTGCATAGTAACGTCCGGAAACACTTGCAACTTCACCTACACCGATTTCTTTCATCTTTGCTTCTAACTGTTCAACATATTCTTTCCCAGATGCCGGAGGTGTATCACGTCCGTCAAGGAAGCAGTGAACATATACTTTGTCCAGCCCCTGTCTCTTTGCAAGTTCCAAAATTCCATAAATATGTGTAATGTGACTGTGTACACCACCATCAGATACCAGTCCCATCAGATGAAGAGCTGTACCGTTCTTCTTTGCATTTTCACAGGCTGCAAGAAGTGCCTTATTTTCAAAGAAATCGCCATCATCGATTGCTTTTGTGATCTTGGTGAGCTCCTGGTAAATGATACGTCCTGCGCCCATATTCATATGACCTACTTCCGAGTTACCCATCTGACCGTCCGGAAGTCCTACAGCAAGTCCGCTTGCATTTCCTTTTACAAACGGATATTCAGCCATTAATTTATCCATAACCGGTGTGTTTGCCTCTGCAATACCGTTGCCTTTCTTTTCATCTCTCAGACCGTAACCGTCTAAGATCATCAAAACTGTTGGTTTTTTACTCATCGTCTTACACTCCTTCATTTTGTCTTAAAGCGTTTGATTTCTCTTTCAGTTAAATATTGTACATGATTTTATATATGCTTGCAAGCACTTGTTAAAACTTTGACAGTCGAAAAACGCAGGCATTTCTGCCTGCGCCTTGGTATAATTGACTATTTCCAGTTTACAATCTTACCAAAATCCGGTTTTAAAGAAGCACCACCTACAAGTCCACCATCGATATCCGGCTGAGCGAATAATTCCGGTGCTGTAGCTGCATTTACAGATCCGCCGTACTGAATACGGATTGCTTCTGCTGTAGCTTCATCATAAACTTCAGCGATACATTCACGGATAGCTTTGCAAACCTCCTGAGCCTGCTCTGTTGTAGCTGTCTTACCGGTTCCGATTGCCCAGATTGGCTCATAAGCGATAACTGCTGTCTTAGCCTGATCTGCTGTTACATTCTGGAATCCAACTTTAACCTGCTGACGGATGAAGTCCATTGTCACACCCTGTTCACGCTGTTCAAGAGTTTCTCCACAGCACATGATCGGTGTAAGTCCGTGTTCAAATGCTTTCAGCATCTTTTTGTTCACAGTCTCGTTTGTCTCTGCGAAGTATTCTCTTCTTTCAGAGTGTCCGAGAACAACATATTTAACACCAGCATCTGTAAGCATGTTCGGAGAGATTTCTCCTGTGTATGCACCTTTTTCTTCAAAGTACATATTCTCTGCTCCAACCTGGATGTTGCTTCCTTTTGCTGCTTCTACAACCGGAATGATATCGATTGCCGGTACGCAGAATACCACGTCAGCCTCTTCTGTCACAACCAGAGATTTGAGTGTATTCACAAGCTCTACTGCCTCTGAAGGTGTCATATTCATTTTCCAGTTACCTGCAATAATTTTCTTTCTTGCCATTGCAATAATCTCCCTTATTTTATCTTAATTACAGACGCTGCTTATTTATCGTTAGCAGCTGCTACACCTGGCAGTTCCTTACCTTCAAGGAATTCAAGGGAAGCTCCGCCACCCGTAGAGATGTGAGTCATCTTGTCGCCGTATCCGAGCTGGTTAACTGCTGCTGCCGAATCACCACCACCGATGATTGTTACTGCATCTGTCTCAGCAAGTGCTTTTGCGACTTCTTCTGTTCCTTTTGCAAAGTTCGGCATCTCGAATGCACCCATAGGTCCGTTCCATACAACTGTCTTTGCATCTTTTACAGCGTCAGCATAGATCTTGATTGTCTCTGGTCCGATGTCAAGTCCTTCCCATCCTTCCGGAATTTCGCCAGCTTTAACAACTTTGATATTTGCATCATTTGAAAAATCATCTGCAATTACGTTGTCTACCGGAAGAAGGAGTTTTACGCCTTTGTCTTTAGCTTTCTGAATCATGTTCAGTGCATATTCACAGTAATCTTCTTCAAGAAGAGATTTTCCAACGGTTCCGCCCTGTGCTTTGCTGAATGTATAAGACATACCTCCACCAATGATCAGAGTGTCTACTTTATCGATCAGGTTTTCGATTACAGAAATCTTGCTTGAAACTTTAGCTCCACCAAGGATTGCAACGAACGGTCTTTCCGGATTGTTTACTGCATTTCCAAGGAAATCGATTTCTTTCTGCATAAGATATCCTACAACTGCTGTATCAACATATTTGGTAACACCAACGTTAGAGCAGTGTGCACGATGAGCTGTTCCGAATGCATCGTTTACGAATACATCACAAAGAGAAGCGAGTTCCTTAGAGAATTCATCTCCGTTCTTTGTTTCTTCTGCTCTGTAACGTGTATTTTCAAGAAGGATTACCTCTCCATCTTTCATAGCTTCAACTGCTGCTTTTGCATTTGGTCCTACTACTTCAGGATCTGCTGCGAATTTTACTTCCTGTCCGAGAAGTTCTGAAAGTCTTACTGCAACCGGTGCAAGAGAAAGCTCCGGTTTCGGTTCTCCCTTCGGTTTACCAAGATGTGAGCAGAGGATTACTTTTCCTCCGTCAGCGATCAGTTTCTTGATTGTAGGAAGTGCTGCAACAAGACGGTTCTCGTCTGTGATCTTTCCATCGATCAGCGGTACGTTAAAATCGCATCTTACAAGGACTTTTTTCCCTTTTACATTGATATCATCTACAGATTTTTTGTTAAGCATAATCCTGCCTCCTGTTTACATTTCGTTTAAATGGAATGTGCCGGGCACATTTCCGTGCTGAGCGCAGTTGCTTGCGACAATCTGCGTTTTCACACGAATACACATCTTGGGCACATAGTGCCTTTTATTTAGCAGGAAGCTCCATCAGAATTTCCTGTTAAATAAAAGAGCCCGGTCCATGTAGACCGGACCCTTGCTTGAGTCTAACTCTGGAATATTCCAGTAAGAATCAATTCAGCCTGTCCAAACAAACGTTACGGATTAAAGTAATGTTCCGAAGTGTTTGATTGTTCTTACCATCTGGCTTGTGTAAGAGTTTTCATTGTCATACCAAGAAACAACCTGTACTTCTGTTGTTCCGTTGTCAAGCGGAAGTACCATTGTCTGAGTAGAATCGAAGAGAGAACCAAATCTCATTCCTACGATATCGCTAGAAACGATCTGATCTTCGTTGTATCCGAATGATTCGTTAGAAGCTGCTTTCATAGCTGCGTTGATCTGTTCTACAGTAACTTCACCTTCAACTACTGCTGTAAGGATTGTTGTAGATCCTGTAGGGGTTGGTACACGCTGTGCAGATCCGATAAGTTTTCCGTTAAGTTCCGGAATAACAAGTCCGATTGCTTTAGCTGCTCCTGTGCTGTTAGGAACGATGTTTACTGCTGCTGCACGAGATCTTCTCAGATCACCTTTTCTCTGTGGTCCGTCAAGAGTCATCTGATCACCTGTGTAAGCATGGATTGTGCACATGATACCAGATTTGATCGGTACAAGATCATTAAGAGCCTTAGCCATTGGTGCAAGACAGTTTGTTGTACAAGAAGCTGCAGAAATGATTGCGTCATCTTTTGTAAGCTGTGTATGGTTTACATTGTAAACGATTGTAGGAAGGTCATTTCCTGCCGGTGCAGAAATGATAACGTGTTTAGCACCTGCATCGATATGTGCCTGAGCTTTTGCTTTAGATGTGTAGAATCCTGTACATTCAAGAACTACATCTACTCCGATTTCTCCCCATGGAAGTTCAGCTGCATTAGCTTTAGCGTAGATTTTGATTTCTTTTCCGTCTACTGTGATGGAGTCTTCTCCAGCAGATACTTTATCAGCTAATTCATATTTTCCCTGTGTTGAATCATATTTTAATAAGTGAGCCAGCATCTTAGGAGATGTAAGGTCGTTGATTGCTACGATCTCAAATCCCTCTGCTCCAAACATCTGTCTGAATGCAAGACGTCCAATACGTCCAAATCCATTGATTGCTACTTTTACTGCCATGATTTAGTCCTCCTAAAGATAAATTGTATTACTGTATATAACAGTTACATTTTTCTTGATAAATCTTATCATTGTTTAAGATTTATCAACTGTAATTTATTGTACTAAATTCAGAACAAAAATTCAATCCCCTTTTTTCACTTTATTTTTCTGAAAACCGGGGCCCTTTTTATGAATTCTGCATAATATTTAAAACCACATGCTTCGAGAATATTGTCAACTATGTTAAAATCATACCCTACATGCTCTGGTTTATGTGCATCTGCGCCGACGGTGATGATCTCTCCCCCCAGCTTTTTGTATCTTTTTAACACATCCGGATGCGGGTGTGCAAAAGGAAGGCCATACTTCAGTCCTGCTGTATTGACTTCCAGTCCTTTTCCGTGTTCAATAAGATACCGCAGGATTTCATCTATTTCATCCGCAAATCTGCCGTAAGAATATTCCTGTTCCCGATGTTTTCCATAACGTACCACATAATCCAGATGTCCGAGCACATCAAAATCCGCTACAGCCCTGATATCGGCTATTGTCTCCCGAAGTGCCATCCGGTAGGCCTCTTCATCCGAAATCCCCTCAAAGAACTCAGGATAATAAGGATCCTTCCCACCAACCACATGCATGGATCCGATCACAAAATCATACGGATTTGCCGCGGTAAATGCTTTTGCTTTCTTCGCAAGGTGTGGCTGAAGTCCAAACTCCACACCGATCCGGATATCCAGCTTCTCTTTATACTTTTCCTTCAGTGCTCCAAGCTCTTTAAAATAGGTTTCCGGATCAAACACAAATTCAATATCATCACAAAAATAATCAATATCTTCATGATCCGTAAAACAGATTGCTTCCAGTCCTTTATCGATTGCTGCAAGAACCATATCTTCCGGTTTTGCCTCTGAATCTCCGGAAAAATAAGTGTGCATATGGCAGTCCGCTCTCATATTTTGCCCTCCTTGTCATTCTTCATGTGTAAATCCACCCGGCTTTCCCGCAAATCATTTGTTGGATTGCAGTACGGTCCAAATATACCAAAAAAAGAACAATTCTGAGCTATCCCAGAATTGTTCCGCCTCCAAGTACATAATCTCCATCATACAGTACCAGTGCCTGCCCCGGTGTAACCGCTCTCTGCGGTGTCTCAAAGATGCACTCTATCTCATCTTCTCCCGTTTTGCGGACTGTGCACCAGTCCCCTTTATGGTTGTATCTGATTTTGGCAAATACGCGCATCTCACCTTCCAGATCCTCTACTGTCATAAAGTTCAGCTTATTTGCACGGACCCGCGTCGTCATCAGATCTTCATTCGTCCCTATCACAACTTCATTCGTATCCGGACGGATCTCAAGCACGAATGCCGGATACCCAAGAGAAAGTCCAAGTCCTTTTCTCTGTCCGATCGTATAGTGGATGATTCCTTTATGCCGTCCCAGGATCTTTCCATCCGGTGTTACAAAATTACCTTCCGGGATTTTCTGGTTACTTTCTTCTTCAATAAAAGATGCATAATCGTCATCGGATACAAAACAGATATCCTGACTGTCCGGTTTGTTCGCAATCAGCAATCCGATCTCTTTTGCGATCTCGCGGATCTGGTCTTTTTCGTATTCACCGACAGGCATCAGCGTTCTTCTCAACTGATCCTGGGTAAGATTATAAAGCGCATAGGTCTGGTCTTTTGACCAGGTTGCCGAATGCCGGATCGCATAGCGTCCGTTCGGCAACTGTTCTACTCTCGCATAGTGACCTGTTGCAATATAGTCTGCTCCGATCTCCATGCTCCGTGTAAGAAGAGATTCCCATTTTACATAACGGTTACACGCAATGCACGGATTTGGTGTCCGGCCATGCAAATATTCATCCACAAAATAATCGATTACCTTCTCCTGAAAATCCTTCTTGAAATTCATCACATAATACGGAATGCCGATCTGTGCCGCAACTTTTCTGGCATCATCTACCGCGCTGAGTCCACAGCATCCGCCGTTTTCTTCCTGTATTTTCGATTCTTCGTCCTGCCAGATCTGCATCGTCACACCGATCACATCATATCCCTGTTCTTTTAGAAGATATGCCGCTACCGATGAGTCGACACCACCTGACATTCCGACTACCACTTTCTTTTTTGCCATTCTCTTTTCTCCTGCAGAAAATTCTAATACTCTTCCTCTTCTGCTTCTTCACCTTCACTGATATCGTTCTTCGGCTTCTGGAGTCCTTCGATCTTGATCCCGTGCTTCTCTGCATAATCCCACAGCGCTGCATGGATTGCCTCCTCTGCCAGTAAAGAACAGTGTACCTTAACCGGCGGCAGTCCGTCAAGTGCTTCCATAACGGCTTTGTTTGTTACCTGCATTGCTTCTGAAATATGTTTTCCCTTTACAAGTTCTGTCGCCATACTGCTTGTTGCAACAGCCGCGCCACATCCGAATGTCTTAAATTTTACATCATTAATAATTCCGTTATCATCAATATCAAGGTAGATTCTCATGATATCACCACATTTGGCGTTACCAACAGTACCCACTCCGCTTGCGTTCTCGATTTCTCCCATATTACGTGGATGCTGAAAATGATCCATTACTTTCTCTGTATACATTGTAAATTCCTCCTAAAGCTGTATTTTCTATCGTATTATTTATTCTGTTTTTTTGCAAAATCTTCATAAAGCGGTGACATTCCGCGTAAATCGCTTACAATTGTCTTAAGCTGATCTACTACATAATCAATGTCTTCTTTTGTGATCTCTTCATTCAGAGTCAGGCGCAGAGATCCATGCGCAATCTCGTGCGGCAGTCCGATTGCAAGAAGTACATGGGATGGATCAAGAGATCCGGATGTACATGCAGATCCACTGGATCCGCAAATTCCTGCCATATCAAGACGGATCAGCATAGATTCGCCCTCAATGAAACGGAAGCAGAAGTTTGCGTTATTTGGCAAACGGTCTGTCGGATGTCCGTTCAGCTTGGTGTACGGGATTTCTTCCATCACACGTTTGATCAGATAATCTCTCATCTCGCGCTCTTTTGCTGTACGTTCTTCCATCGTAGCGATAGCACGTTTTGTTGCTGTACCGATTCCAACAATACCCGGAACATTTTCTGTCCCTGCACGACGTTTTCTTTCCTGTGCCCCACCATGAACAAAGGAACGGATCTTCACGCCTTTTCTGATATAGAGGAATCCGATTCCTTTTGGTCCGTTCAGCTTGTGTCCGCTGGCACTTAACATATCAATATGACATTCATCTACATTGATCGGGACCTGTCCGAAAGCCTGTACGGCGTCTGTGTGGAACAGGATACCATGTTTGTGAGCGATCTCACCGATCTCTTTGATCGGTTCAATTGTTCCGATCTCGTTGTTTGCATACATTACAGAGATCAGGATGGTATCCGGGCGGATTGCTGCTTCCACATCTGCCGGATTTACTTTTCCGTATTCATCCACATCAAGATAAGTCACTTCAAACCCACGTTCTTCCAAATAAGCTGCTGTATGCAGGATCGCATGATGTTCGATCTTGGTTGTGATAATATGTTTTCCTTTATTCTGATAAGCCTCAGCGGTTGCTTTGAGTGCCCAGTTATCAGACTCTGATCCGCCGGCTGTAAAATAAATTTCGTTGCTCTTTGCACCGAGTGCGTTTGCGATTCTTTCTCTCTGTTCTGCCACAACATCTTTGTTATGGGATGCGAAACTGTAGATCGCAGAAGGATTGCCATACTGCTCTGTAAAATATGGCAGCATTGCTTCCAGAACTTCTGGTGCAGTTTTTGTTGTTGCTGCGTTATCCAAATAAATTAATTTACTCATCTTTTTGTCCTTCTTTCTTTACTTCTTTATTCATTTCCACAAGGGTATTTATCATAATACTGTCTACCGTCTGTGCCATGCTTTCATTGACTTTCTTCCAGACATACTTCGTGATACAGCTTCCCTGGATCTCGCAACTGTCTTCCGAATGAAGTGCTGCACAAGTCGCAGGTTCCAGGTCTCCTTCAAGTGCTCTGAGTACATCACCAACAGAAACTTCCGCCGCATCCTTTGCCAGCCGATATCCTCCTCCCGCTCCACGGATACTTTTGACGAGACCTGCCTTTTTCAGCTTCGCCATGAGCTGTTCCAGATATCGTTCCGATATCTCCTGCCTGGCTGATATACTGCTGATGGAAACCGGTTCTTCTGCGCCATAACACGCAAGATCGATAAAGGCGCGCAAACCATAACGACCCTTCGTTGAGATCTTCAATCCATCACCTTCTCTTTATTTTTTATATCCCACTGTTTTACTAGGATTTCTTGCAAATTGAGGATATCACCTCTGTTATGTTCTGTCAAGGCTCTTTCTTGCATATATTTTAAAACAAAAATGCCTTTGGAGCTGCTATGTCACAAAAACATTTTCTCCTGAAAGGAACTTTTATCCTTACTGTAGTCGGCATTCTCACCCGTGTAATGGGATTTTTTTACCGTATTTTTCTCAGCAGATCTTTCCCTGCAGAAGAAATCGGTCTGTATCAGCTGATTTTCCCTGTCTACACACTTGCTTATGCTGCAACTTCAGCAGGGATCGAGACGGCTCTGGCGCGCCTGGTTGCCGCCTCTTCTGCAAAAAAGCAGTCTGCAAAAGCTTATTCTTACCTGAAAGCAGCACTGCTTTGTTCTCTTTTTCTTTCCATCTGCTGTCTTTTTCTGTTGCAGAAAAATACTGTTTTCCTCACCACAGTCATACTTGGTGATCCCCGATGCGCCTCTCTCATCTTCCTGATAGCATATGCACTTCCATTTGCAGCTCTGCACAGTTGCAGCTGTGGTTACTTTCTGGGGCTCAAGCAGATCCGGCTTCCTGCCCTCTCCCAATTATTTGAACAGCTGGTCCGGATCTTTTTTGTTATCTTCCTCTATACAGCCGATGCTCATACCGCTTTTACACCATCTGTCGCAATTGCTGTCCTCGGAATTGTCGGTGGTGAAATTGCAGCCGCTTTTCTTTGCATCCATAAGCTCAGAACTGCCGGGCAACCTTTCTCCCCACACCGGGAGCCGGCTCTTTCTGCTGTTCCTCCCCTGCTTTTTTCTGCCCTTCCACTGACCGCAAGCAGAGTCCTTTTGAATCTTTTTCAGAGTCTGGAAGCAATTTCTATTCCTCTTGCCCTGCAAAAGTATGGAATGAGTATCTCCGCTTCTCTTAGCACCTACGGAATTCTGACCGGAATTGCCCTTCCCTGCATTTTATTTCCATCTGCCCTCACCAATTCCATCTCCACAATGCTCCTCCCCGAAGTTGCCAGTATGCCGGATGCTCAGAAAAAGCATGCTCTTCCGCAGCTTTTACGGAAAGTTATTTTTTTCTGCCTGTTTCTTGGTTTTGCCTGCCTGCTATTTTTCTTTATCGCATCCGGCTTTATCAGCAGACGGATCTTTCATACACCAGAAGCCGGAAATTATATCTTAACACTAGCATTTATCTGTCCTTTTCTCTATAGTAACACCGCACTGATCAGTGTGTTAAATGGTCTGGATCTTGCCGGAAAAACTTTTCTGATCAATCTGTTTACCCTGGCAGTACGAATCTGTGGTGTTCTGTTTCTGATTCCGCAGTTCGGGATTCTTGGCTATCTGTGGGCACTGCTTGCAAGCCAGCTTCTTACATTTGGCTGCTGCATGTTTCTCCTGATAAAACAAGGGCGATAAAAAACGGCAGAAAGTCCTCTTTACCGAATTGTTCAGTAAGAGGGCTTTCTGCCATTTTCTATCACCTGACGCTAAAATGTGGCGAACACATTCTTGCTATGTAAGAACCTTCACAAACCAGCGGACAATCTCGGGGTTTAAATATACCTCAGACAAAATTCCCGCCACGATCATCATAACAGTAAATCCTGTTTTTGTTCCATTCCATTCACTTTGCGGATAACGATAATAATACCGGATCAATAGAAGATATGCCGGTACATAAAAAATATATTGCGGGAAAATACCGGCAATACACAACAGCATTCCACAAAGGCCCATCCTTAAAACTGCCGCCACAGACAGTATCCCGGCTGCAAAGCCTGTCCAAAGGAGGATTCCGGCTGCTGTCAGTCTGCGAAACCCCAGATTTGCCACACAGACCGCTAACGCCAGAGGCATCACTCTCCATCTGAGCAGATACCACAGGTAATCTTCATTTATAATTTTCACCTGTGTATACTGATTCAGAAAATATTCATGGAAAATTCCAGTCATCGTAACATAATTTTTCGCAATAAAATTAGCATATAAGATCCCCGTTCCAAAACCGATCAGATATAGCATGGGCAGCTGATATTTCTTCCAATAAAATTCCACATTCCGGCCTCCAATAATTTCACATAGTTCATTATATGACCGGAGTTGTCAATTATGCGTTCACTTTATCTGTTATACTTTGCATCATAGGCAAGGATAGCAGCTACAGTCTTGGAATCTTCAATCTTTCCTTCAAAGATCATCTGCTTCAATTCTTCAACCGTATGTGCTTCTACATTCACAAATTCATTCTCATCCAGATGCTGATGGGTACGGATCAGGTTTCGTGCCACATAAACTTCGATTTTTTCGTTGCAAAGTGCTACAGTTGTTCGAAGCGTGATCAGCCATTCCAGATCATCACTGTGATATCCGGTCTCTTCTTCCAATTCTCTTGCCGAACAGTCTCGTCCCGGTTCATCTGCTTGGTCCAGCCCTCCTGCTGGAAGCTCCAGTGTAAAGCGGTCCAGTGCATTCCGGTACTGTCTTACCATCAGGAGTCTGCCGTCATCCATCACAGGAATCACAGCAGCAGCCCCTTTGTGGTGGATATAGTCCCACACCTCATGATTTCCATTGGAAAACTCCATATAATCTTTGTATACATCAACAATTGTTCCCTGATATACCCTTTCTCTTTTTACACGTTTGATTTCTTTTTTCATCCGTTTTCCACTTCCTTTTCACACAACTATGAGAAACACGCTCCGCGAGTTTCTCAAGTTATCGCGGCAGTCGCCAAG
>OLOC01000020.1_pt1 | contig 144596 bp, 119 predicted proteins | sample 1643111 | NCBI WGS metagenome assembly OLOC01 (sample SAMEA3136633, study PRJEB25190) | human gut metagenome
GCTGCGCTCGGAGCGCTCGCGACGCGGACGCTCACGGCGCTGGAAGTGCTCGCCGTCGCCCTCGGAGGCACCCTCGGCGCGAGCCGGGGCCTCGGGCTTGTCAAGACGGTCGAGCGAGATCTTACCGCGATCGTCGACCTCGATGACGACGACCTTGACCTCGTCGCCCACGTTGAGGACGTCCTCGACCTTCTCCACGCGGCCCTTGGCGACGCGGGAGATGTGCAGCAGGCCGTCCTTACCGGGCAGCAGGTTGACGAAGGCGCCGAAGGGCTGAATGGAGACCACGCGACCGGTGTACTCCTCGCCCGGCTCGGGAACCTTGATGATGAGCTTGATGCGCTCGACAGCCTGGTCAACGGACTCGCCGGTGCCGCCGACAAAGACGGTGCCGTCCTCCTGGATGTCGACCGAGGCGCCGGTCTCGTCCTGGATACCGCGGATGACCTTGCCGCCGGAGCCGATGACGTCGCGAATCTTATCGGTCGGAACCTGGATGGAGACGATGCGCGGAGCGGTGCTGCGCGTGGTGTGGCGCGGCTCGGGGATCACATCGAGCATCTTCTGCAGGATGAAGGCGCGACCCTCCTTGGCCTGCTGCAGGGCGCGGGCCAGGATGTCGAAGGTAAGACCGGTGGCCTTGTTGTCCATCTGCAGGGCGGTGATGCCCTCGGTGGTACCGGTGACCTTAAAGTCCATGTCGCCCAGGAAGTCCTCGAGACCCTGGATATCGGACAGGACCACGGTCTTGCCCTCCTCCTGGATCAGGCCCATGGCGATACCGGAGACCGGGCGCTTAATGGGCACGCCGCCGTCCATAAGGGCGAGCGTGGAACCGCAGGTCGAAGCCATCGAAGAGGAGCCGTTGGACTCCATGACTTCGGAGACGACGCGGATGGCGTAGGGGAACTCGTTCTCGTCGGGGAGCACCGGAAGCAGAGCGCGCTCGGCCAAGTTGCCATGGCCAATCTCGCGGCGCTTGGGGCTGCCCATGCGGCCGGTCTCGCCGGTGCAGAACGGCGGGAAGTTGTAGTGGTGCATGTAGCGCTTGCCCTCGGTGGGCTCGATGGTATCCAGACGCTGGCCCTCGTTGAGCATGCCGAGCGACAGGACGGAGAGCACCTGGGTCTGACCGCGCTGGAACAGGCCGGAGCCATGAACGAGCGGCAGGTAGTTGTCCTTCACCATGATGGGACGGATCTCGTCGGCAGCACGGCCGTCGACGCGCTCACCGGTCTCGACGACCATGGTGCGCATGGCCTTCTTCTCGAGCTTCTTGAGCGCCACGGGGATCTCGCGCTCCCAAGCGGCCTGCTCCTCCTCGGTGAACTCGGCACGGATGGACTCCTTCAGAGCCTCGACCTTGCCGATACGGGAGAGCTTGTCGGCGTCGCGCAGGGCAGCAGCCATCTCGTCGTAGTGGGCAAAGATGCGCTCCTGGACCTCCTCGACGGGCTGGTCGAGCGGGTACTCCTTCTTGACGATGGCGCCGTTGACATGCTCCCACTCGGCGACGAACTCGTCCTGTGCCTGGCAGAAGGCAGCGAGAGCCTCCTGGCCAAACTTCATGGCGGCGAGCATGTCGTCCTCGGAGATCTCCTCGGCGCCGGCCTCGACCATCGAGATGAAGTCGGCAGAGCCGCCCAGCTCCAGGTCCAGGTCGGAGTTCTCGCGCTCCTCATAGGTGGGGTTGACGATAAACTCGCCGGTCTCCACGTTGCGGCCGATGCGCACGCAGGCAAGCGGGCCCTCAAAGGGCACGCCGCCGAGCGTCATGGCCAGAGAAGCACCCATGACGTTGATGACGTCGAAGGGGTTGACCTGGTCGGCGACGAGCGAGGTAGCGACGATGTGCACCTCGTTGCGGAAGCCGTCCGGGAAGCTCGGGCGAATCGGGCGGTCGATCATACGGGCCGTAAGCGTGGCCTTCTCGCTGGGACGGCCCTCACGCTTGAGGTAGCCACCCGGGATGCGGCCGGCGGCGTACATCTTCTCGTTGAAGTCGACGGTCAGCGGGAAGAAGTCGTAGTTCTTGCGCTCCTTGGAGACGACCACGGTGTCGAGCATCGTGGTGTCGCCCTGCTTGACCAGACAGGCGCCGGTGGCCTGCTTGGCAAGCTCGCCGGACTCAAAGGTGTAGGTCTTGCCGTACAGCTCAAAGGTCTTGGATACGAGTGTCATTGTTCTCCTTTACCCCACAGGCCCCTTGCCTGCGGGCTTCTCATGTGACGCGGACCCCCTGCCCCCGCCACGCTTCAGAGCGTGATTATTCACGCCCTTACACAAAAAGAGCGCCCCGCTGCGCAGGACGCTCTTAGCATGTACAAATCCTTACTGGATGTTGTCGCGGATGCCCAGAGCCTTAATGAGCTCACGGTACTCGACGATGTCGTTCTTCTTGATATAGGAGAGAAGACGACGACGGCGGCCGACGAGCATAAGCAGACCACGACGGGTGTGGAAGTCCTTCTGGTGGGACTTCATGTGCTCGGTCAGCTCCTTGATGCGCTCGGACAGGATGGCAACCTGAACCTTGGGGTTACCGGTGTCGACCGGGGTGTTACCGAACTGGGCAGTCAGCTCCGCCTTGCGCTCTTTGGAAACAGTCATTGTTTCACCTTTCGTTTTACGTCGCCCGCGGGCGACTCGATTCGCCTCGGACTGGGAAGCCGCCGGTGGAGCGAACAACCAAGGTCGAGGTACCAACAGGTCGGTATGTTACCACAAGCAGCCTGTGCCTGCGCATCATCACCGACCCAACATGAATTCCATCGCACGGAGCCGCTGATCGGTATGTGTTGCCGCCCAGACATGCGAAAGCCCAAGCAAAAACGCCGCAGTATGCGGGTCGATCCTTTGAACCATAAGCTCGTCGAAGGTCATGCCCATAAGGGCGCGCAGCCATGCGACCTCACCGGTCGACACGAGCTCGGCACCGGGAACGCTCGACGCGCACGACCCGCACATGAGCCCGCCGGCTTGGGGCGAAAAATACGACAGCATAGGGTCGCCGCACGACACACAGGCAGAAAAATCGGGACGATACCCGATATGCGACAGCAGCTTGAAGACAAAGGCGGCTACCAGGAGGTCCATGTGCGCCGTATCGAGGCCGCCGCCCACAAGTTCCAAGGCGCGTGAGGAAATGGCAAAGGTAAACGGATCCTCGGCATCCTCAAACGAACATACACGCGCGACCTCGGCAATCGCACTCGCCGCACAGGTCACCTCATAATCGGGGGCGGCACCAAGGGGAGCCTCCAACAACTCGGCCTGCGACACGATGTCGAGCGAGCGTCCGTGCGCGAGCAGCATATCCACTGTGCAAAACAGTTCGCAGCGCGCCGCCAAGCGACCGCCGGGCTTGCGCGCACCCTTTGCCACGGCACGCACCTGGCGGCCTCGCTCGTCAAGCATCGTCAAGATCAGATCGGTTTCCTTGAGTTTGGTCTTGTCGAGGACGAGCACTTTCGTGCGATATGTCCGGGAGCCTGCCATGCGCGCCGCGCGCCCTTAGTCCTCGGCGTTGTAGCCAAAGCGGCGAATCTGGGCCTCGTCGTCGCGCCAGCCGGCCTTGACCTTCACGTCCAGCTCCAAAAAGACCTGCGTGCCAAAGATGCGCTCAAGATCGCGACGGGCGTCGATACCGATATGCTTGATCATCTCGCCGCCCTTGCCGATGATGATGCCCTTTTGGCCCTCGCGCTCCACGTAAATGGTGGCGTGCACGCGCAGCACCTTCTTGGTCTGCTCGAGCGCATCGCAGATCACGCCAACGGAGTGAGGGATCTCGTCGCGGGTGCGGCGCAAGACCTTCTCGCGCACAAACTCGGCAACAAGCGTCTCGTCGGAAGCATCGGTACCCATGTCTTCGGGGAACCAACGCGGGCCCTCGGGCAAAAAGTGCGCAACGGTCTCGATGAAGGCATCGACGTTGAAGTTCTTCACCGACGAAGTCACGATCTCATCATCGTATTCCATAAGCTCATGCGCTGCCTTGAGCTGCTCCATAACCTGCGCGGGGTCGGCCTCGTCGGCTTTGGTGAGCACCAAAACCTTCTTGCAGCGAGCGCATCTGACGCGCTCGGCAACCCAGGCGTCTCCCCTGCCGATGGGCTTGGTGGCATCAATCAAAAACGCGACGACGTCAACGTCGTTGAGCTCGAACAGGGCGCTTTTGTTGAGCTCGGAACCCAGACCGTCCTTGGGCTTATGGATACCCGGGGTATCGACAAAGACCAGCTGGTAGCCAGGGCGGTTAACCACGGCGCGCATGCGGCGACGAGTCGTCTGGGCCACCGGCGAGGTAATGGCGACCTTTTTGCCATAGCAGGCGTTGAGCAGCGTGGACTTACCGGCGTTGGGACGACCGACCAGGGCCACAAAGCCGCTGTGGAAACCGGGCTCCACATCGCCAAAGCCCAGAGACATCTCGTCCTCGTCACAGAGGGCATCGAGCTCCTCGTCGCTCATACCCTCAAACGGGTCGAATTCCTCGACCTCACCGAGCGAATCGGCATCCTCGACCTCATCCAGAACCTCGTCGTCCAGAACCTCATCGGTAGGCTGCATATTGTCGGACATGGGAATCCCTTTCTAAATAAAGCCAAGTGCGTGGGCAAAGACCAGCAGGCCCACGATTGCGGCGGTGATGGAAAGAACGTACACGGAAGCGGCGGCGATATCCTTGGCGCGCTTCGCCAGCGGATGAAGTTCCTGGGTCGCCAGGTCGACGATCGCCTCCATAGCGGTATTGCACAGCTCGCCGTGAATCACCAGGCCACAGCAGATGATAACCGTGGCCCACTCGGCAATGTCGAGGCCGACAATGCAGCCGGCAATGACGGTACACACGCCCGCCACGAGCATGACCTTAATGTTACGCTCGGTTTTAACGGCGGTGACAAAGCCCTCCATGGCGTAGGAGAACGACTTTAAAAAGGATGGATGGTCCTTGTTCGATCCGGGAATCATAGACGGCTCCTAGTCGTGGGCATGGTTGGTGATGGGACCGACGTGGACCAACTTGGGGTCCTCCCCGCGCTCGAGCGCCAGATCGCGCAGGATGGCATCCTCACGGGCCTCCATGACCTCGGCCTCGTCATCCTCGATGTGGTCATAGCCCAGCAGGTGCAGCATACCGTGCACAAGCATCAGCCGGCACTCGTCGGCGGGACTGTTACCAAAACCGGGAGCCTGGCGAGCGATAACCTGCGGCGCCAAGATAATATCGCCGAGCTCGATCGTCTCGTCGGCGGGAATGTCCTCGTCAAAGGCAGAGTCGCACTCAAACGAGAGCACATCGGTGGTACGGTCGATACCGCGCCACTCGTGGTTGAGCTCGTGCATCTCGTCCTCGTCGACATACGAAAGGGAAATCTCGACTTCACGCTCAACGTCCTCGGCGGCAAGCACGAACTGGCAGATGTGCTCCACCTCCTGCGCGTCGAGCAGCGTATCGAGCTCGGCATCGTTGCTGATCAATACACTCAACGGGACTCCTTTCGGTCGCGCGAGCGCTGCTCACGCACGTCATCATACGCATCATAGGCCTCGACGATCCTGCCCACCAGGGCATGGCGCACCACATCAGCGCGCTCCAGATGAGAAAATGCCACATCGTCGACACGGCCCAAAATCTTCTCGACATCGGCCAGGCCGCCGCGACGACCCACCAGATCGCGCTGGCTCAGATCACCGGTAATCACAAACTTGGAGTTAAAGCCGAGGCGCGTCAGGAACATCTTCATCTGCTCAGGCGTCGTGTTTTGCGCCTCGTCGAGTACCACGAAAGCGTCGCTCAGTGTTCGGCCGCGCATGTAGGCGAGCGGGGCAATCTCGATCACGCCACGCTCCATGAGCTCGTCGGTACGCTCACGATCCATCATGTCAAACAGGGCATCGTAGAGCGGACGCATGTAAGGGTCGATCTTTTCCTCGAGGGTGCCGGGCAAAAAGCCCAAATTCTCCCCTGCCTCGACAACGGGCCGCGTAAGGACCAGGCGACCCACCTCATGGCGCTTGAGCGCGGCGACGGCGAGCGCCATGGCTAGATAGGTCTTACCGGTACCGGCGGGACCCAGGCCAAACGTGATGGTATGCGAGCGGATGGCGTCAACATAGCGCTTCTGGCCGAGCGTCTTGGGACGAATGACGCGGCCGCGATACGACAGCAGCACGTCATCGCGCAGCGACGAAGCGTCGTGCTCACCATCGCGCAGGACAGCCAAGCAACGCGAGACGTCGTCGGCAGACAGCGTGCGACCGGCAGCCGCCTCACGAAAAGCGTGTTCGAAAAAACGCGCCACGAGTTCTACCTCGTCCGGGTCGCCGCTCACGGCAATCTGGTCACCGCGCGCAACCACATGGGCGCGAACCAAGTCTTCGACCGCGCGAAGGACAGCGTCGCCGGCGCCCAAGACGCGCGAGGGGTCAATCCCCTCGGGAACGGTTAGTCTAATCTTCGAGGCTTCCATGGACCTCCCTGCGAGCATGGACTAAGCCGGAATCGTCGACTCCGATGATAGCAACATCGAGCAGGCACGGGGCCTTGAGCCCGCAGACATCGTCAAGACGGGCATGATGGAACGAGCCGAGCGTCAGGTTGTCGCCATACTCGAGCACCGCACGCTCGACCGTGCCCACGCGGCGGCGGGCATCGGCGATCGCAAGCTCCTGAGCGGCGGCACGCATGCGGCGGCTGCGTTCGGCCATAATCTCGGGCGGCACCTGATCGGGCATATCGGCCGCAAGCGTGCCGGGACGCTTGCTATAGCGGAAGACATGCATGCGCGAAAAGCCCACGCGACGGCACAACGCCAGCGACTCCTCGAACTCCTCGTCCGTTTCGCCGGGGAAGCCGACGATGACGTCACAAGAAAGAGACGCCTGCGGCAGATTGGCGCGAATCATGCGTACCGTGTCCTCAAAGGCCTCCGCACTATAGGGACGACCCATGCGATGCAGGGTCGCCGTACAGCCGGACTGCACGGGAAGATGCAAGAACGGCGCGATACGCTGCGGATAGCGCGCCATCACCTTGAGCAGGCGCTCGGAGATATCCATGGGCTCCACTGAGGAAATGCGCACGTGGGCAATCGTGGTGTGCTCCATAATGGCCTCGAGCAGCTCATCGATATCCACGTGTTCGTCAGTCGCGCTCTTGCCGTCATAGGCGCCCAGGTTCACGCCAGTCAGCACCACCTCGGGCACACCGGCCTCCTGGGCCTCACGCACCTGCTCGAGAACGGACTCGACGGGCACGGAGCGCTCGGGGCCGCGCGCTTTCCACACGATGCAATACGTGCAGCGGTGATTACAGCCGTCTTGGATCTTCACGCCCAGACGCGAGCGCCCCAGAGCATCGACCACATCGCTGTCGCTGCAGGCGGCCACACTATCGGATTCGACACCCAGCACCTCGCAGACACGCTCGGCGACGTCGATTTTCGACGGCTCGGCAATGACGCGGTCCGAAAGCTCTAATAGCTCTTCGGGATGCAAGTTGACGACGCAGCCGGTCACGACCACGTAGGGCTCGCCTGGATATGACAACGCATGACGGACGGCCTTGCGGGTCTTGGCCTCGGCCTCGCCCGTCACGGCGCAGGTATTGATGACGATCAGGTCGGCATCCTCGGGCTCCACCATCGCAAAGCCCTGGCGCATAAGATCGGCAGTGATACGGTCGGACTCAACCCGGTTGACGCGGCAGCCAAGGTTGACGACGGAAATATGGGGTGCGAGCAAGCGGGCTCCTTAATCGAGGATATCGTCGAGGGCGCTCTTGATACGATCGGTTACCGACTTCTTGCCGGAAGCGACATCATCGCCCATCTCGTCGGCAAAAGCGCGGAGCAGCTCGCGCTGTTTATTGGAAAGGTTCGTGGGTACGACCACGCGCAGCTGCACGATCAGTCGACCGCGTGAGCCGCCACCGCCGATGCGCGGCATGCCGAAGTTGTTGACGCTGACGGTGTCGCCATACTGCGTGCCAGCGGGGACGCACACCTTGACGACCTCGTCGGGCATAATGCCCTCAACCTCAATCTCGCAGCCGAGCGCGGCCTGCGCGATGGAGATATCGCTCACCAGGTACAGGTCGTCGCCATTGTGCTTAAAGCGCTCGTGGTCGGCGACACGCACGTTGACGATCAGATCGCCCGAGGACTCGCCACGAAGGCCGGCCTCGCCAAAGCCGCTCACGCGCAGTTGGCGACCGGTCGAGACGCCGGCGGGAATATCGATGTCGATCTTTTCGTGCGAAGGCGTGCGGCCCTGGCCGTCACAGGTCTCGCAGGGATGATCGATGACCGTTCCCTCGCCGTGGCAGTCGGGGCAAGGCGAAGAGGACTGGACCTGGCCCAAAAAAGAGCGCTGGACCGTGGTGACATAGCCCGTGCCGTGGCAGCGGCTGCACTGCTTTTCGGTCGCACCGTCAGCCTTGCCCGTACCGTTGCAATCCTCGCAGGGAGCAAGGCGGTCATAGCTGATCGTCTTTTTACAGCCAAGCGCAGCTTCCTCGAGCGTCACCGAAAGCGAGATGGCCATATCGCGACCGCGACGGCGCTCGCGCCGGCTGCGGGCACCACCGCCGGCTCCGCCGCCAAAGAACGACGAGAACAGGTCGTCCATGCCCATACCGCCAAAGATATCGTTGATATCGACATAACCGGAGCCACCAGGGCCATCGGCAGTACCAAAGCGATCGTAGTTGGCACGCTTTTGCTCATCGGAAAGAACAGAATAGGCCTCGTTAAGCTCTTTGAACTTGGCCTCGGCCTCGGGGTCGTCCGAAACATCCGGGTGTACCGTACGGGCTTTCTTTAGAAACGCGCGTTTAATGGTCCGCGCGTCGGCATCCTTATCGACGCCAAGTACCTCGTAGTAATCCCTATTTTCCGACACGACCGAATCCTTCCGACTTTCAATATTGTCACAGTGCGTCCTATACCCATGCAGGGCCGGCCGCAAACAGAGGGTTTGATGTTATTGCATCCCGTAGGGCGAAAGCATCGCGCGCTGCGAGCAGCTCGCAAACCACACCGACACGAGCGCGAACATGAAGCCGTTGGCAAAACCGTTGGCAAACTGCATCGCGCCACGTTTCCACCACAGCAGACTACGGTGAAGCACCCCATCCGTGAGCACCATGAACAGACCCATGGCAAACGGAATAAAACACATCACGGCAAAGGCCGAGAACACGCCCGAGATGGCCGACAGCACCAAAAACGGCGCAACGATGCCCATCAGGTAAAAGCCGGTACGGGCTTTGCCCTCCAGGCGCTCGGCCTCCACATGGGCGCGACCGACCAGGTCACCACCTGTGGCACCATTGGTACCGGCGTGACCCATGCCGCTAATGCGGACCTCGTCGCCGTCGTGCGTGCCGGCAGGAAACTCAATCGTTTGCTCGGAGGTCACGCGGGTACGACCGCTGCCGCCGCAATCGGGGCACGGATCGGCTACGACCTTGCCCGAGCCACCGCACTCGGGGCAAACCGACTGAAACGTGCCGGCGCCAAACAGGAAGGACAGGTCCACATCGATATGGCCGCGTCCGCCGCAGCTTGGGCAGGTATGGGCATGCTCGGAGGAGACAGAACCCGAGCCGCCGCAGTGTCCGCACGTATCGAATCGCGTGTAGCGAACGGTTTTGCGGGCACCGTCCTTGGCCTCCTTGGCATCGAGCTTGATGTCGACGACCACGTTGGCACCGCTTTCGGGATTGTAGGCTGCCCGCCCGCGCCGCGGCTGGCCCCAAGCGCCGCCAAAGGGAAAACCGCCCTCAAAGGGATTGCCATAGGCTGCGCCGCCGGCATAGCCGCCACCGTAGGGCGAGGCCGAAGGTGCACCGGCAAAGGGATTGCCCGAGCGCATGGCATCATAGCGTGCACGCTTCTGCTCGTCCGAAAGAACAGCGTAGGCCTCGGAAACCTCTTTGAACTTTTCCTCGGCACCCGGCTCTTTGTTGACGTCCGGATGGAGCTTGCGGGCCTTCTGCTGGAAGGCCTTTTGAATATCACGCGAGGTGGCGTCCTTAGAGACACCGAGAATCTCGTAGTAATCTTTTTCGTTCATCGTCGCCATGCGCGGCAACCTCCTGCTCAAAGCAGCGTATATCTTGCGGTAATTCTACCCGAGCGGTCTATGCTAGACCCCAAAACAGCTCGAACAGAACATTTCCATCGAGCCAGCCCAAGTGGGTGGGCGCTAAACAGGCGCCGACGCGACCTGCGATAACGTCTTTCGAGGCGATGCGCCCCGCATATCCCTCGACGCCATCGGGCACCCACGTGGCAAGACCCAATTCGAGCGCGCGATCACAGGCAGCTGCTAGCTCATCCGTTGGGATGACGCGGGCCGCGCGAACCAACAGGTCAGGCCCAACACCGCGCGTCATGCGACAAGCGAGCATCAGGTCCTCGGCCGCAGCCTCGCGCTGCGACAGGTATTCGGCCTCGAACGCCGTCGCGGCATCATCGCGTTGCACCAGACGCACGCGGTGCGCATCGCCTCGAGAAGACACGCCGGGGAACAAACCTGCAAGACGGTCGAAATCTTCGGCGTCGAGCATGCCCGCGGCAGAACGGCCCAGGCCCAGGTAGCCCTGTCCGGTCCAGTAGGCAATGTTGTGGGCACACTCATGGCCGTCAAACGCGTAGCTTGCGACCTCATACGGGTGATAGCCGGCCGCACCCAGACGCTCACGCGCCGTATCCATGCAGGCGGCCTGAAAATCCTCATCAGGCTCGAGCGACGCGTCGCGGCACGCCATGCGATAGAGGGGTGTCCCCTCCTCGAGCGTGAGCGGGTAAACCGACACATGGTGCGGAGCCGCCGCCAGCACGCCCTCGAGCGTGCGCTTCCAACTCGCTGCGGTCTGCCCGGGAAGTCCACACATAAGGTCGCACGACACGTCAAGCCCAGCGTCCTTGACCGTCGCGATGGCAGCGAGCGCCCGATCGGCATCATGAATACGGCCGATGGCGGTAAGCTCGGTGTTATCGAGCGTTTGAACGCCCAGAGAGACGCGTGTAACACCAACCTTGGCAAGCGCAGCGGCAAGCTCGGCGGTCAGCGACTCGGGATTGGCCTCGCAGGTAAACTCAACGGGGGCGCACCACGCACGAATACGCCGCGTCAGCTCCACCAGGCGCTCCCCCGCCAGCGACGGCGTGCCGCCGCCAACATAGACGGTGCGGATCCGATCGAGGGCCCCGGCCTTGCCAAAAGCATCGAGGCGCGCATACAACTGCTCAAAATAGGCATCGAGCGCGGCGCCCAGCTCACACGGAGCGAAACTGCGCGAATCAAAGTCGCAGTAGCGGCACTTTTGGGCACAGAACGGCACGTGCGCATACAGCGCGGTAACGGCCACCCTTACGCCTCCAGCGGATGAGGGGGCACCGATTCGCCGGCGGCAAGGGCAGCCTCGCAGGCCACCACATCGCGCTCGATCTCATCGACCAACGCCATGAACTCCTCATACGTGGAGCAGCGCACCACCTGGGCACGCCAAGCGGCGGCATGGGGCATGCCTTTTAAGTACCAGCTTGCGTACGTGCGTGCGCGCGACATGAGCGGCAGAAGCTCATGCGTCAGCGTTAGGTGCTCACGCAGGGCGTCCAAGCGCTCGACGGAGTTGCGCTGCGGCACCGGTACGCCATCGAGCGCAAGCGCTCGAGCATCACCAAAGACCCAGGGATTACCGTAGATACCGCGCGCGATAAACACCGCGCTGGCACGCGAGTTGCGCAGATGCTCCGCGGCGTCCTCGGCGCAGAACACGTCGCCCGAACCGATCACGGGAATCTCGACGGCATCTGCGACCTCATCGACGACCGACCAATCGGCCTGGCCGGTGTAGAGCTGCGTGGCGCAACGACCATGCACGGCGACTGCGGCAGCCCCTGCACCCTCAAGCATCTGGGCAAATGTCGCGGCATTGCGGTCCTCGGCATAAAAGCCCTTACGAATCTTGACGGTCACGGGCACGTGCGCCGCACCCACCGTGGCCTCGACGATCTTCTCCGCCAGGTCAGGCGTGCGCATAAGCGCCGAGCCCTCGCCCTTGGTAACGACCTTGCGGGCGGGGCATGCCATATTGATATCGATGAGCGACAGGCGATCGCCAACACGCTCTTCGACGGCAACGACGGCACTCGCAAACTGATCGGGCTTGGAGCCAAAGAGCTGCACGCAAATCTGCTGTTCCTCGTCGGCAGGTAGCACCAGACGCCAGGTCTTGTTGCTGGCATAGGCAAGGCCCGCCACACTCACCATCTCGCTGTAGGCAAGGTTGGCACCGCGGCGGCGGCACATGAAGCGGTAAGCGGGGTCGGTCACGCCCGCCATGGGAGCCATAAGGAACGGCTGCTCGGCATAGGCGCCCAGCAGCCACTGACTATATTCGGAAAGCGCCATAGACCTACTCGTCCACCTTGAGGATCGCCATAAACGCCTCCTGCGGGACCTCGACCGAGCCGATGGCCTTCATGCGCTTCTTGCCCTCTTTCTGCTTCTCGAGCAGTTTGCGCTTACGAGAAATATCGCCGCCGTAGCACTTGGCAAGCACGTCCTTGCGACGCGCCTTGACGGTGGAGCGGGCAATGATCTTGTTGCCGATAGCACCCTGGATGGGCACCTCGAACAGCTGGCGCGGAATGATCTCCTTGAGCTTGTCGCACAGGCCGCGGGCAAGACCGTAGGCCTTGTCCTTGTGGACGATAAACGACAGTGCGTCCACCTCGTCGCCCGAAAGCAGGATGTCGAGCTTCACAAGCTCGGATGGGCGGTACTCGTTGAACTCGTAGTCCAACGAGGCGTAACCCTTGGTGCGACTCTTGAGCTGGTCAAAGAAGTCCAAGATAAGCTCGGCGAGCGGCATATCAAAGCGCATCTCGACCGATTTGCTCGTGAGATGGATCATGTCGGTCGTCACGCCGCGGTGCTCGATGGCGAGCTGCATGACGGCACCCGTATACTCGGGCGGACAGATGATCTTAGCCTTGAGGTAGGGCTCCTCAATGCGTTCGATGCGCGTAGCCTCGGGCAGGTCCTGCGGGCTGCGGACATCGATCATCTCGCCATCGGTCTTGTACACGTGATAGTCGACCGAAGGGCTCGTGGCGATGAGGTCCAGGTTGAACTCACGCTCGAGACGCTCCTTAACGACCTCCATGTGCAGCAGGCCCAAGAAACCCACGCGGAAGCCAAAGCCGAGCGCCACGGACGTCTCGGGCTCCCACACCAACGACGGGTCGTTAACGTGAAGCTTATCGAGTGCATCGCGCAGGTTCTCGTAATCCTTGTTATCGATCGGGAACAGGCCCGTATAGACCATGGGTTTAGCCTCGCGGTAGCCCGGAAGCGGCTCGGGGCAGGGGTTCGACGCCCAGGTAAGGGTGTCGCCCACGCGAACGGCCTCGGGGTTCTTCAGGCCCGTGACCACGTAGCCGACCTCGCCAACCGTCAACGCGTCAACCGGGGTCTCGGCAGGACGCTTGACGCCCACGCCGTCGACCAAAAAGTCGCCCTCGGCCTGCATCATACGAAGCGTATCGCCCTTTTTAATGGAACCATCGAAGACGCGCACCGTGGCCACCACGCCACGATACTCATCAAAGTACGAATCCAGAATGAGCGCCTTAAGCGGAGCGTTTGCATCGCCCTTAGGCGGCGAGATCAAAAAGACGATGGACTCAAGCAGATCGTGAATACCCTCGCCGGTCTTGCCCGATACGCATACGGCATCGTCAGCAGGAATCGCCAGGTCGTCCTCGATCTCAGTCTTGACCTCGTCGGGATGGGCCGAGGGCAGGTCGATCTTGTTGATAGCGGGCACGATATCCAGGTTGGCGTTCATGGCGAGCGTCGCGTTGGAGACGGTCTGCGCCTCGACGCCCTGCGTGGCGTCGACGACGAGCACCGCACCCTCGCAGGCGGCCAGCGAACGCGAGACCTCATAGGTAAAGTCCACATGGCCCGGCGTATCGATCAGGTTGAACTGATACGTCTCGCCATCGTCGGCGTCATAGGAGACGCGGACGGCATTGGACTTGATCGTGATGCCGCGCTCGCGCTCGATATCCATGGTGTCGAGCAGCTGCGACTCCATGTCGCGCTCGTCAACGGTATGGGTGAGCTCGAGGATGCGGTCACTGATCGTGGACTTGCCATGGTCGATGTGCGCAACGATCGAGAAGTTGCGGATGTGGGAAATGTCAATTGAAGTATTCATGCCGACTATCTTACCCGAGCGGTACAAAAAATGGAGCCTGTTCCATAAAACAGGCTCCATTTATGCGCGTAATCTGTGTGGTGTGAAATTTACAACTTAGGCGTTGATGCTGTTCACGAGCTTAGCAAGACCGGACTTGCGGTTGGAAGCCTGGTTCTTGTGGATGACATGCTTGGCGGCAGCCATGTCGAGACGCTTGGTGACGGTCTTGAGGGCAGCCTGAGCCTTCTCGGCGTCGCCCTCGGCGACGGCGGACTGGACGTGCTTGGTCAGCGTCTTGAGCTCGGACTTGACAGCCTTGTTACGCATGCGAGCTGCCTCATTGGTGCGGATACGCTTCTTCTGAGACTTGATGTTTGCCACTTCTGGAGTTCCTTTCGAGTTCCTTGCAAAAAATGTATGACACCTCTGAGACACGGTGAGGTCATGCAAGCGCCTACTATAGCACGCTCCATCTCAAAGGGATAGAACGAATTTGCCAAAAAGGCAGGTATCATCACGATTTTCTCAAGATGTTCGTAATCCAGAGCAAAAATGCGGTCTCCGAATCGGCCGACCCCTTGAGGGCGAGCTCCACATCGATCGCGCCCTCGAGCGCGGCAACCAGCTCGATGATGGAAAAGCGGCGCGCCCAGGTCAGATGATTCTTGACCTGCCAGGACTGGAGCTTAAGCGTGGCGGCAAGCTCGCGACCTTGCCCGCGCGCATCGAGGGCCTTGGCAACGATAAGCTCGCGAATGCGTCCGCACAGCAGGGTGTAGGTCCACACATAGCTCTTGGCGGACAGCAGATTAAAGAGCTCGAGCGATCGCCGCATATCGCGGGCCGACACTGCGTTGAGAAAGTCCCAAGGTTGGACCTCGGCCGTGCACACGATCCAGCGCTCCACATCGGCAAGCTCAATCTGAGGCGCCTCGACCATCTGGGCAAGCTTTGCCAAGTCGTTGTCGAGCATACGGGTGTTTTCACCCGAGCGTGAGACGAGCTCCTCAGCGGCTGCCGTGGAGATGGACTTACCGCGTTGCGTCGCCATCTGCTGCACGCGACGCGGCAGCTCCCAGCGTTTGGTGCCCGAGCAGTCGATCACTGCCTTCTTATCGATCTTGGCGATCGCCTTATACAAGCGCGTGTTCTTGGCAAGCGAATCGGCGATAATCAGGCAGACGGTCGTGGAGCTGGGACTTGCCAGATATTCGACGAGCGGCTCAGAGACCACCTTGGCGAGCTTTGAGCAGCCGTCGAGAATTACCAGGCGAAACTCGCTGCCCATGGGAAAGGTGTTGAGAGAGCCGATAATCGATTCGATATCGGGGTCTTTGGTCATGTCGCGCTCGTCGAGGTTGAACTCGACCATGCCCGACTTTTCCAGACGTGCCTTCATGCGCGAGACAGCGTGGTCACGTTTGACTCCGTCGGTACCGACGATCAGATATGCCGGCAACAGCCCGGTTTCGGACATCGCGCTCCCCTCTCGCAAGCTCCTAAATTCGTACCGTGTCATTTTAGCCCAGGGCCCCACCGCGCGCCAACGATGCTATCACGACCGCTGGCATCGCATCGTAAAGCCCTTCGCGGTCGGCGTGATGGTGATATCCCCTTGTTCGATGGTGCACGCAAAGCCCCCACCGGCCGCTCGAACCGCATCCACGCACTCGTCGCTGGGATGACCGTATCGATTCCCCTCGCCGGCGCTTGCAATGGAAAGCTCGGGTCTCAAGACGCCCAGCAACTCACCGTCGACCGAGACCTTCGAGCCGTGATGTCCCAACTTAAGCACATCGATATCCCCCACCTCCTGCACAAACTCACGTTCCTGGTCAAGCTCGGCATCGCCGGTCAGCAGCATGCGCAAGCGCTTTCCTTCTTGCGCAAAGGTGAGTAGCAAGACAAGCGAGTCTTCGTTCCCTTCTCCATCCACAGAATCGAACGGCCACATCACTTGGGCGCGAAACGCACCGATGTCGACGGTATCTCCCCGCCTCACCTGGCGATACGAAACGCCGGGATGGTTTAGAACCTGCGCGGGCGCATCATCGAGTGCGTCGGCCGCTACGGCGATGGTCCCAACCGAAAACTGTTCCAGCACTGCAGGCAGACCGCCCCAGTGGTCCTCGTCCCAATGCGTTACAAAGACGGCATCGATATGATGCACATTGTTTCGAACGAGCGCGGTGAACACCCGTTCGTCGAGCCCGCTATCCACGAGCACCACCGTCGAGCCCTGCCGAATCAAGATCGCATCGGCCTGCCCCACGTCCAGGACCGTCACGGAAGACGGGGCGAATCGATCCCAATAGACATACGGGAGCGCCGCCAGAAAGACCAAACACGTGACCCCCGCCGCCATGGGGCGAGCACGGGGACGAGGCCACCAAACCAGCAAGATCGCGAGGGCCATCGGAACAAGGAAAACCCCTATCGAGTCGGGTGGCACGCTCACCGATGCGCCCGGTATCGCAGCAAGGAGCTGCTCAAAGAACAGTACACAGCGGGCGGCGATCATGGGCACCAAGAGCGCCCAAGGCCGCAACAAAGGCACGAGCGATACGGGCGCCAGCACGACCGAGACGGCAAGCAGTACGCTCACCACGGGGCCGATGAGCGCATTCGCGAGCGGTGCGATCAGCGAAAACGTCCCAAAGACCGGAATCGTGATGGGCAACGTCGCCAACTGCGAGCATAACGTGACGGAGAGCATGCCGGCCACACCCGACGGCACACCGAGCTCCCCCAGGGCGAAGGTGGCATAGGGGCAAAAGCACAGGATAGCGAAGACACTCACGCAGGACAACTGAAAGCCCATCTCGAACAGCACCGTCGGCCGCAGTAGCACAAAGATGGACATGGTTACGAAGAGAGCCGAAAGGCCGTGCCGGCGACGCCCCGCGCCGTTTACGACAAGCGTCGCGAACACCATGCAGCACGCGCGCACGGCCGAGGGAGAGGCGCCCGTAAAGGCAGCGTAGCCCACAAGCGTTATCGCCAATATCGCCCGCTGAAGACCACGTGAGCAGCGAGTCTTTTGCAATACACCCTCGATTACAAACCCCACGATAGCCAAATGGCTGCCGGAGACGGCTATAAGATGCGCCGTTCCCGTCACCGAAAACCAATCGCCCGCCGGCTGGGCGCGCAGCTCGGCCGAACGACCGCAGACGACACCGGCTATGAGTGCACGCGCCGGGTCGGTCGCAGGCGCGATGGACGCAAGCAGCCCATTTCGCAGCCGAAGCAGCGGCCCCGGAGAGTCCTCATCGACCGACACAATCCGAACGGCTTTTACCTTGCATACCTCGCCTCGGAGCACGCGCGATCGTCCATACGCATCGTTCTCAAAACGTGAAACGCGACCGATAACACGCACGTGCGCCCCGACCTTGAGCTCGCGGTCGCACGATAGGCGAACCGTTGCCAAGTTTTTACCGTCCGCGCGGGCCTCGCAGGTATAGGAATACACGTCGTCATTTATGGATGGATCACCCTGCACGACAAACTCGAGGCTGCTTGCCGCTCGACCGTCGAGCGCCTTCGAGGCGCTTAGCGCACCCACAGCCCACCAGGCCGAGACGACCGCTCCCGCCACGAGACCGACGGACGCGGCATACAGCCACCGCTTCAAAGGGGCAAGCCGCGCACATGATTGAGCCAGCACAACAAATACCGCCACCGCAAAGGGAATGGTCCATAGCGGCCCGACCGCCAACGCCCGCTCCCTCAACAGCGCATCAGCGGCCATGTTGAGCACCAAGACGCAGCTCATGCACATGCCGGCACACAGGGTCATCGTCCACGGAAGCAGGGGCCGCGGAGGCATAACACGCTCGCGCTCGGTCGCACTCATACGCAGATGCAATCTTTGATTTTGGCAAGCTTCTTCTCGCCGATTCCCGACACACGCATCAGGTCGTCAACCGAGGCAAAAGCACCGTTCTTTGTCCGCTCATCGATAATTGACTGTGCCATGGAGGGACCGATGCCCGAGAGCGTCTGCAGCTCTGCCGCGCTTGCCGTATTGATGTTTACCAGGCCTGTTGCGCCGCTCACGCCCGATGATGCGGAAGCCCCACCATCAACACCGGCTTCCGCAATGGACGCCTGCTGCTCCCCTACCGTTGGAACGTGGATTTTTTGTCCATCAGTGACCTTGGATGCCCGATTAAGCCCCGTAACGTCTGCCTCGGGCGTAAGCCCGCCGGCAGCATCAATCGCCTGTGCCACGCGCGCGCCTTCCCGCAGGCGATAGACGCCCGGCGTCACCACGGCCCCGTCAACATCGACATAGACCTCACTGGCCGCACTTGCCTTTTTCGAATCACTCGAGGAATCGCCATCATCAGAAGCGTCCGCAGAACCCGTATCCGCCCGCTCAACCGACATGGCATCACGATCAAACGTCACCCCATCGGATTCGCCGCCCAACGTTGCCATCGCCAACCCACTCGCCATCGCAATAACGACGAGCATCGCCATGACCACCGCCTTGTGCTCGAGCAGCTTTCCCGCCCAGCGATCCATTCGTTTGACCCGTTCGTGTTGTTCGCGCTGTGCCATAGCAAACACCTCCCAACACTATCGTGTCAGGCGAGAGGGGACGCAGTGTCCTACTTCGCACATCGTCGCACACGGTCAAACCAATACCTGGCCAAAACCTTGCGGAAAAGTGTCCATTTATTCAGGCACGCGTCGTCAAATGAGCAACTTGGAAGCAAACGCCCAGATAGCAAAAGGCCGACGATGCAAATACATCGCCGGCCTATGCAAGCAATTACTCGTGATCTTGGTATATCTCACGCGGAGCGAGCTCCGAATGTTTGCGTTTTAAGGTCTTGGGGGCCTTATACGTGTTGCTGCCAAAATCGATATACTCGGTCTGCTTGAGCAGGCGCTCGATCATCTCCTCGTGATCGAACAGCTCCCAGGCCTCATGCACGGCATCGAGCTTGGCATGCGTCTCGGGACGACGCGGCATAAAGAGCGTGCAGCAATCGGGCGCCGCCTCAGTCGAGATATCAAACGTTCCAATCTCCTGGGCACGCGCGATGATCTCCTGCTTATCAGAACCAATGAGCGGACGGAACACGGGAATCTTCACGGCCTCGTTGACGGCCATGATGTTCTCGAGCGTCTGGGAGGCAACCTGACCAAGCGACTCACCCGTCACAATGGCCTTGGCGCCCTCGATATGCGCGATGCGCTCAGCAACCGAATACATAATGCGGCGATACATGATGACACGCAGGTTGCTGGGACAGGTCACCGAAATCTCGCGCTGGCAATCACCAAACGGCACAACATACAGACGGCCGATCTGGACACCCGGCTCAAGGGCGCGAATGATGTCCTGCACCAGATACTCGCTGGTATCTGGCGTCTGCGGACGACCGGAAAAATGCACCGGCACGCACACGGCTCCGCGACGCGCGAGCATCCAGGTCGCCACCGGCGAGTCGATACCCGATGACAGCAGGGTCACAACCTTGCCAGCAGAGCCCACCGGCAGACCGCCCACACCGCGCTCGGAGCGCGCGTACACGTAAACGCTGCCCTGAACAACCAGCACGTGCACCATCGCATCGGGATCGTGCATCTGGACCCTTTTATCGGGGAACGCCTCGCACAGCACCTCGCCAACCTGTCGATTGATATCAATCGAGGTGAGTTCGTAATCGGTGTTAGAGCGCTTGGCATGTACCTTAAACGAGTCGAAGGGGCCAAACTCACGCAGCGCCTTTACAGCCGCCGCGCAATACTCCTGCGGGTCGCGATTGGTGTGATAGGCCAGGGACACACGAGCAACGCCGGGAACGGTGCGGATGACACGCGCCGCCTCGTCGGCCTGATGCTCGTTAAAGGTCACGAGGATATAACCGGAAATTCGAGACACGGCGTTCACGGAAAAGGCGGCCAAAGCCGCCTTAATGTTATCCATGAGGATATGCTCAAAATGTGCGCGGTTCTTGCCCTTCAGTCCAACCTCGTGATAGTGGACCAGGCAGACGCGAGCCGCCATTTAGGCTTCAGCAACCTTGTGGCCGAGTGCTTTCTCGTAACGGGCCTCGTCGTAGGAGATATCGCCGTCGACGATCTCGTCCATAGCCATCGAGATGGTATCGGCGCCGGAGAGCGCAATGGTGATGTCGTCGACATCCTGGACGGCGAGCACGCGGTTGTGCTGGCCACGCAACATGCTGTTAATGTCGCAGGCGCGCTTGGAGGCAAGCGAGGCAAGCAGGAAGCGGTTGTGATCGGTCTTCTCCAGAAGATCGTCAATGCAAGGCTTTACAACGGACACGGACCTCAGATCCTTTCATGCATATCGAGAACGCGAACGAGCTCATCGGTCGCGCGGTCGAGATCGTCATTCACCACGACGTCGTCGTAGCGGTCGGCAAGGGCAAGTTCATCGGCAGCGTTTGCCATACGCAGCTCGATCGTCTCGGGCGTCTCGGTACCACGACCGACAAGACGCTCACGAAGCACCTCGAGCGAGGGCGGCTTGATAAAGATCAACACGGCCTCGGGGAAACGTTCCTTGACCTGCAGGGCACCCTGGACATCAATCTCCAAGATCAGAGACGAGCCAGAGGCGAGCTTGGATGTGACCTCGCTCACCAACGTCCCGTAGCAGTTGCCGTGGACCTCAGCCCACTCGACAAACTCACCGTTTGCCACGCGGCGGTCGAACTCCTCGCGCGTCAGGAAAAAGTAGTTGACGCCGTCGACCTCACCTTTGCGTGGTGCTCGCGTGGTAGCCGAAACCGTCAGGCCCAGGTTCGAGCGACGCTCGCGCACACGAGTGACGAGCGTGCCCTTGCCTGCACCTGACGGTCCAGAAATCACAAAGAGCTTGGAATCCTGAGCGCTCACTTATTTGGTCAGCTGCTCGAGGAGCTGCTCGCGCTGACGGACACCGAGGCCCTGAACGCGACGGGTAGCGGAGATGCCGAGCTCCTCCATAATCTTAGCGGCCTTGGCCTTGCCATAACCGGGAAGAGACTCGATGAGGGTGGAGACCTTCATACGGGAAGCGATGGGATCATCGGAGTTGAGCACGGACTCGAGGGACTTCTCACCCTTCTTGATCTGCTCGCGAAGCTCAGCGCGGGCATGACGGGCGGCAGCGGCCTTCTCAAGAGCCTGCTTGCGCTGCTCGTCGGTAAGCTGAGGAAGTGCCATTCGAACCTCCAAATAATTGGTTTAACATTCATTCGATGTTGGCATTTTAGCACGTCAAACGTACAAAATGCTCAATTGCGGCTCCATAGGTTAGACGATACCTGCAAAAAGTGCAATATATCGGGGGCAAAGATAAGCCCCCGAACCGCGATTCCACACAATAGATGGGAAAGTTTTCGCAGGCACGAGGGCTATTTTGTGCTAATGGCACTCAAAAGTGGTGACTTAAGGAAATCTTTTACGCGACGTTTTCGACCAGCTCGGCGACAATGGCGTCAAAAGCGGCAACCGGGTCGTCGGCACCGGTGATGGGACGTCCCACCACGATATGGCTCGCGCCACGCTCGATAGCCTGAGAAGGCGTGGCAACACGGGACTGATCGCCCAGGGCCGCGCCCACGGGACGCACGCCCGGGGTCACGATGAGGGCATCGGGGCCCAGCAGCTCGCGCATATCGTGAGCCTCCATCGGAGAGCACACGATGCCATCGATGCCGTTGGCCTGAGCAAGCTTCGCCAGGCGGGCGGCCTCCTCGGCCACGGGCGACTCGACGCCAATCTCGGCCAGCGAATCCTGGTTCATGCTCGTGAGCACAGTAATGGCGACAAGCTTGGCACGGTCCTCGCGCGCCTCCTCGGCACCCTCGCGGCAGGCGGCGAGCATAGCGCCCGAACCCAGGCCGTGGACCGAAAGCAGGTCGGCACCGGCAAGCGAGGCCGAGCGGGCAGCGCCGCGCACCTGATGCGGAATGTCGTGGAACTTAAGATCGAGGAAGACCTTAAAACCAAGGTCCTTAAAGGTCTTAACGATCTGGGGACCCTCGGCGTAATAGAGCGTCATGCCCACTTTAAGCCAAGCGGCATGGCCCGAAAGCTCATGGGCGAGCTCGAGCGCACGCTCACGGTCGCAGTCGAGGGCGACGATAACGCGGTCGCGGGCATCGTTTTCTAGCATTCGAAAGCACCTACCAGCTCGTTGATGTCCTTCACGCCCTGGGACTCCGCCCAGGCCTCGAGCTCGTGCGCGATCTTAAGCGAAGCACACGGATCGACGAAGTTGGCCATGCCGACCGACACGCAGGTAGCGCCAGCCAGGATAAACTCGGCCGCATCCTCGCCGGTCATGACGCCGCCGACACCGTTGATGGGGATGTCGACGGCCTGAGCAACCTCCCAGACCATGCGCACGGCGATGTGGTGGCACAGCGGGCCCGAAAGGCCGCCCTTGGGCTTGGCTACGCGGGACTTACGGGTATGAACGTCGATAGCCATGCCCTGGATGGAGTTAATGACCGAAAGGCCGTCAGCGCCGGCGGCCTCGAGAGCCTTGGCAATCTCGGCGACGTTAACCGGAGCCATCTTGACGAACAGCGGCTTATCGGTCACCTTGCGGCAGGCGGCCATGACGGAAGAGGCGCCCTCGGGCGTAGAGCCCATGGCGGCACCGCCGGCGGCGATGTTGGGGCAGCTCACGTTGATCTCGTAGCCGGCAGCCCAGGGGCATAGCTCGACATACATCTCGAGCGCGCGCACAAACTCGTCAACGGAGTGACCGGCAACCTGGCAAATGACCTGGCAACCGTCCTTGGACAGCTGCTCAAGCCACGGGCCGGACTCACGGGCGAAGGCGGCGACACCGGGGTTCTGCAGGCCCACGGAGTTAATCATACCGCCAGGAATCTCGGCCATGCGGGGCGCAGGGTTGCCCGGCCAGGGCTCGGCGGCACAGCCCTTGGTGGTAATGGCGCCCAGCTGGGAAACATCGAAGAAGTTCTGGAACTGCCAACCGTAGCCGAAGGTACCGGCTGCGGTGTTGATGGGGTTCTGCATCTTGACGCCACCGAAATCGACGGCCATGTTCACGGTACCCACTAGAAGACCACCACCTTGGAAGCATCGAACACGGGGCCGCACATGCAGGCGCCCTTCATACCGTCGACCGTCTCGACGTTGCAGGTGTTGCAGGCGCCAAAGCCACAGCTCATCATACGCTCGAGCGACACTTCGCAGTACGCACCGGCCTCGGCGGCAGCGGCGGCGACTTTCTTCATCATGACGGCGGGGCCGCAGCTGGCGACGTAGTCGTAGCCGCCCTCGCCAAGCAGCTCGGCAGCAGGATCGGTGCAGAAACCGTGCGTGCCGAGCGAACCGTCGTCGGTGCACACGTTAACCGTATCGCACAGCGCGCGAAACTCATCGACGCCCACGGCCTTGGAAGCGGTACCAAAGCCCAGACACACATCCACGTCAACACCCTGCTCGGCAAGCATACCGGCCAGGCACAGCACAGGAGGAACGCCAATGCCACCGGCGACGAGCAGGGCCTTCCTGGTGCCCTCGGGTACCATCCAGCCACGGCCACCGGGGCCCAACAGGTTAGAGGAGGAGCCAGGGCCCATCTGGGACAAACGACGGGTATCGTCGCCCACAACGACGTACCACAGCTCGACGGTGCCGGCCTCGGCGTCGGCGCGGTAGTAGCTCAGGGGCACGCGAAGCAGCGAGGACGCATCGCCAGGTACGGCGATGTTCACAAACTGACCGGGCTTGAGCGCACTTGCAAGCTTGGGGGCCGAGATGACGAGCGAGAAGATGCCGTCGGCAATTTCCCGGTTCGAGACGACCTCGAAGTCGTGCATGCGTGCAGTGGAAGGTGTGGGCATAGACGCTCCAATCCCCCATGCGGTTGCATGGTCCAAACGAATAGAAAGCGCGGCACCGCAAGGGCGCCGCGCACAAAAGCGATAAGGCTATGCTAGCAGATGCAGCCGTCGGCAAGCGTCTGCTTACCGCCGACAAACACATCGGTGGCACGACCGGTGAGCGTGCGGCCGGCAAAACCGGAGTTCTCGGCGCGCGACTCGTAACCGTCCTCGCCAACCGTCCAGGTTGCGGAGGGGTCGAACACGGTCAGGTCGGCAACGGAGCCCGCCTTGACCTGAACCTGATCAAGGCCCAGGATCTCACGCGGCTTGATGGCCATGAGCTCGACCATGCGAGCCATGCTCATCTTGCCCGTGTTGACCAGCTCGGTAAGCACAAGCGACAGCGAGGTCTCGAGGCCGATCATGCCAAAGGGCGCAAGCTCGAACTCACGGGCCTTCTCCCACGGGGTGTGGGGAGCGTGATCGGTGACGATAACGTCGACGGTACCGTCGATGACACCCTGACGGATGGCCTCGGCGTCCTCGTCGGTGCGCAGCGGTGGATTGACCTTGAGCGAGGTGTTGTAGGTCTCGTCCAGGTCGTTCTCGGTCAGGAACATGTGGTGCGGGGTGGCCTCACAGGTCACTTGGACACCGGCGGCCTTACCGGCACGCACGAGCTCCAGGCCGTGAGCGGTGGAGATGTGCTGGATGTGCAGCTTGGCACCGGTCAGCTTGGCGATCTCGATATCGCGGGCGATCTGGAGCTCCTCGCCGGCAGCCGGCCAGCCCTCGAGGGCCAGACGGGTCGAGACCTTGCCCTCGTTGATCTGACCGTGACCGACCAGGTCCTCGTCCTGGCAATGGCTCATAAAGACCTTGCCGAACATCTTGCCGTAGTCCATGCAGCGACGGAGCATGCCCGCGCCCTGCACGCCGCGACCGTCGTCGGTGAAGGCGACGGCGCCGTGGGCAACCATATCGCCCATCTCGGACATGGCCTCGCCCTTAAGACCGCGGGTCATGGCGCCCGAAGGATAGACGCGGCAGTGGCCGACCTCGGCAGCGCGGGACTTGACGAACTCCACGACGGTGCCGTTATCGGTGACGGGATCGGTGTTGGGCATGGCGCACACGCCGGTGAAGCCGCCCTTAGCAGCAGCGCGGGTGCCGCTCTCGATGTCCTCTTTGACCTCGTAGCCGGGCTCGCGCAGGTGCACGTGCATATCCACCAGGCCGGGGACGAGATACTTGCCGGAAAGGTCGCGGACCTCGGCTCCCTCGGCGGCGAGGTTCTCGCCGACCTCGGCGATCTTGTCACCGTCGATCAGGACGTCGACGACACCGTCAAGCTCGACAGACGGATCGACGACATGGACATTCTTAAGAAGCAAGGCCATTATCGGCACCTCCAAGCAGCAGATACAGGATAGCCATACGCACGCAGATGCCGGCATAGACCTGCTCCAGGATGACGGAGCGTTGCGGGTGGTCGGCCATGTAGGAGTCGAACTCGACGCCGCGGTTGATGGGGCCCGGGTGGCAGATGATCGCATCGGGCTTCATGAGCTTCTCGCGGTCCTTGGTCAGACCGAAGAGCTTGTGATACTCACGAATCGTGGGGAACGGGGCACCCTCGAGGCGCTCCTGCTGCACACGCAGCATGTAGACGACGTCCAGCTCGGGCAGGACGGAATCGAGGTCGCTCGTCACGTGGTCGCAGCCCAGGACCTCGGGTGCCGGAGGCAACAGCGTGCCGGGGGCGACGGCATAGGTCTCGCAGCCCATGATCTTAAGGGCGGGGATCAGCGAGCCGCAGACACGGGAGTGGGAGATGTCGCCGACGACGGCGACCTTCAGACCGTGGAAGTCACCCTTGTGCTGCCAAATGGTGTACAGGTCCAGCAGGGCCTGCGTGGGGTGGTTGTGCTTGCCGTCGCCAGCGCAGATGACGCTCGCGGGCGAGTTCTGCGTGACGATGTAGGGCGCGCCGGCGTGCTTGTCGCGCACGACGATGCAGTCGATCTTATAGGCGTTGAGGGTCTCGACGGTGTCGACGAGGCTCTCGCCCTTGACCGTGGAGGTCGAGGAGCCGCCAAAGTTGAGGCTATCGGCCGAAAGGCGCTTCTCGGCGAGCTCGAAGGAGCTGCGGGTGCGCGTCGAGGGCTCATTGAACATGTTGACGATGGTCTTGCCCTTGAGCGTGGGGACCTTCTTGATCGCACGCTCGTTGACCTCGGAGAACGCCTTGGCGGTCTCGAGGATGAGCTTGATGTCCTCTTCGGAGTACTCGGTAATGTCGATCAGGTGCTTATGGTTGAACGCCACGGTACTACTCACCTCCCAGCGGCGCGGAGCCCACGTGGGAACCCGGCGCGACGTCGTTGATCTCGACAGCGGTACGGCCGTCGACTTCCTTCATATATAGGTGCACGTTCTCCTCGTGCGACGAGGGAACGTTCTTGCCGACAAAGTCCGGCGAGATGGGGAGCTCGCGGTGGCCGCGGTCAACGAGGACTGCCAGCTCGATGCGGCTCGGACGGCCCAGATCCATAACGGCGTCCAGAGCGGCGCGAATGGTACGGCCCGTGTACAGGATGTCATCCACCAGCACGACGCGCTTGCCGTCGACGCTAAAGGGAATGTTGGTGGCGTGGATCGCGGGAGCGAAATTGGTCGCATAGTCATCACGGTAGAAGCTGATGTCGAGGCTGCCGAGCGGAACTTCGACGCCCTCGATCTCCTTGATCTCCTCGGCGAGCTTCTTTGCCAGAAGGTCGCCGCGCGTGACGATGCCGACCAGAGCGAGGTCTTCACAGCCCTCGTTGCGCTCGAGAATCTCGTGCGCGATGCGAGTCATCGCTCGATTGACGGCGGTCTCGTCCATGATGACCGCCTTGGGGGAAGTCGTGCCCATCGATCTCCTTCCTCACATGTCTTGACTGCTGACACAGTCAAAAAAAATAGATGCCCGACCGCTCAAAGCGGACCAGACACCCACAGGAAGGGCTGCTCTATGGCAGCTATGTAATTCCATGTGGGTATCTCGTACCCCTTTAATGGTCAAGGGATAGTGTAGCCAACCTCGAGCTTAATTGCGAGCATAAATACAGAGCAATCCGTAAACGGAGCCCAACGCTCAATAAACCTATATATATTTGTGGGACGAGCTTGAAAACCTTGTTGCGAGCTGGCATAATCCCCTCTGCTGCACGCAAATCGGATCTACGTCCAGGGCCGTGGCGTGGGCACTATCGCCAAAAGAGAAATATCTCTGTGTAGATTACGCACAGGGAGCTGCTTCTGTGCTATAGTTCAGGCTTGTTTGTTAACGCGACATGTTCGTTTGTCGCCCAAGGAGGGTCAGTTATGTCCAAAGTTTGCGAAGTTTGCGGTAAGCACCCCGTTGCCGGTCGCTCCATCAGCCACTCTCACCGCGTCACCAACCGTAAGTTCCGCCCCAACATCCAGCGCGTCTACGTTGTCGTCGACGGTCACCGTCGCAAGATGAACGTTTGCTCCACCTGCCTCAAGTCCGGCAAGGTTGCGCGCTCCTAAATAAGGTCTTACCAACAAGGACCTCGGACTCTCCGGGTCAAAGACCTCGCGTTCATATAGAACTTACCAAAGGCGCCCTCCCCCACGGAGGGCGCCTTTTTGCACTCATTGGGGACAGTCTTACATGAGTGTTTTCACTCATTGGGGACAGACATGACGCGTGCCGGCAGCGTTTCGGCCCCCGCCTCACGCAGCCTCCTTCCAGCCTGCAGTGGCCTTGGTCACGCTTGTAGCGCCGATACCGGTGATACGGGCAATTTGCTTGACCGTGAGATGTGCCCGCCTGAGCCTCAGCAGACAGGCATCGCGTTCAGGACGTGGCAGGGCCTTGAGCAGCGCAGGATCTATGCTCGGCAAAACTTCGCGCGCAACGGAAAGGGCGTCCTCATCGGGGATCCGTCGGCGCGGAAGAATCTCCACTGACCAGATGCGCCCGGCAACTTCCTTGAGATGCTCGCAATAGCAACGGGAGCCTCCGACAATATCGAGCATAGGGGCCGCATCACAGATGTCAAAGGGGTCGTAGCCCAGCTGATATGCATTGAAGCTTGACCAGCGGTACGCCTCGAGCGAGTCGAGCGCACCTCTCACGGGATTGAGATGGATATAATCGAGCAGCTGCACCGCCTGCGTGTCTGACTCAACCGCGACCCGCGAATAGCGATTGTCAAAATGCCTGCAATCTATTTATAACCAATGAGCAATGAGCGGCAATACCAGGCCCAGAACGGCAAAATGGCAAATCGATGTCTGTCCCAAATGAGTGAAAGCACTCATGTAAGTCTGTCCCCAATGAGCGGGGCGATGCGCAGGGCAGATAGATTTAGTTGAAACGGTTCATTTGATTGAAGCGTTTTAGTTTGTCTTTTACGGGAATCTGCCCGTTCACCGAATTATTTCTTGCTATCATGCATCTTGTAGGGTAAATCTCCGATCGCAAGGAGACACAAATGGTGAAAAAGTCACCGGAAAACACTACTCCCGCCATCGTGGACAACGTGGAGGCGCTTGAGGCCAAACTCAAATCTATGCGTGAGGCCCAGGCTAAATTCGCTGAGTACACTCAGGAGCAGGTAGACAAGATCTTCTACGAGGCTGCTATGGCCGCCAACAAGGCTCGTATTCCTTTGGCCAAGCTCGCCATCGAGGAGACCGGCCGTGGCGTTCTCGAGGACAAGGTCATCAAGAACCACTACGCCGCTGAGTACATCTACAACGCTTACAAGAACACCAAGACCTGCGGTGTCATCGAGCGCGACGACGCTTACGGCATCACCAAGGTCGCCGAGCCGATCGGTATCGTTGGCGCTGTCATCCCGACCACCAACCCGACCTCCACGGCCATCTTCAAGACGCTCATCTGCCTGAAGACCCGTAACGCCATCATCATCTCCCCGCACCCGGCAGCCGCCAAGTGCACCATCGCCGCCGCCAAGCTCGTTCTCGACGCAGCTGTCAAGGCCGGTGCTCCTGAGGGCATCATCGGCTGGGTCGACAAGCCGTCCATCGAGCTGACCAACATGGTCATGCGCGACGTCGACATCATTCTCGCAACCGGTGGCCCGGGCATGGTCAAGGCTGCTTACTCCTCCGGTAAGCCCGCACTCGGCGTCGGCGCCGGCAACACCCCGGTCATCATCGACGATACCGCGGACATCAAGCTCGCCGTCAACTCCATCATCCACTCCAAGACGTTCGACAACGGCATGATCTGCGCTTCCGAGCAGTCCGTCACCGTCCTCGACTCCATCTACAAGGATGTCAAGGCTGAGTTCCAGCGTCGCGGCTGCTACTTCGTCAAGCAGGGTGCCGAGATGGAGGCCCTGCGTGCCGCCATGTTCAAGAACGGCGCTCTCGATCACCGCATCCCCGGCATGGCTGCCGCCAAGATCGCCGAGCTCGCCGGCATCGAGGTCCCCGAGAAGACCAAGATCCTGATCGCCGAGGTCACCTCCACCGATCCCGAGAAGGAAGAGTTCTCCCACGAGAAGCTCTCCCCGGTCCTCGCTATGTATCACGCCAAGGACTTCCAGGAGGCCGTTGACAAGGCAGAGCACCTCGTCCTCGCTGGTGGCCCGGGCCACACCGCCTCTCTCTACGTGCACCCGGCACAGAGCGAGAAGATCGCTAAGTTCCAGCACGTCATGAAGGCCTGCCGCATCGTCATCAACACCCCGTCCTCGCACGGCGGCATCGGTGACCTCTACAACTTCGGCATGAAGCCGTCTCTAACCCTGGGCTGCGGCTCCTGGGGTGGCAACTCCGTCTCCGAGAACGTTGGGGTGAAGCACTTGATCAACGTCAAGACCGTGGCAGAGCGCCGCGAGAACATGCTGTGGTTCCGCGCACCCGAGAAGGTCTACTTCAAGAAGGGCTGCACGCCCGTCGCACTCGACGAGCTCGGCACCGTAATGGGCAAGAAGCGCGCCTTCATCGTTACCGACCAGTTCCTCTTCAAGAATGGCAACACGCGTGCCATCGAGGCCAAGCTCGATGAGATGGGCATCGCTCACGACTGCTTCTACGACGTTGAGCCCGATCCCTCCCTGCAGTGCGCACGTCGCGGCGCCAAGCAGATGACGCTCTTCGAGCCGGATGTCATCATCGCCGTCGGCGGCGGTTCCGCAATGGACGCCGGCAAGATCATGTGGATGATGTACGAGCACCCCGAGGCGAACTTCGAGGACATGGCCATGGACTTCATGGACATCCGCAAGCGTATCTTCACCTTCCCCGAGATGGGCAAGAAGGCTTACTTCGTCGCCGTCCCGACCTCCTCGGGCACTGGCTCCGAGTGCACGCCGTTCGCCATCATCACCGACAAGGAGACCGGCATCAAGTGGCCGCTCGCCGACTACGCGCTGCTCCCGAAGATGGCAATCGTCGACGCTGACAACTGCATGACCGCCCCGAAGGGCCTCACCGCAGCTTCCGGTATTGACGTCATGACCCACGCCATCGAGTCCTACGTCTCCATCATGGCTTCCGATTACACCAAGGGCCTCTCCGAGCGCGCCGCAAAGCTCGTCTTCGAGAACCTCCCGAGCTCCTTCACCAACGGTGCCAAGGATCCGCACGCTCGCGAGGAGATGCACAACGCATCCTGCATGGCCGGTATGGCATTCGGTAACGCCTTCCTGGGCCTCAACCACTCCATGGCCCACAAGCTCGGCGCTTTCCACCATCTGCCCCACGGCCTCGCAAACGCAGTCATCCTGACCCGCGTCATGCGTTACAACGCCGCCGAGGCTCCTGTCAAGATGGGAACCTTCTCTCAGTATCCTTACCCCAACGCGCTGCACAACTACGCCGAGATGGCTCGTTATTGCGGCATCGACGGCAAGGACGACCGTGAGGTCTTCGAGAACTTCATCACCAAGCTCACCGAGCTCTGCGACTTCATCGGTGTCAAGCACACCATCGCTGAGTACGGCGTTGACGAGAAGTACTTCCTCGACACCCTCGACGAGATGACCGAGCAGGCATTCAACGACCAGTGCACCGGCGCTAACCCCCGTTACCCGCTGATGAGCGAGATCAAGGAGCTCTACCTGGACGCCTACTACGGCCGCGAGCCTCAGGACTACGCCGTCTGCTAGTTTTAGCACGGTTTTTAACGGCGGGGGTGCACGGGTGTTTCACACACCCCCGCCGTCGCTTCTATCGCATCGTTGAAAGGATGCAACCATGCTGCTACCCGATTCCAAGACCGAGCTCGTCCGCCGTGGCAACAAGGTCGTTTACGACCTGGGCGACAAGATCGTCAAGGTCTTTAACGAGACCAAGCCTGTCTCCGACGTGTTCAACGAGGCTTTGAATCTTGCCCGCATCAATGAGTGCGGCATCCGCAGCCCCAAGGCGCTCGAGGTTTCCCAACTCGAGAACGCCAACGGCTGGGCGCTCGTGACCGAGAAGGTTCCGGGCACCACCCTTGCCGAGAAGATGACTGCCGAGCCCCAGCGCTTTGGTGAGTACCTCGAGATGTTCGTTGACCTCCAGATTGAGATCCACGGCTACACCTCCCCGCTGCTCAACCGTCAGCGCGACAAGTTCGCCCGCATGATCGACAGCCTTGATCAGCTCAATGCCACCACGCGCTACAACCTTCAGGAGCGTCTGGACGGCATGACCAAGGAGTTCAAGGTCTGCCACGGCGACTTCAACCCCTCTAACGTCATCGTCGGCGACGACGGCCAGCTGTACGTCTGCGACTGGGCACACGCCACCCAGGGCTCCCCTGCTGCCGACGTTGCCACCACCTACCTGCTCTTTGCCCTCAACAGCAAGGATCAGGCCGAGGCCTACCTGGAGCTCTACTGCGACCGCGCCGACATGCCCATGCAGGTCGTGCGTCAGTGGACGAGCATCGTCGCCGCTTCTGAGCTCGCTCGTAAGCGCAACGTGAACGATGAGTTCCTGAAGAACTGGATCGACGTCGTCGATTATCAGTAATATCTGAGCGATTCATTTCGCATCGGAGGCACAAGGAAAACCCCGCAGCTCATATGGGCTGTGGGGTTTTCTGTTACCCGTCGAGCTGATTCACGCGACAAAAAGGACTGCCCCGCATCTCATCCTAAGAGAGATACGGGGCAGTCTCGCAATTGCATCTAATAGCAGAACCATTGATTAGCGACGGGCAGCCTTCACAAGCTCGGCGACCTTGGCGACGATCTCATCGATCGCCACGTCCTCACGCTCGCCGGTAGCACGGTCCTTGAGCTCCACCGTGCCATTCTTGAGACCACGCTTACCCAGAACGACCTGATATGGGAAACCCATAAGGTCGTTGTCGGCAAACTTAAAGCCGGGACGCTCGTCGCGGTCATCCACGACGACCTCGATACCAACGACGCACAGCCCATCAACAATCTGTTCGCAGACGGTCGCGCACTCCTCCTTCTTGGGATCGAGCGGAATCACCGCGACCTCGTACGGAGCGACAGAGACCGGCCAGACGATGCCGTGCTCGTCATTGTGCTGCTCCACGACAGCAGCGAGCGAGCGGGATACGCCCACACCGTAGCAACCCATGATAAGCGGCTTCTCCTTGCCGTCCTCATCCATAAAGGTGGCACCCATGGCCTCGGAGTACTTGGTGCCCAGCTGGAAGACCTGAGAGACCTCGATGCCACGGGCAGCGGAGAGCGGCTTGCCGCAGTGCGGGCAGGGATCGCCGGCGACGACGGTGACCAAGTCGGCCCACTCATCGACGGTAAAGTCGCGCTCGGGGCAGGCGCCGGTAAAGTGATAATCGACCTCGTTGGCACCACAAGCCCACTGCTTGGACTCGCGCAGGCTCTCGTCGCAGACCAGACGAATACCCTCGGGCAGGTTAACCGGTCCGATAAAGCCCTTATGCAGACCATAAGTCTGGAGCTCCTCGTCGGTCATCATGCGATAGCCCTTGCCAAAGACATGCTCGGCCTTGCAGTCGTTGAGCTCATGATCGCCCGGAACGATGGCCACGACAGGCTTACCCTCGGCATCGATGAGCGCCAGGGACTTACGGGTGCCGTTCTCGGAGAACCCAAAGAACTTGGCCACAGCCTCGATGGTGCCCATGCCCGGAGTCTCAACCTTGGTGAGCGTACCGTCACCGGGGCCCTCAGTCACGACAACCTGGGTGCTTGCCGCCTCGTCATCGGCAGCAAAGCCGCAATCGTCGCAGTAGACCAGCGAAGCCTCGCCGGCGTCGGCCAGAGCCATGTACTCGACGGAGGTATCGCCACCGATCTCACCGGAGTCGGCAACGACGGGCAGGGCCTTGATGTAGCAGCGCTCGCAGATGTTAGCGTAGGCCTGCTTCATCTTGTCGTACTCCTCCTGCAGGCTCTCCTGCGTGGCGGAGAAGCTGTAGGCGTCCTTCATGATGAACTCACGACCGCGCATCAGACCAAAGCGGGGGCGGAACTCGTCACGGAACTTATCCTGGATATGGTAGAGGTTGACGGGCAGCTGCTTATAGGAGCGCAGCTCATTGCGCACCAGGGCGGTGACAGTCTCCTCGTGGGTGGGGCCCAGCACGAACTCACGGCCGTGACGGTCATCAAAGCGCACGAGCTCCTTGCCATAGGCGTCGATGCGGCCGGACTCGCGCCATAGCTCAGCGTCGACCATAATGGGCATCATGAGCTCCTGGGCACCGGCGGCATCCATCTCGTCGCGCACGATGTTCTCAATCTTGCGGATCGAGCGCCATGCGAGCGGCAGATAGGAATACAGGCCGGCGGCCTCCTTACGGATCATGCCGGCACGGAGCAGCAGGCGGTGGCTGGCGAGTTCAGCGTCCGCCGGATCCTCTTTGAGCGTCGGAGCATAAAGCTTAGACATATACATTGCACGGGTCATTTATTTCTCCTCAATAAGCTTGTCGACCTCGGCCATAAGCGCGTCGACAATTTGATCCTCAGCTACTTTACCAATGATCTGGCCATGCGAAAAGAGCAGGCCCTGACCACGCCCGCAGGCAACGCCCAGGTCGGCGTCAGATGCCTCTCCGGGGCCGTTGACAGCACATCCCATGACGGCGATCGAAAGCGGCGCGGAATAGTTCTTAAGCCGTTCGGTAACCTCCTCAGCGATGGGAATAAGGTTGACCTGGCAGCGGGCACACGTGGGGCACGAGACAATCTCGGGACCGCGACGACGCAGACCCAGGGACTGCAGAATACCCCAAGCGACTGGCGGCTCCTCGACCGGATCGGCCGTGAGCGACACACGCATGGTGTCGCCGATGCCTTCGGAAAGCAAGATACCCAAGCCTACGGAGCTCTTAATGGTGCCCTGCAGCTTGGTTCCCGCCTCCGTCACGCCCAGGTGGAGCGGAACATGCGGTATCTCGCGCGACAGAGCGCGATAGGCATCAAGCGTTGTGGCCACGCTATGGGCCTTAGCGGAAAGCACGATGTTGGTGAAACCGCGGTCCTCAAAATGCTTGACGAAGCGCTCGCTCGACATCACGAGCTTTTCGGGCTGCGTAAGATCGTCGCGCTCGGCAATATCCTGCTCGAGCGAGCCGGCGTTCACACCGATACGGATCGCGCACCCGGCAGCGCCCGCAGCATCGATCACAGCATCGACCTTGGCCCAATCGCCGATGTTGCCGGGATTAATGCGTAGCTTGGCGGCACCCGCCTCAACGGCGCCAATAGCCAGCTTGTGATTAAAGTGGATATCGGCAACGATCGGCACCGGCGACTCGGCACAAATCGTGCGAAAGCCCTCGAGCGCGGCCTCGGTGGGCACGCTCACGCGCACGATGTCGCAGCCAGCCTGCGCCAACGCGCGCACTTGCGCAAGCGTTGCCTGGGCATCAGCGGTATCGGTGCAGGTCATGGACTGAACCACCACCGGAGCGCCACCACCGATCTGCACGCCGCCAACATATACGGGGCGCGTAAGCTCGCGCGGCAAAGGATGGGATAAAGACAATCCAAACACTCCCCTACAGAATAAATCGAAGGATGTCGGAACGAAGCATGTAGATAAACAGCAGCACAAAGAGCGCGATGCCCACATAGCTCACGATCGTTTGAACCTTGAGCGGCAGCTCGCGGCCCGCAATCTTCTGAATGATCTCGATAACCAGCTTGCCGCCATCGAGCGGCGGGATGGGCAGCAGGTTCATAAAGCCGAGCGAGAACGAGATGAGCGCGGCAAACGTCAAAAACGTTGCAGGACCGGCGGCTGCAGCCTGGGATGACATGACGCTTATGCCCACGATCGAGGTTGACTGATCGAGAACCTCCATCGTATGTTGCGGCTGCAGCAAGCGCATCACGCCCTCAGCAGTCTGCACGACATAGGAGAACGACAGGCGCGCCGACGTAATGGGATCCAAATGAACCACCTGCGTAGAGGCATAAACGCCCAAACGCTCGTCCTCCTTGAGCGCGACCGAGGTCGAAAGATTCTTGCCGTCGCGCTGATACTCAATGGCGATATCGTCCTTGCCGGCGGCCGCTCCGATCGCATCGTACACGTCCATCCAGGAAGAGCACGACATGCCATCGACACTAAGAATCGCGTCGCCGGCCTCGATGCCCGCCTTGGCAGCAATGGAGCCCTCGTCGACCTGACCGATCACATTGCTATCGACCGGCACCGAAACACCGGCGATAGAGTAGATGCTCATCAACAGCAAAAAGCCCGTCAAGATATTAACGACAATGCCCGCGAGCAACATAAAGGCGCGTCTGAGAAAGCCCTGGCCAAGATAGGTGTGCGAGCGCTCTTGCGCAAGGAACTCGGCCTTATCGCACGGCAGCTCCCATACGTCACCCTCGGCGGTCGCATGCTCGCGATCAAAACGACGCCCGTCAAAGGTGGTGTAGCCCGCCTCATCGCGCGGCAGCGTCTGGTACTTGGTGGGGTAATAGCTCGGCGAGGGCTTCTCCCCCTCCTCGTACCAGGGAGCGATGGAGCCCCACCCCAGCAGCAAGGCACAGGCCTCGAGTACGTCCTCCTCGGGCAGCTCGAGCTCGACGGCAAGGTCGGCCACGGACACACGACCGTGACGATAGATAGCCGCGAGCACGCGGTCGGCACACGAGACATTGGTCGGGTCCATACCGCAGATAGCGGCATAACCACCCAGCAGCAGCGGCGTCACGCCAAACTTGGTACCGATGCGACGCGACGAATGATGGATGTCAAAGCGGCACGGCAGGCCCAAAAAGAACTCGGTCACACGGACGCCGCAGGCACGCGCGGCCAAAAAGTGGCCGCCCTCGTGCAAAAACACGAGGACGGAAAGCATCAGAAGGCCCCAGAAGACCGATGAAAGAACGCTCAGAACAGTATCCATAAATCGAAAAAGCAATCCTTATGGTTAGGAATGGGTTGCGGCAAGCACCAGCGAGGCCTTTTCGCGCGCCCAGGCATCGATGTCGCGAAGCTGCTCAAACGAGGTAACCGCCTGCGCGTCATGCGCATCCATGCAGGATTCCACAACGCGGTCGATATCGGTAAAGCTGCAGCCGTCGTGTAAGAACGCATCGACCGCGACCTCATTGGCCGCATTAAGCACGCACGGCATGGTGCCGCCCGTCTTGCCGGCACGCTCGGCCAGCGCCAGGCAGCGGAACGTGTCCATATCGGCGGCATCAAAGGTAAGCTGCCCCAGCTCACGAAAATCGAGACGAGGCGCCGGCGTATCCCAACGCTCGGGATACGAGAAGGCAAACTGGATGGGAATGCGCATATCGGAGGCGCCAAGGTGTGCCATCACGGAGCCGTCGGCATACTCGACCATCGAGTGAATCTTGGACTGGCGCTGCACGACCACGTTGATAAAGTCGAGGTCGCAACCGAACAGATGCATCGCCTCGATACGCTCCAGGCCCTTGTTCATGAGGGTAGCGGAGTCGATCGTGATCTTAGCGCCCATGGACCACGTGGGATGCGCCAGCGCATCGGCGCGTGTCACGCGATCGAGTTCATCGCGCGTACGGCCAAAGAACGGACCACCCGAGCAGGTGAGCCAAATGCAGTGGGCCTCGCGCGGATTCTCCCCCAGATAGCACTGGTAGATGGCAGAGTGCTCGGAGTCGACCGGAATGAGCTGACCCGGCTGCGCCAAAGGCATCAGCAGGTCACCACCGACCACGAGGGACTCCTTGTTGGCAAGAGCAAGGCGTTTGTTCGAGGTCAGGGCCGCATGGCTCGCTTCGAGCCCGGCAGCGCCCACAATGGCAACAAGCACGCAGTCGACATCGTCGCGACGCGCGAGCTCACAAACCGCCTGCGCACCAACACCGAGCTCCGTGCCCTCGGGAAGTTCCTGCAGCACGGCGTCATCGCCATGGGCGACATCGGCAACGGCAACGGCCGAAACCGAGAACTCGCGGGCGGCGGCAACGAGCTCCGAGGTGCTGGAATTGACTGACAGCGCCGTCACCTGCAGTCGATCGGCATGCTGACGGCACACATCGAGTGCCTGCGTGCCGATAGAGCCTGTACATCCCAAGATGGCAACGCGAAGGCGTCCATCGGGGCCATACGTCGTCTGGAATGACATTACAGCACGCCCCCGATCATCAAAAGCAGCTGCGCGGTAATGCAGCCAAAGATAAGCGAGTCGCTACGGTCGAGCATGCCGCCATGGCCCGGGATAAGGTTGCCGGAATCCTTGACGCCCACGCCACGCTTGATGCGCGACTCGATGAGGTCGCCGATAACGCCCAGAATGGACACGACTACGCCGCACAGCAGCGCATAGGGCAAGCTCAGCTTATAGAAATGCGTCGCCCACAAAATGAGCCAGATGAGCACCGATCCCAAGATGCCGCCGAAAAAGCCTTCCCAGCTCTTTTTGGGAGAGATCTTGGGGACCATCTTGTGCTTGCCGATACGACTACCCACGATATAGGCAAACGAATCAGAGACCCAGAGAGACGCGCAAACACCCACCGAAAGCAGGGCGCCGGCAAAACCGGGCACGGCATCGCGCAGCAGCACGATGGCCGACAGCATAAAACCGGTGTAGATGGGACCCATGAGCGTCACGGCTACATCGGATATGCGGGTACGCGGCGACCAGACATACCAAATGCCCACCGCAAGCATCAGAGCAAAAAGCAGGGCATTCAACAGCAGCGAGTCACCCAGTGCCGAGAGCGGAAAGAGAAAGGCGGCAGCGATACCCAGGCGCTCGTTGGCCACTTTGCCATCGAGTTTCGTCATGCGAAAGAACTCATAGCAGCACAAGCCGCTCATGACAGACACAAAGATAGCCGTAGGCACGATACCCAAAACCAGACACAGGATAAAGACGACGGCATAGACGATACCGGCAGCAGCGCGGGTAATAAAACCAGCCAGCCATGAGCCGCTGCCGCCCTTCGCAGCCGGTGCCTTGGAAGCAGCGGCCCTGCGCACAGGTGTCGAAGAGGCAGGCGCCTTGGGAGCAGTTGCCTTGGGACGATCAGACACGATTAAGCCTCCTCGGTCTTACTCAGTCCACCAAACCTACGGTCGCGGCCCTGATAAGCCAAGATAGCCTCAACAAGACCCCAGCGATCAAAGTCGGGCCAATAGGTATCGGTGACATAAAACTCGGCATAAGCGACCTGCCACAGCAGATAGTTCGAAAGGCGCAGCTCGCCCGAGGTGCGAATAACAAGCTCGGGATCGGGAAGACCGGCGGTGTACAGGTGCGACGCCACCATATCGTCATCAATTGCGGCAGGGTCAATCTTACCGGCGGCCGCATCGAAGGCGAGCTGACGGGCAGCGCGAGTGATCTCGGCACGGGCACCATAGTTAACGGCGAGCGCCAGGGTCATACCGGTATGGTCTGCACACTCGGCAAGACCGCGCTCAAAGACATCACGGGTCTTCTTGGGCAACGCAGAAATGTCACCCAAAAACACAACGCGCACGTTCTCGCGCTTAAGCAACGGCAGCTCGTCGATAAACGTCTTGGCAAACAAATGCATGAGGACGTTGACCTCGTGCTGCGGGCGATTCCAGTTTTCGGTAGAAAACGCATAGGCCGAAAGCACGTCGACGCCCAGGCGCACGCAGGCGGTAATAATCTCGCGCAGAGAGACGATACCGGCCTTGTGACCCTCGGTTCGGGCAAGACCGCGTGCCGTGGCCCAACGGCCATTGCCGTCCATGATGCACGAAATATGGCGCGGAATGTTATTGAGGTCAAGGTCGGAAAAACCGACGCCCGCAGGGGCGTCGGCAAAGTACTCGACCAGTTTATGCTCGTCGTATTGCACCTTAGATCTCCATGACCTCGGCTTCTTTTTCCTTCAGAAGCTCCTCGACCTTGGCAACATACTCGTCGGTATGCTTCTGAACCTTGGCCTGCTCGCGACGAACATCGTCCTCGGTAAGCTCCTCGTCGCGCTCGAGCTTGTTGTTAAAGTCGCGACGGATGTTGCGGATAGAGACCTTGGCCTGCTCGGCGTACTCGCGGCACTCCTTGACGAGCTCGCGACGACGCTCCTCGGTGGGAGCCGGGAACGGCAGGCGTACGACGGTACCATCAGAGTTGGGGGTAATGCCCAGGTCGGAGGCACTGATGGCCTTAACGATGGCGTTGATGAGCGCCTTGTCCCACGGCTCGATGAGCAGCATGTGGGCCTCGGGGGTCTTGACGGCGGCAACCTGCGTTACCGGCGTGGGAACACCGTAGTAATCGACGGTGATGTCGGACAGAATGTTGGCGCTGGCGCGGCCGGTACGAACCTTGGAGAAGTTATGCTTGAGGGACTCGAGCGACTTGTCCATGTGGGCGGTGATGTTCTCTGCCATGCTTAATCCTCCTGATAGACGAGCGTGCCGACGGGCTCACCCGCGAGCGCGCGCTTGACGGTGTCCTCGCCATCGATGTTGAGGACCAAAATGGGCATACGGTTATCCTGGCACAAGGCCGTTGCCGTGGAATCCATAACCTGCAGGCCGCGGACGAGCACCTCGTGATAGGTGATCTTGTCAAAGCGGACGGCATCGGCGCACTTGACGGGATCCTTGTCGTAGATACCGTCGACCTTGGTGGCCTTAATCAGAATCTCCGCACCGATCTCGCAGGCGCGAAGGGCCGCGGCGGTGTCAGTCGTAAAGTACGGATTGCCCGAGCCGGCGGCGAAGATAACGACATTACCCTTGGACAGGTGATTGATGGCGCGACGACGAATATAGGGCTCGCAAATCTCGTTCATCTGGATAGCGCTCATAACGCGGCAAGGAACATCGTTATGCTCGAAGGCATCCTGCAGGGCAAGCGCGTTCATAACGGTTGCCAGCATACCCATGTAATCGGCCTGAGCACGATCCATGCCACCGGCAGCGCCGGCCATACCGCGGAAAATATTGCCGCCGCCGACAACGACGCCGACCTCATGGCCAACGGCGAGCAGCTCCTTGACCTGCTTGGCAAGATGGTCGGTAACCTTGGGGTCGATGCCATAGTGGCCGTCGCCCATCAGTGCTTCGCCGGAAAGCTTAAGAAGCACGCGTTTATATCGGATGTCGGACAAAGCGATCCTCCTTTAATTAGACTCTCAATATGATATCAAAGGCTCTACTCAGAGCCATGAAAAAGCAGGCTGTGAGTAAAACCCACAGCCTGCTCATTACCAGCTACAAGAGCTTATTTACTCGCCACGGACCAGACGGTCGAAGGCAACGACGGTAATGGTATCGCCGAGCTCCTTGGAGACCTGCTCAGCGTACTTCTTGATGGTGAGGGAGCTGTCCTTGATGAACTCCTGCTCGGTGAGCACGGACTGCTTGTAGAACTTCTCCAGACGGCCAACAGCCATCTTCTCCTGGATGGCCTCGGGCTTGCCGGACTCGGCAGCCTGAGCCATGTAGATCTGCTTCTCGTGCTCGACGGTCTCAGCCGGAACCTGATCGCGGGTAGCGCAGATCGGGGCGACAGCGGCAACCTGAAGGGCAACGTCGTGGGCAAAATTCTTGAAGGACTCAGCCTGAGCGGTCTCGGCCTTCTCGAAAGCAAACTCGACGAGGACGCCGATCTTACCACCCATGTGGATGTAAGAAGCGAGAGCGCCGTTCTCGGCCTTGCGAGCGGCGAAGCGGGAGATCTTCATGTTCTCGCCCATGATGTGAATCATCTCGGTGAGCTCGGAGGAAACGGTCTCCTCGCCCATCGGCTTCTCGAGCAGAGCGTCGACATCGGCCGGCTCGGTGGTGGCGACAACCTCGGCGACCTTGGAAGCAAAGCCGGTGAACTTGGCGTTGGAGCCAACGAAGTCGGTCTCGCAGGAAAGCTCGAGCAGAGCGCCGGTCTTGCCATCCTCGGAGACGAACGCGGCGACAGCGCCCTCGTTGGTCTCGCGGCCAGCCTTCTTGGCAGCCTTGGCGAGGCCGTTCTTGCGCAGAACGTCAACAGCGGCGTCCATGTCGCCGTCAGCCTCGACGAGAGCCTTCTTGCACTCCATCATCGGGGAGTCGGTCATCTCGCGGAGCTGCTTGACCATAGCGGCGGTAATCTGGGCCATTGTGGTTCCTTTCAAAGAGATGAAAAAGACTTAAATAGGACTGATTTACTCGGCCTTGGGCTCAGCGGCCATCTCGGCCTCGGAGACCTGCTCCTTGCCGGAGCCGGCGAGGCATGCGTCAGCCATGAGCTCGCACATAAGGGTGACAGCGGAGATAGCGTCATCGTTGCAGGGGATGCCGTACTCGACCTCGTCGGGATCGGAGTTGGTGTCGATCAGAGCGACGACGGGGATGTTCAGGCGCTGGGCCTCCTTGATGGCGTTCTCCTCGCGCTTGGTGTCGATGACGAACAGAGCCTGGGGCAGACCCTTCATGTCGCGGGCGCCACCGAGGTTGGTCTGGAGCTTAGTGAGCTCCTTGCCCAGAACAGCCTGCTCCTTCTTGGGCAGCACTGCCATGCGGCCGTCCTCGACCATGGCCTCGAGCTCCTCCATGCGGTTGATGCGGGAGCGGATGGTGACGAAGTTGGTCAGCATGCCGCCGAGCCAACGCTGGTTGATGTAAGGCATGTTGGCGCGCTCAGCGGCGTTCTTGACAGCCTCCTGAGCCTGCTTCTTGGTGCCGACGAACAGCACGTTGCCACCCTTGGCAACGTTCTTGACGAAGGTGTAGGCCTGGTCGGCGTCAAGGATGGTCTGCTTGAGGTCGAGGATGTAGATGCCGTTGCGCTCACCGAAGATGAACGGCTTCATCTTGGGGTTCCAGCGACGGGTCTGGTGGCCGAAGTGGCAGCCGGCCTCGAGCAGGGTGCGGATATTAATCTTGGTAGCCATGTTAAACCTCCTGTGGTTTGCCTCCGCGCGGGGTCATCCTCCAAAACCAACCCGGACATGTGCTACCAAAGCCCGGGCACCACGGTATGAAGTAGCCGCGCGTGCGTGATAAAAACCTGTTGCCGTGAAGCAACCCGATGAATGATAGCAGGATTGCCTCTTCCTGCCAACCCGCAATCAAAACCACACACCTGAATGTGCGTCGACCCCGGGGCGCGAAAGGCTATTCGCCACGGGGATGAGCTTGAGCAACGGCACGCTTAAGCCGATCGGGCGTAAGATGCGTGTAGATTTGCGTCGTGGACAGGCTCGCATGACCCAGCAGCTCTTGAACCGAGCGCAGATCCGCGCCACCCTCGAGCAGATCGGTCGCAAAGGTGTGACGCATCGCATGCGGGGCAATGTCGGCGGGGATGCCGGCGAGCGTCGCCAGCATATGAAACCGTCGTCTGAGTATAGCGGCGCTCATGCGATTGCCGCGCGCAGAAATAAACAGCGGATGCGGACCGGCTGCGACGTCGCGGCGCTTTGCCTGGGCGAGCAACTCCGGCCTACCCTGCTCGACATAGCGTCGGGCCGCCACGAGTGCCCGGCGGTACAGAGGCACGATACGCTCCTTGCTGCCTTTGCCCCAAAGGCGAACCACGCGCTCCGACCAAGCGATGGATTCCACGTTAAGCGCGGCAAGCTCCGAGATGCGGGCACCCGAGGCATAGAGCAGCTCGAGCATCGCTGCATCGCGCAGTCCCGCGGGCGTCGAGGTATCAGGCGTCTTGAGCAGCGCCTCGACCTGCTGGGTCGCAAGGACGCCCGGCAGGTCGCGCGGCAACTTGGGCGATGCGATCGCCGAGACCGCATCGCCCTCGACAATCCCCTCGGCAGCCATCCAACGATACAGCGACCGGATTGCCGACAGATGCGCCGAAAGGGTGCGAGGGGCCATCTGGTCATGCGAGAGCTCGGCCAAATATGAGCGAACGGTGCGCACGTCGGCGGTACGCGCGTCGGTATCCGTTCGCTCGCACCAGGCCGCAAAGCGCTCCAGCCGCGAGGCGTAGGCCGTCACCGTATGGGGAGACAGCCCCTCGACACGCGCGATATAAGCGATAAACGAGTCGACGGTATCGTAAAGGTCAAAGGCTATAACCGTTCGCCCCCAAACAGGTCGGAGCGCGTCACCAGATAAGCGTCAAGAGCTTCGATCGCGCGGTCGGCGTAGGCCTGGTAGCGATCGCGCTTGCTGCGGCGCTTGCCGTCCTCGAGCGGCGGCACCAAGCCAAAGTTGACGTGCATGGGCTGATAGCCCACCGTTGCCGGATCGGTCGCATAGCCCACGAGCGCGCCCAGGGCGCCCACGCGCGGTAGCTCAACAGGCTCCGCCTCGATAGCCTCGGCATAGGTGTTAAGCGCAGCGAGCAAACCGGTCGCCACGGCCTCCATATAGCCTTCGGTGCCGGTGATCTGGCCGGCAAGGCGCACGCTCGTACCGGGCACGGCAAAGGTGCCATCGAGCACATGCGGGGCATCGACAAAGGTGTTGCGGTGCATGACGCCAAAGCGGAAGAATTCAGCATTCTCCAGTCCGGGAACCATATGGAAGACGCGCTTCTGCTCGCCAAAAGTCAGGTTGGTCTGGAAGCCAACCAGGTTATAGGCGGTCTTCTCTTTGTTCTCGGCGCGCAGCTGAATCGCCGCCCAGGGGCGACGTCCGGTACGCGGGTCGGTCAGTCCGACGGGCTTCATGGCGCCAAAGCGAATGGCATCCTTGCCGGTGCGGGCGACCTCCTCGGCAGGCTGGCAGGCCTGGAACAGGTCGCCACCCTCAAAGTCCTTGAGTACCACGCGATCGGCGGTGGTGAGCGCCTCGATAAAGGCCTCGTACTCCTCCTTGTTGAGCGGAGCATTGAGATAGTCGCCGCTCCCCTGCTCCTCGTAGCGCGACTGCGAGAATAGCACGTCCATATCGAGCGTGGAGGCATCGACAATCGGCGCAGCCGCGTCAAAGAAGGCCAGGGCATCGCCGCCGACGAGCTTCATGACCTCCTCGCTCAGCGCGGGCGAGCATAGGGGGCCGGCGGCAATGACCACATGGCCCTCGGGAATCTGCGTGACCTCGCCGTGCACAATCTCGATATTGGGGCGGGAGGCAACCTCGGCCTCGACAAGCTCGGAAAACTTGACGCGGTCGACCGCCAGGGCGCCGCCAGCGGGAACGGCCGCGCGATGGGCACAATCGAGCAAGACCGAGCCCATACGCTCAAGCTCGGCCTTCAACAAGCCTGCCGCGGAGTCCGGGCGGGTCGATTTAAACGAATTGGAGCAGACGAGCTCGGCCAGATGATCGGTATGGTGGGCCGGAGAGCTCACCTGGGGGCGCATCTCGCACAGCTTTACGGCAAAACCACGGTCTGCCAGCTGGATCGCGCATTCCGAACCCGCAAGACCGCCACCGATAACTGTCACCTGATCGAACTGCATCTGCAAACACCTTTCTAATTGACACGTTTTCCATTGTGACCGAAGGGCGTCTGGGCGTGAAGGGCAAACTTGGAGGGCGCATACCTTCCATCCATCATGCGCTCGATGAGGCCCTCGAGCTCGAGCGACCCCAGGAGCTTGAGCACGCCGACGGCATCGAGCGAGACGAGTGCCGCGATGTCGTCGACCTTGAGCGGCGAGGCGATGAGGGCATGCATCACGGCCTGCTGCAAGGGGTCTAGATCGGCGATACCGGGCGCATCGGGACGCGAATAGCGCAGGGTGCCGTAGATTCGCGAGATGGCCATCTCAATAGATTCCTCGTCAATAATGCAGCAGGCCCCGTTAGCGATGAGGTAGTTGGTCCCGCGCGACTCGGGCGACAAAATGGAGCCCGGTACCGCAAGAAGTTCGCGCCCCAGATCCATGGCGGCCTCCGCCGTCGAGAACGTACCCGAGGGCATGCCGGCCTCCGACACGAAAAGCGCCTGCGAAAGCGCGGCAATCACCCGGTTACGCCGTGGAAAGGCAAACTTACGCGGCCCCATACCCCAAGGCGAGATGGAGACGACCGCGCCGCCCGTATCGATCGTGCGCGCGATGAGCCCCGCACTCGAACGCGGGTAGACCACGTCGGCACCCGTACCCAACACCACGACGTGCCTGCCACCGGCGTTGACCGTGGCCCAACCCGAGGCCTGGTCGCAGCCGACCGCACCGCCCGAGACCACCGTCACCCCCGCCTCGACCGCAACTTTCGCGGCCAGCTCTGCCACGGCAAGGCCGTACGGCGAGGCCTTGCGAGCGCCGATGATGGAGAGCGCGGGTGTCGACAGTGCGGTGGGGTCGCCACGCACATAGAGCGTCTGGGGTACATCAGACAGCTCCAAAACGGTATCAGGATACAACGCATCACCGGGATGCAGCTCAAAAGTCTCCTCGGGCATTACTGGTCCCTCCTCCCCTGGTACATCGCCGCCTCGAGCACGTGGTCTTGGGTTACCCGCTCACTTTCGGCGACATCGGCGATGGTGCGTGCGATACGCACCAGGCGCACGATGCCGCGCCCCGTGAGATGCGTGCGCTTCGACAGGCCAAGCACGCATTTCTCGGCGGCCTCGTCGAGCGCAAAGGTCGACACGACACCGTCAATGGACCGTGACTCATCATCCTCGGCCTCGGCATCCGCATCGTCCATACGGGACTCGCGCCAGGCGCGAAAGGCACGCCCACGCACCACGTAGTCGCGCAGCTCGGCCGAAGACATGCCCTCCGCGCCCTCGATAATCACCTGAGGATCGGGGCGGGTCACATCAATCATCAAGTCGATACGGTCGGCCAAAGGACCGCGCAACTTGGACCGGTAGCGCTCGACCATCGAAGCTGAGCAGCGGCAGGGGACCTCACGATCACCCAAAAAACCGCAGGGGCAGGGATTGCTCGCGGCAAGCAGCTGAAAGCGCGACGGGAAGGTAAAGGCGCCGTCGACGCGCACAATCTTGACGTAGCCGCGCTCGATGGGCTGGCGAAGCGTCTGCAGAACGCCGGTGGGAAACTCGGCGAGCTCGTCCAAAAAGAGCACGCCGCCATGCGCCAAACTGATCTCGCCCGGGTGCACCGGGCGACCACCGCCGATAAGGCCCGCAGTCGATATGCTGTGATGGGGGCTTCGAAACGGCCGATGACCTGCCAATAAGCCATCGATGTTCTCTCCCAAGACCGAATGGATGCACAATGCCTCCTGCTGATCCTCAACAGAAAGCTCGGGCAAAATGCCCGTCATGCGACGTGCAAGCATGGTCTTGCCCGAACCGGGCGAGCCGATCATAAGCAAACCGAGCTCACCCGCTGCCGCCAGTGCCATGCCGCGTTTGGCAACCTCCTGCCCCAGCACGTCGGCATAGTCGAGCTCGGGTTCAAAAGTGGCCTCTACACCCTCGGAATCGAGATAATGCCGCGCGGCATCTCCCATACCCTGGGCAAGCTGAGATAGGTGATCGATAAATCCGCAGTCCACGCCCGCGAGCGGCACATGCTGGTCGGACCTGCCGGCGATAAAGGAGAGCCCCATATCGCGCGCCAGCAGCTGAAACGCCACCTCGCCCTTGACGGGCAGCACCGTACCGTCCAGGCCAAGCTCGCCGGCGATAAGGCAGCGATCGAGGTTATCGCGGGGAATCTGCCCATCGGCCGCCAGAACCGCGATGGCAATCGGCAGGTCAAAACCACTGCCGGTTTTGCGGATATCACCGGGTGCAAGGTTGACGGTAATGCCCGAGCGCGGAATCTCAAAACCCGCCGAGCGCATGGCACACCGGATACGTCCGCGCGACTCCATCACCTCCATGCTGGGGATGCCGAGCATCTGGATACCCGGAACGCCACCGGCAAGCGAGACCTCGACGGTGACGGGAATCGCCTCGACGCCACGGATACAGGCAGCGTGAACGGCAAATGTCTCGTACGCCATCACGACACCTGCCAATCAAACGCGTTGTACTGATGCTCGATCTCGGCGATATGCCCGCCGCGAATGGTGACGCCCACGGCATCGAAGCGAATCGCCTTGAGCGGATAGTGCTCCATGAGGTAGCAGCTTGCGATGCGACGATACCGACGCTGCTTTTGAGCATCCACGGCTTCCTCCGGAAAGACCCGTGTGTTGCAGCCCACGGCGACACGTCTCGTCTTGACCTCGGCCATCACCACGACGTCGTCGAGCTCATCGAGCAGCACCAGGTCGGCCTCGCCCTCGGCACAACGATAGCCCTGCTCGAGCAAGGTGTAGCCACGTTCGCTAAAGTAATCGATGGTAATCAGCTCGCCCAGCATGCCGAGCTCGCGGGGGCTGAGTGCCTTGATAAACTCGGGCGTGATCGCCCCACAGTCGAGCTCGCCGTCTTCCCAACGTTCCTTGAGCTGCTGCGTCTTGCTCTTTTTGCTTGCGGCACACATGGGCTCTCCTTTCCCGCACACTGCATTGCCCCGATGATGAGGGCACCTTTCATGCGGGTAAGTACCGGAAGCAGACCAAAAGCTGACCAAATGCCGACAAAAAACGGGCCGTGCGCAACAATCGCGTCGCACTCGGCCCGCTACCAGCTGGTTTATAAAACTCCAGAAGTCCCTGTCTTCACAATTGACCTAGAAAAGCCGCTCGGTCTGCAAAAAGTTTCCGCAAAAGCTCACGCGGTGCAGCGGACAAAGTCCGTGTTTGCGAATGGCCTCGATGTGCTCGGGGCTCGCATAGCCCTTCGACTCCGCCAGATGGTACTCGGGATACTCGGCATCGTACTCGACCATCATCTCGTCACGCGTGACCTTGGCCATAATGGACGCCGCGGCGATACAGGCGATCTTGGCGTCGCCCTTGACCACGTCACGCTCGTTAGGAACGGCGCCCAACGGGTTGCCATCCATAAGCACGCAATCCGGCTCAAGGCCCGTATCGGCCACGGCGCCCGCGACAGCGGCACGAATGGCACGCGCCATGCCCATATCATCGATAGCCTCCGGCGCGATATGGCAAAAACCGATGGCAGTCGCCACCTCGGCGATTTTTACGGCTAGCAACTCGCGGCGGGCAGGCGTAAGCTTTTTGGAATCGTTGATACCCCAGACGCGCGGCTCCATAGGCAGGCACACGGCACACACCGTCAGAGGACCGGCAACCGAACCGCGTCCGACCTCATCCACGCCCACGACAACGCCGTCGCCACCAAGCTCGTGCATCAGCTCATACATGCCATTGACGCGCTCACGCTCGGCGAGCTCCTTGGCATGACGCTTCATGGCGCGTTCGCAGGCTTTGATGACCTGCTGGCGCGGGTCCTCGCGATAATGCTCGACCAGGGCGGGAATCTCCTCAAACGTGGCACTCGCTAGCTCGCCGGCCACCTGGGATGCCGAAACCGAGCTTGTCATGTTGGCCATACCGGGGCCTCCTTGCATGCGAATCAGTAAAAAGAAGGGCCACCCGAAGGTGACCCTTTTGTCCAAATGAGCGGACAGACGCTGCGATCGTCTTAGCGCTTCTCGGGAATACGAGCAGCCTTGCCCACCTTGTCGCGGAGGTAGTACAGCTTGGCGCGACGGACGCGACCATGACGGACAACCTCGAGCTTGCCGATCTTGGGGCTGTGAAGCGGGAAGGTACGCTCGACACCGACACCGAAGGAAATCTTGCGGACGGTGAAGGTCTCACGGGAACCGGCACCAGCCATGCGGATGACGTCACCCTGGAAGACCTGGATGCGCTCGCGGTCGCCTTCCTTAATGCGGTAGTGGACCTTGACGTTGTCGCCGACGCGAACCTGCGGGATGTCCTCGCGGATCTGCTGGCGCTCGATTGCGCGGATGTAATCCATGTGCAATTCCTTACTCTTCTAGAGGTGCCGTACCACCTTGGCCGGCACGTAGTTGAACAAACGTATCTGAGTATACACGCGCGGGTTTCTGCTGCAAGAACAATTTTTTACGCAGACAAAAAGACAAAACCCGCACATGAGAACCGCCCGCCTCACGAATGAGACGGGCGGCATGAAGGGGGCTACGCTAGGCGTCTGGACGCAAAACGTTAGTCGAAACGCTTGGCCTCGAGCTTGGCCTGGGCGGCAGCAAGACGCGCGAGCGGCACACGGTAGGGTGAGCAAGACACGTAGTCCACGTCGGCTACGTTAAACAGGCCCTTGATAGACTTGGGGTCGCCGCCGTGCTCTCCGCACACGCCAAAGTGCATGCCGGGGTTGGTGGCGCGGCCCTTCTCGACGGCCATGCGCACCAGCTCGAGCACCGCCGTGTCGATGGTCTCGAAGGGGTTCTCCTTCAAGATCTTCTTGTGAAGGTACAGCGGAATGAACTTGGCCTCGGCGTCGTCGCGCGAGAAGCCGAAGGTCGTCTGGGTAAGGTCGTTGGTGCCAAAGCAGAAAAAGTCGGCGTACTTCGCGATCTCGTCAGCGACCATGCAGGCGCGCGGCAGCTCGAGCATGGTGCCCACGGGAATGTTGAGCTCGACGCCCTCCTCGGCGGAAACCTCGGCGATGACGCGCTCGATGACCTCGCGGGTCTGGACGTGCTCGGCCGTGATGGAGACGAGCGGAACCATGATCTCGGGACGTGGGTCGACGCCCTCCTTGATAAGGCGGGCGGCAGCCGTGGCGACGGCGCGAACCTGCATGAGCGGCAGGTCTCCAAAGACGACGGACAGGCGCACGCCGCGCAGACCGAGCATCGGATTGGACTCGACCATGCCGTCGATGCGACGCAGGCGGGCACGCAGGGCGGCAAGCTCCTCCTCGCTGACGCCAGCGGCCTCCTTCTTGGTGATGGCAACCTCGAGTTCGCGAGGATTATCCAGGAACTCATGAAGCGGCGGATCGAGCAAACGAACGACCACATCGCGACCGGACATGGTCTTGAACATGGCCAGGAAGTCCTCGGTCTGGACCTTGAGCAGATCGGCGAGGGCCTGCTGCTTCAAGGCCTCGTCGTCGGACAGGATAAAGCTCTGGATGATGTTCTTACGATCGCCCAGGAACATGTGCTCGGTGCGGCACAGGCCAATAGCCTCGGCGCCAAACTCGAGTGCGAGCGCGGCATCCTCGGGGTTGTCGGCGTTGACGCGCACATGGTTGGCGTGGCCACAGGTCTCGTCCAGGCGAATCTCGTCGGCCCAGGACAGGATGGTGTCCAGGTCGCCGGTAAGCTCGGCGGAGACCAGGTCGACGGGACCGTCGACGACGATGCCCTGGGTGCCGTCGATGGAGATGATGTCGCCCTCGTGCAGTACACGGTCGCTCCCCTCGATGTGCACGACCTTCTCGGCGGCATCGATGTGGAAGCGCTCAACGCCGCAGACGCAGGGCGTACCCATGCCGCGGGCGATAACGGCGGCATGGCTCGTCTTGCCACCGTGGCTGGTCAGGATGCCCTCGGCGGCAACCATGCCCTTGAGGTCGTCAGGGTTGGTCTCCCAGCGGACCAGAATGACCTTATGGCCCTCGTTCGCGCGCGCAACGGCGTCATCGCTCGAGAACACGACCTCGCCCACGGCGGCGCCGGGGCTGGCGTTGAGGCCGCAAGCCAGAGCCTCGTACTTCTTGGAGGAATCGAACTGCGGGTGCAGGAGCTGGTCGAGCTGCGCGGGATCGATACGGCTCACGGCCTCCTCGCGGGTGATGAGGCCCTCCTCGACCATCTCGATGGCAATGCGCAGGGCGGCGGTGGCGGTACGCTTGCCCACACGGGTCTGGAGCATCCAGAGCTTGCCCTGCTCGATGGTGAACTCGATATCGCACATATCGCGATAGTGGTCCTCGAGCGTCAGGAACACGCGCTCGAGCTCCTCGCCTGCGGACTCAAGACCCGGGGTGGTCTTAAGGTCGGCGATGGGCTCAGTGTTGCGGATGCCGGCGACGACGTCCTCGCCCTGGGCGTTGACAAGAAAGTCGCCGTAGAATTCCTTGGTGCCATCGGCCGGGTTACGCGTGAAGGCGACGCCGGTCGCAGAGGTCTCGCCCTTGTTACCAAATGCCATGGCCTGAACGTTGACGGCGGTACCGAGCTCGTCAGAGATACCATGCTGCTTGCGGTAGATGCACGCACGCTCGTTCATCCAGCTGCCAAAGACAGCCTGAATGGCAAGGCGCAACTGGAGCTCCGGATCATGCGGGAAAACGGGTTTGCCGTCGGCGACCTCGAGCTCGGGATACAGGGTGGCCTCGACGTTATCGGAGAAGATACCCTTAAAGGTCTCGACGAGTTCCTGCAGATCCTCAGCCGAAAGCTCGGAATCGACGCGAACGCCGGCGACCAGACGAGCCTGGGTCAGGGCGTTCTCGAACAGATCGGCATCAACGCCCATAGCAACGTTGGAGAACATCTGGATAAAGCGACGATAGCTGTCCCAGGCAAAGCGCGGGTTCTGCGTCTGCGTGATGAGGCCCTTGACGGAATCGTCGTTGAGGCCCAGGTTGAGAACCGTGTCCATCATACCGGGCATGGAGAACGGAGCGCCCGAGCGCACCGATACGAGCAGCGGGTCGTTGGCGTCACCGAGTTTCTTGCCGCAGCGAGCCTCGAGGTCTGCCTCGGCGGCAACGATCTCATCGAGTGCGCCTTCGGGCCACACGTTGCCGGCACCGGAATACTCGACGCAGGTCTGGCAGGTAATGGTAAAGCCACCGGGCACCGGCAGGCCGATGCGGCTCATCTCGGCAAGATTCGCGCCCTTGCCGCCAAGCACAAAGTTCATGGACTTGTCGCCCTCAGTCACGCAAGTGCCCTGGGCGTCGGTGCCAAAGCGGTAAACCCTCTTGCAATCGCTCACGATACTTCCCCTTCCATGCGCTCTCGCACACGACCGTGGTAACGAATCGACCCACCAGATGCGGGCCGTGAGGGAACTATACGGCGGGTTTTATGCCGACATGAGAAGAGGATGCGCGGTTTGGTAAACGTGCTAAAACGAGCGGTAAACGGTGGATAAAGTGGTTACCTTATGAAGATACCACTACATGAAACTCGCAGGTCAAATGCGAGTAATTTGCTAAATCGCTTTATCAATATCAGGTAAATTTAGATACTCCAAAGAGCTAGCTTTGTTGGGCGCGACGGGCGGCACGGCAAGCCCTGGCTTCCTTGATCTCTTCGAGGTGGGCAATGATCTCGGAGGCGCTCTCCTCAATCGCCTTGCCGTCGGTGTGCACTACAAAGCAGCCCAGACGCCTCATGAGGGCACGGGCCTCCTCGAGCTCGCTGCGTACACTCTCGGGCTCGGCATAAGAGCCGGCAACGGCACGGGCGTAATCATCGCCCAGGCGGCTATCGCGAATCTCGGAAATCACGTCAACGGTCGAAATCAGGCCGAACAACCGCATCGGGTCGATCTCGTAAATCGACTTCGGCGGCTCCATACCATGCGCCAACGGAACGTTGGCAACCTTATAGCCCTGATAGGCCAAATACATCGACAGCGGCGTCTTGGACGTGCGCGATACGCCCAGCAGCACGATATCGGCACCCGAAAGATCGTCGCAACCACGTCCGTCATCGTGCTCAACAAAATACTCCATGGCCTCGATGCGATGGAAATAGCGGTCATCGGTCCTGTGAATCACGCCCGCAACGCCCTTGGGCGCAACGCCGATAAGCGACGAAAGCACGGCGAGCGTCGGGCCGATCAAGTCAACCGAGCGGATATGCAGCATGCCGAGGTAGTCGAGCACGCGAGCGCGCAGCGCCGGGTCGACGATGGTGTGGAACACAGCGATATCGCGATGGTCGGCATCGACGCGCGGTCCCACAAACGACTTGACCTGCTCCACCGAGGTCACCTTGGGCAGGCGCAAAACACGAAAAGCCCCTTCATCAAATTGCCCGGACGCCGCAAGCACCACCTCACAAGCGGTATAACCGAGCGAGTCGGAGATAACGATAACGGTGGGACGAGCGGTGACCGGGCAATCCATGCGGGGCTCCTTTTGCGCTTACGCGCAGGCTAGCTTACTTTTTGCGGGCAAGCTCACCGATGTTGGCGATGCCGGAGAACACGGCCTCGAAGCGGTTGAGCAGCTTAAGGCGATTATCGCGAAGCTGCTCGTCCTTGTCCATGACCATAACCTCGTCGAAGAAGCGGTCGATGGGTGCACGCAGAGCGGCGAGCGCGGCAAATGCGGCCGGGTAGTCCTCGGCAGCAAGGGCGGCATCGACAGCGGTCTGGGCAGCCTCGGAGGCATCGGCGAGCGCAAGCTCGGCCTCGCCCATCAGGCTGCGGTCGTACTCCGCGCCCAGCTCGGGCTTGGAGATATGCGCGGCGCGGGCATAGGCGGTAGCCAGGTTGTCAAAGGTCTCGGCATCGTTCTTACGGGCCTCGTCGAGGGCGGCGCAGCGGGCGAAGAAGACCGACGGGGCGATGATGTGCACCGCGGAAACGGCGGCAACGGTATCGGCCGGAATTTTCTCGTCGCGGGCCATGCTCACCAGACGGCCGTGGAAGAAGTCGCGAACCTGCTGGGCGACCTCGGCGGAGTCGAACTCGATGCCCTGCTCGCTATAGAGCTCAAGGGCAAAGTCAATCAGCGACGTGGGGTCGATCGGCAGACGGTCGCGCAGGATGTTGATGATGCCGATGGCGGCGCGACGCAGCGCGTAGGGGTCCGAAGAGCCGGTCGGGGGCTCGCCGATGGCAAAGATACCGGCGATGGTATCGAGCTTGTCGGCGCAGGCCACGATGCAACCAGCGGTGCCCTCGGGCAACTCGTCACCGGCAAAGCGGGGACGATAGTGATCGCGGATGGCATGGGCGACCTCGTCATTCTCCCCCATCGCGGTCGCGTAATAACCGCCCATCACGCCCTGCTGGCTCGTGAACTCGACGACGGCGTTAGACACCAGGTCGGCCTTGCACAGGTGCGCGGCACGGCCGGCGTCGGCTGCCAGGTGAGCACCCAGATGTGCCTCGCGGGCAATCGCAAGCGCGAGCTGCTCAATACGCTCGGACTTGGCAAGCACGCTGCCAAGCTTCTCCTGGAAAGCGACCTTGGCCAAGCGTTCACGGAACTCGTCGAGGGAGATCTTCAGGTCCTCCTCGTAGAAGAACTTGGCGTCGTCCAGACGGGCACGCACGACGCGCTCGTTACCGTCGATCACGCGCTCGGCATTCTCGGGCTTGCTGTTGGAGACGACTACGAACTCACGCGTCAGTTTGCCTTCGCCGTCATAGATCGGGAAATAGCGCTGATTGGTGAGCATGGACTCGCAGATAATCTCATGCGGGACCTTGAGGAACTCCTCATCGAAGGTACCGACAAGCACCGTCGGCCACTCGCAGAGGTTGATGACCTCCTCGAAGACCTTCTTAGGCGTATCGACGTGGCAGCCAGGGCGCGCAGCCTCGACCTCGGCGATACCGGCAAGGATGGCCTCACGACGGCGCTCGGCAGAAAGTACGCCGGCGTCCTCGAGCACCTGCTCGTAAACAGCGGGGCTGGCGACCACATGGTCACCGGGGCCAAGTACGCGATGACCACGCGTGGTGTTGCCGCTCGTCACGTCGGCAAACGACACGGGCACAACGTCCTCGCCCAGAAGGCAGCAGATCCAACGAACCGGACGGACAAAGGTCGCGTGCTCGTGGCCCCAGCGCTGAGAGCGGTAGTTGGGCCACTGTAGGCCAGCGATGGTCTTCTCGCATAGAGCGGTCAGAATCGGCGTAGCCGGAGCGGAAGGAATATTCTTCTCGGCAAAGACGTACTCGCGGCCGTCGGTGTCCTCGCGACGAATCAAATCCTCGGCAGCCACGCCGCACTTGCGGGCAAAGCCCTGGGCGGCCTTGGTGGCGTTACCGTCATCGTCGAACGCGATGTTTGCCGCGGGGCCGCGCTTAACCTCGTGGACCTCATCGGTCGCAGTGGCGACATTGGCCACGAGCGCAGCCAGGCGACGCGGGCTCGAGATCACACGGACCTCGCCGTGGGCCAGGCCGGCATCGTCCAAACCCTTGGCAATCATGGTGCCGAGCTGCTTGACGGCATTGTTCAGCGGCGCGGAGGGCATCTCCTCCGTACCGATCTCAAACAGGAAATCCTTAGCGTCTGCCATGGCTTACGCCACCTCGCCTTCCTGATCGGCATTCTCGTTGACTCCGGCGACCTCGGCCATATAGGCCTCGCAGCACGCCTTGGCGACGGCGCGGACGCGCAGGATGTAGTTGGCGCGCTCGACCGCGGACAGGGCGCCACGGGCGTCGAGCAAGTTGAAGGCGTGGCTGCACTTCATGACGCAGTCGTACGCCGGCAGCGGAAGCTTGCGCTCCAGGCAGGAGTGGCACTCGGCCTCGTAGTCGTCAAACTTCTGACGCATCATCTCGACGTTGGCGACCTCAAAGTTGTAGGCGCTAAACTCGCGCTCGTTCTCCAGGAACACGTCGCCGTAGGTCATGGGCGTGCCGTCGGGCAGATAGCTCCACACCAGGTCATAAACGGAGTTGACGCCCTGGGCATACATGGCGATGCGCTCCAGACCGTAGGTGATCTCGACGGGCACGGGGTCGACCTCGATACCGCCCACCTGCTGGAAGTACGTGAACTGCGTAACTTCCATGCCGTTGAGCCAGACCTCCCAGCCAAGGCCCCAGGCACCGAGCGTCGGGCTCTCCCAGTCGTCCTCAACAAAGCGGACGTCATGGTCGTTGGGGTCCAGGCCAATGGCGGCAAGAGACCCCAGGTAGAGCTCCTGGGCGTTGATCGGTGAGGGCTTGATGAGCACCTGGAACTGATAGTAGTGCTGCATGCGGTTGGGGTTCTCGCCGTAGCGGCCGTCGGCGGGACGGCGGCAAGGCTGCGCATAGCAGGTGCGCCACTCGGAGGGACCGAGCGAGCGCAGCGTGGTCGCGGTATGGAAGGTACCGGCACCGACCTCGGAGTCATAGGGCTGCATAATGACGCAGCCCTGCTCGCCCCAGTACTGCTGGAGGCGCAGGATGATGTCTTGGAAGGAAAGCGATGAAGCGTTCATGCCTCTAATATCCCCTCGTCGAAACGATTACACGGTTAGGTACTGTACTATAGCGGTTTTTAGTCGATAGCGCCCAGACGGTTGAGCGGCCAGTAACGCACGAGCGCCACGGCGATCAGGTCCGAACGGTCGACCGGGCCAAAGTAGCGTGAGTCGGCTGAGTTCTCACGGTTGTCGCCCATCACCCACACGCAGTCGTCGGGGACGGTGTAGGGATAGCTCACCTGGGCGGCTGGCGCCTGGACCGAAAGCGGCCAGCTCATGCCGGTCGTATAGTCCTCGTCAAGCACCTGGCCGTCGACGACGACCTTGCCGTCCTGCAGGTCAACGGTCTGGCCGGCCGTGGCAATGACGCGCTTCACCAGCACATCATGCTCGGAGGTGCCATCGGGGTTGTGGAACACCACGATATCGCCCTGGGTGACGGGCTGGCCGAGCTCGAGGCTCACCTTTTGCGCCAGGATCTGGTCGCCGATCTCGATCGTGGACTCCATGGAGCCGGTAGGCACCACAAAGGGTTCGATCACAAACGAGCGAATCAAGAAGGTGGCGGCGAGCGCGATTACGACGACCGCAATCCACTCAAAGGCGCCCCTCAGGGCAGAATGCTGCGATGGAACCATTCTCACTCCTCGCTCTGCGAATACGAAGCGTCCAGAATCTCCTGCGCGTACGCGCGCTCCTGGGGCGTAAGGCGCGCCGTCTCGATCAGATCGGGACGCCAACGACAGGTGCGCTCGATGGCATTCTTGCGACGCCAGGCATCGACCTTGGCGTGATCGCCGCTCACGAGCACCGGAGGAACACCTTCGCCATTGAACTCGGCGGGGCGGGTGTACTGCGCATACTCGAGCAGGCCTCCGTCCTCGGCGGTCGAGAACGACTCGTCCACGTTGCTCATCTCGTCGCCCAGGGCGCCGGGAATGAGGCGTACGACGGCATCGGCAACGACCATGGCAGGTAGCTCGCCACCCGTAAGCACGTAGTCGCCGATCGACAGACGCTCGTCGGCATACGCATACGCGCGCTCGTCGACGCCTTCGTAGCGACTGCAGACAAACAGCAGGCGCTCGCTTTTGAGCAGGCGCTCGGCCACATGCTGCGTAAAGGGCTCGCCACAGGGGGTAAAAAACACCACGGTGGGCTTGGGACCTTCGGAGCTAATAGCCTCGATGGCCTCGGCAATAGGCTCGACCTTCATGAGCATGCCCTGCCCGCCACCGTACGGCTCGTCATCGACGGTGCGATGACGGTCGTGCGTCCAGTCGCGCAGGTTATACGCCTTAAAATCAAAAAGGCCGGCCTTGCGGGCACGGCCCAAGATCGACGTGGACATAACGGGCTCAAACATCTCGGGAAAGACCGAAAGGGTCTCGATTAGCATGTTGACCTCCCTACTTGTCCATATCGATCAAGCCGTCCATAACGTGGACGGAAATTGTTCCTGTGTCGGGAAGATCGAGCACAACCTGCTCGATCACGGGAATCAGCACCTCGCCGTACCGATCTCCCTCGACAACCCAAACATCGTTGGCAGGCGTCGACATGATCTCGACAATCGTGCCGAGCGAGCCGAAGCGCTCGTCGACCAGCTCGCGACCCATCAGGTCGTTATAGGCGGCGTCGAGCGAATCGAGCTCAAAGTCGTCACGATTTGCCAGCACGTAGCATCCGGTGATGCCCTCGGCGGCCGTCAAGTCGTCAATGCCCTCAAACGAGACCAGATCGCCATCGCCCGTATCGGTGACGGATACGACCGTGCAAAAACGGTCGCGCTTGAGCGCCGGCGGCGTCAGGGCGACGCGCATACCCGGCTCCAATACAGAAGGAAGCCCCCGCAGCGGCTGCGCGAGGACCTCCCCCTTCCTTCCGTGCGGCTTGACCACACGGGCGATGTTTTTGTACTGGGACCTCAAAGTCCTAGCCCAGAACCTCTACCTCGACAGCGGTGTCGAGGCGAGCGGCCAGTGCACGGGCGAGCGTGCGGATGGCCTTGATGGTACGGCCACGACGGCCGATGACCTTAGCGACGTCATCCTCGGCAACCGAAACCTCAATCGTAGAAGCGTCGTCGCCATCGATGACCTCGAGGCTCACGGAATCCGGGTCGTCGACGATCTGAACAACGAGATATTCGACGAGATCGGCGATGCGATCTGAGAGCATTGCCTCACCCTCGAGCTGTGCAGCGTCAACCTCAGGCACGATTTACTCCTCGGCGCCCTCAGCGGCCTCAGCGGCAGCCTTAGCGGCCTCGGCCTCTTTGGCGAGCTGCTTCTTGGACTTCTTGACGACGGTCTCGGTCTTCTCGCCCTCGTTGGCGGCCTTGACCAGAGCGGCGACAGCGTCGGTGAGCTGAGCGCCCTTGGACTGCCAGTCGGCGATCTTCTCGAGATCGAGGTTGATGGTCTTGGGGGCGGTCATCGGGTTGTAGCGGCCAACCTCCTCGATGATACGACCGTCACGCGGGGCGCGGGAATCGGCGACGACGACACGGTAGTACGGACGCTTCTTAGCGCCGTGACGAGCAAGGCGAATCTTGACTGCCAAAGGAAACTCCTCCAACCAAGCAGCTTTAGGCTGCAACTACAAACAAACAGTTGAACATAATACGCCATCGACGCGGGCAGGTGAAGTCCGTGAGACCAACTTCTTCGGTGTAGTCGAAGGCAAATCCATATCTTAGACAAGAATTCGCGATTTGCAAGCACATCCACGCACCCCACATGAGCTGCGCGGTATACTCATGCCATGAAAAGACGCGAACATACATACGGTTATGAGGATGCTGCGGGCGTCACGCCGCCGCCCTGGACGGGTCCGGCGGTGGGCCTGATGGACCTCGATGCGTTTTTTGCGAGCGTGGAGATGCTCGACCATCCCGAGTGGCGCGGCAAGCCGCTCATCGTGGGTGGCGATGCCGATTCTCGCGGCGTCGTGTCCACCTGTTCCTACGAGGCGCGCCGCTTTGGCGTGCACTCCGCCATGCCCTCGGCCGAGGCGCAGCGTCTGTGTCCTCAGGCCATTTGGACGCACGGGCACTTCGACCGCTACCGCGAGGTCAGCGTGCAGGTCATGGCTATCCTCGCCGATGAGACCCCACGCGTAGAGCGCGTGTCGATTGATGAAGCCTTTATCGACATCACGCCGGGTCGCTTTGCACCCGAGGACCCACTGCTGGTTGCACGGCGCATCAGCGATCGCGTGGCGGCGCTAGGGGTGACCTGCTCCATTGGCGTCGGCTGCAACAAGACGGTGGCAAAGATCGCAAGCGAGCAAGACAAACCGTTTGGCCTAACCATCGTGCGTCCCGGGACAGAGCAGCGTTTTTTGGCCGTACTGCCCGTGTCCGCCATGAGCGGCATCGGACGCTCGGCCGAGGAGCGGCTGCGCCGCATGCGCATCTACACACTCGGAGAGCTTTCGCGTGCGCCAGAATCCACACTGGCTGCGATATTTGGCGTGAACGGCGAGCGCATGCGCCAGCGTGCGTTGGGGCTTGAGGTTTCTGAGGTCACGAGCCTAGATGAGGAACGTGAAGTCAAGTCGGTGAGCAATGAGCGCACCTTTGCGAGGGATCTGACCGAGCGAGGAGACATCGAGGCGGCGATCGCCCTGCTGGGCGAGTCCGTCGGACGACGCTTACGTCGCCAGGGACTGACGGGTGCCACGGTAACGCTTAAGCTCAAGTATTCGTACGGCAGCGGACGCACGGCACAGCGCCGACTTCCCCACCCCACCGACGACGAGAATATCTTTGTGGCCGCGGCGCTCGAGCTGCTCGACAATATCTGGCAGGAAGGTATGCACGTGCGCTTGGCAGGTGTAGGTATGAGCGACTTCAACCATCAGGGCGGCATTCAGACCGACCTGTTCTGTGAAGTCGATGATCGCGGCGCCCAATCCAGCGACCGCCGCGATCTCTCCGTCGTCATCGACGCCGTCCGAGATAAATTCGGCGACACCGCCCTATCCTTCGGCCGCCAATCCCGCTTCAACGATTAGTCCCTAAGGCAAAAAGAAAGCCGGGCAGCTGCGAGCGATGCAACTGACCGGCGAACGGTAGAGGGTAGCTAAAAAGCCCCGTCCCAAATGAGCTCCTAGAGGAGGTCGAGGGGAAGCTGGGGAGCGTCGCCCCAGAGCTTCTCGAGGCGGTAGAACTCGCGGGCCTCGGGGGTAAAGACATGGACGACGACCGAACCGTAGTCCATGAGAATCCAGGTCTTCTGCTCGCGGCCCTCGATGGAAAACGGGTGCTCGCCGCAAGCCTCGGCGACCTTCTCCTCAATCTCGTCGACGATCGAATCAACCTGGCGGTTGTTGGTGCCGGTAGCAAGGACAAAGTAGTCGCACACATCGGAGAGCTCGGTCAGATCGAGCACCTGCACATCCTCGCCCTTCTTATCGTAGGCGGCCTGCGCGGCGGCGCGTGCGACATCCTCGGCGGCGACACCGCTGGCGGAGAGCGTCGCGGCAGTGCGGTCGGACGTGGCAACGAAACTCTTGTGCGCCACACCTTCAAGAATCTGCTCGTCGGTCATGGTCTCGTCGGCCATGGAATACCTCTTTCTAGACAGCCCGAGCTAGCGCAGCTGGGCGTAATGGTTGTAAATCGTAATAGCCGTGGGATAAAGATAACGCCCGGACTGGATCACGTAGACCAGACCCTGCGCAAAACAGGAGAAGAACAACTCGTCAAGCGTCGACTTCCCCACCATCTTGCGCAGCGCGTGGGCATAATCTCCGTGGCGGTTGGGTTCGATGGCATCGGCCACAAAGACCACCATATCGAGCGGCGTCATGTCGCAGGCGCCCACGGTGTGACGGTCGACAGCCTGAAAGACCGCCGGCGACAGCTCGGGAAAAAGCTGCGGAAGCTCATAGGCGGCAACCGGGCCATGCAAAAGCGGCGTCGCGGCAGACGGAGAGCCGGCAATCTTAATGCCATAATGCAGAGCGCGCGTGACCAGCTCGTCATCGGAGAGCACCTTATCCCAGTCATGGATCAGGCCGGCGGCAGCGGCATCAAAGTGGTCGACACCGTATACCTCGGCTAGGTGCAACGCAGTCTCGGCAACCCCGAGCGAATGCACGTAGCGCTTACGCTTATCCTTCATGCGCACATCGAGCAACTCGTGGATACGCGTCAAGAGTGCGCGCTCGTCGCCCTCAAACTGATCTTCTACCGACAACGTTCTCCCCCATCAATCAAAATCGTCTTGCCCAAGATCGGCATACAGACCGCGTTTACGGATATAGCCGAGCACGGACTCGCTCGTAAGATAGCGCACGCTCATGCCGCGGGCAACCCGCTTGCGAATGTTGGTCGAGCTAATCGCCAGTGCCGGAATCTGGATATAGCGCACGTCGAATGGCAACCCCGATTCCTTAATCCGCGCCCGGGCCGTATCGATGTCAAAGCCGGGACGTGTCGCAGCAATGAAGGTTGCCAGTTCGGCAATCTCATCAGCATTGTGCCAGGTCACAATATCGATAATCGCATCGGCGCCCGTAATAAAGTAAAGCTTCACCTGTGGCGGGTAAAACTCGCGAAGGGCACGCAGCGTATCGGCTGTATAGGTGACACCTGCACGATCGATCTCGAAGCGGCTTGCCAAAAAGGCCGGGTTCGCGGCAGTCGCGAGGACCGTCATGGCATAACGGTCCTCGGCAGGTGTCACCGGTTTGTCGAGCTTAAAGGCAGGAGAGCCGGCCGGCATAAAAAGTACGGCGTCCAAGTCGAGCGACTCGCGAGCCTGCTCAGCGGTAACCAAGTGCCCGTAATGAATCGGGTCAAAGGTGCCGCCCATAATGCCAAGCCGAAACTCGTGCCCATCCTTGATGGGCAGCTCGGGCAATCCGATTCCACCGCGCAGCGACATGGCTTACTCGCCCTCCGGGGTCTCAACGACGTCGACTTCGGCAGTACCTTCGGAGCCCTCAGTGGCATCAACCACGTCCGCACCCTCGGCCGCCACGTCAATAACCTCAACGCTTGCATCCTCGAGCTCGTCCTCGTATTCCGAGAAGTCCTCGGCGCCCTCAAAGTCAAAGGCGCGCTGGCAAATGCGAACCTCGTCGCCCGCACGGCAGCCGGCCTTCTCGAGCGCGTCGTCGACACCCATGCGCGCAAACTTATGCTGCAGGTAGATGACAGCTTCCTCGTTTTCCCAGTCGGTCTGGATGACCATGCGCTCAATCGCGCGACCAACCACACGGAAGGCATGGGGCTCTTCCTGGACAATGCGGAACCGCTTCTCGCGCTGCAGACGGCGGCGCTCCCACTCCTCGTCACGCAGGTCGACCGGCTCATCAGAGACCGCCAGCTCGGCGCGTAGCTTAGCCACCTGCTCGCCTACGGCAAGCATCAGCGTGTTGAGACCGGCACCCGTCACGGCAGACACGGCAAAGAACATATGACCATCGTCGAGCGCTGCACGCTTAAGGTCGGCAATCTTGTCGGCCGTGCCCGGCGCATCGCACTTGTTGGCGACAACAATCTGCGGGCGCTCCGAGAGCTCTGCGCCATACTGCTCGAGCTCACGGTTAATAATGCGATAGTCCTCGACCGGATCGCGATCCTCAAACCCGCCCGTCATGTCAACGACATGCATGATCAGGGCCGTGCGCTCAATGTGGCGCAAGAACTGATGGCCCAGGCCCTTGCCCTCGCTCGCGCCCTCGATGAGACCGGGAACGTCGGCAACGACGTAAGAATATTCGCCGGCACGCACCATGCCCAGATTGGGCACGAGCGTGGTAAACGGGTAGTCGGCAATCTTGGGACGGGCGGCACTCATGCGCGCAATGAGGGAAGACTTACCCACCGAGGGAAAGCCCACGAGCGCGGCATCGGCCATAAGCTTCATCTCGAGCTCGATCCAATGCTCCTCGGCCGGCTCGCCTAGCTGGGCAAAAGCCGGAGCGCGACGCACCGACGTCACAAAGTGGGTATTGCCCAGACCGCCGGCGCCACCGGGCGCCACGACGACGCGCTCACCGTCGTGCACCAAATCGGCAATCTCGAACATCGGGGTCTGCGTCTCGGGATCGAGCTCGCGTACCACGGTGCCCATGGGGACCTTGAGAATTAGGTCCTCGCCGCTCTTGCCATTGCGACGAGCGCCCTGACCATGCGTGCCGCGCTCGGCACGGAAGTGATGCTTAAAGCGGTAATCGATCAGCGAAGACAGCTGAGCATCGGCCTGGATGACGACATTGCCGCCACGACCGCCGTCGCCGCCATCGGGGCCACCCTTGGGGACAAATGCCTCGCGCCTAAACGACATGCATCCGGCACCGCCGTCGCCGCCGCAAACGTTAATGCGGCTGATATCGGTGAACTGTGACAACAGAATCGCCTCCTACAAAAAAGAGGGAGACCCTTGAATCCTAAAACTCAAGTGCCTCCCACATATGTGCTCTATGAAGGGTGAATTACGCGTTCGCGAGCGGGCGTACGCTGACCCTGTGCTTGATACCCTTGTGGAACTCAACGGTACCGTCGACCAGCGCGAACAGCGTGTCGTCCTTGCCACGGCCAACGTTCGCACCCGGGTGGATGTGCGTGCCGTGCTGACGGACGAGTATCGTGCCCGTGGTTACCGTCTGGCCGGCGAAGCGCTTCGTGCCAAGACGCTGACCGCGGGAGTCACGGCCATTACGGGAGGAACCGAGTCCTTTTTTGTGTGCCATTGTGTATACCTACTCTTTCGTTACGAGTGTAATCTACTCGGCGACGGGAGCCTCGGCAACAGCCTCAGCCTCTGCCTTGACAGCCTTCTTGGCGCGGGAGGTAGCCTGAACCTTCACGATCTTCAGCTTGGTGAGCTGCTGACGGTGACCCTTCAGACGACGATAGCGCTTACGCTTCTGGAACTTGAAGACCAGCTGCTTCTCGCCCTTGAACTGCTCAACGATCTGAGCGGTAACCTTGGCCTTGGCCAGCTTGTCGGGATCGGTGACGATCTTCTTACCATCGTTGAGGAAGAGAACCGGCAGGGTGATCTTGTCGCCCTCATTGCCCTCAATCTTCTCGACGGTGATGACATCGTCGGTGGCGACCTTGTACTGCTTGCCGCCCGTGTTAACGATTGCGTACATGTTTACTTGCCCTTCATGCATCAGTTAGTGCAACAGTCGAATATAGTAGCAGGCGATAAAACCCCCGTCAACGAGTATGTGGAGCAAATCCACAAGTTCGCACAGGTATGGGGCTGACGAGTCGGCCCTCGTCGTCCTCGCATGCTTGATTCTGACGCTCGACATCGTAGGAGCAGATGGTCACGAGGTCTTGCATACCGGTGGAAACAATAGGTGCATCGACGCCCGGGGTCAAGCCCTGCAACAAAACATCAGCAGCAGAAAGCAAAATCTCCGGACGCATGGACCCCTCGTTGTCGGCATGGGTGTCGAGCATGAGCACCAGATGGTCCGGACGCTCCGCCGCCGTGAGCTCATAGTCCACCAGTGTATGGTCAAGGTCTAGGCGCTTGCTCTTCTTACCGCGTGCGTAGTCGATGCCATGACCTGCACGCAACGTGTCGATCGCGGCGCGCACCTCATCGGCGCTCACGGGTGCCTCGGGGTCCAGGTGCAGGTCGATGCGGTACGACAGGCGCGTGAGCTGAGCCGTGAGCGCCGGCGTGCGCACGTCGATGTAGGCGGCCTCGATGGGCGCCAAATCGGCCGGAGACGCCGCGGCCAGGCGCCCAAAGGCCTCGTCGAGCGTGACGAACTCGGTCATAAACAGGTCATACCACTCGCAGGTCGACGACGTGCCGACGGGCAGCGCCGAGGAGAAACCCACGCGCATGTGCGGAGAGAAGCCCTGCGTGACGGCATAGGGCAGGCCCGCGCGGCGCACGATGCGCTCGATGGTATGAATCAGTTCCAGATGGCCCAGGTACTTAAGGCGATCACGCTTGCCGTAGCGAACGCGCAGCCTAAAGAGCGTGGGATTGTCGGTCAAGCGCTCACTCATGCGCGATCACCCACCAATACGTTCTTGGCATGAAGCGTGGGGCAGATTCCGCAGCCGGTGCACGACGTGCGGGTGCAGTCAGGCGTCGTGACACCCTCTAGCGAGCGGCGGTACTCGCGCTCGAGGAAGCCGCGCGAGCAGCCGGGGCTCACGTGCTCCCAAGGCAGGCGCCAGTCCAGCTCGTAGGGCAGGTGCACGAGCTCGTTGAGGTCAATACCGTTTTTGGCAGCGGCCTCCTTCCAGTTGTCGAGCGAGAAGTGCTCCACCCAGGCGTCAAAACGCGAGCCCGCACGCCAGGCGTCGATGATGACCGGCGTCATGTTGCGACCAGCGCGGGACAGCGCGGCCTCGACGAGCGAGGTCTCGGCATCGTGGTAATGCACGCGTACGGCGCGGTTGCGCACACTCGTGATGAGCAGCTTTTGGCGACGCTTGACGTCGTCGTAGTCGAGCTGCGGGCACCACTGGAACGGCGTTGCCGCCTTGGGGATAAACACCGAAACCGAGATGGAAACCGAGATGGAACCGCGGCGCGCCTTGGGCACCACGGAACGGCCAAGCTCCAGCACGTGATCGGCCAGGTTGGCGATGGCCACGATGTCCTCGTCACGCTCACCGGGAAGACCCATCATGAAGTAGAGCTTCATGCGGTTCCAGCCGGCCTCAAAGGCTGCCTTGGCCGCACGGTCCAGGTCCTCCTCGGTCACGTTCTTGTTGATGATATCGCGCATGCGCTGGCTACCGGCCTCGGGGGCAAACGTCAGGCCGCCCTTCTTTTCGCCGGCGACCGACTCGGCCATATCCACGCCAAACGAATCCAGGCGCTGCGAGGGAATGGACACGCGAATGCCCGTATCTTCCAGACGGCGGTTCAGGCGACCGAGTACATCGCGGATGCAGGAGTGATCGGTGGTCGAAAGCGAGGTAAGCGACACCTCGTCATAGCCGGTCTTTTCCAGGCCCTGGATCACCGAGGACACAATCTGGTCTGCCGAGCGCTCGCGCACCGGACGATACGTCATGCCGGCTTGGCAAAAACGGCAGCCGCGAGCGCAGCCACGCAGAATCTCGATAGACAGGCGATCGTGGACGAGCTGCGCATACGGCACGCACGACTGAGAAAGCGGATTGGTGGCACCAAAGTCCTCGACGACGCGCTTGTAGACCACCGGCGGCACGTCCTTACCCTCGCGCGGCACGGTATAGCCGTGGGGCGAGCAAGGCTCGTCGTGGCGTACCTCGTACAGCGACGGCACATAGGTACCGGCGACCGTCGCGAGCCGCTCGACAATCTGAGCGCGTGGGACGCCCTCGTCGCGCAAGCGGCGATGCAGCTGACAGATCTCGAGCAGCGACTCCTCACCCTCGCCAATCAGGATGGCATCGAAGAAGGCCGCGTACGGCTCGGGGTTATACACCGAGGGACCACCGGCAATGATGATGGGATCGTCCTCGGTACGGTCGGCAGCCAGCAGCGGAATACCGGCTAGATCGAGCGCCTCGAGAAAGTTTGTCACGGCCATCTCGTGCGGCACGTGCATACCGACGATATCAAACGAGGCCACGGGTGCTGCACCCTCGAGCGACAGCAGCGGGATACCGGCCTCGCGCATGGCATCGCCCATATCGGGCCACGGCACATAACCGCGCTCGCAGGAAATGCCCTCGGCCTGGTTAAGGATGTTGTACAGAATGGCAATACCCTGGTTGGGCAGGCCGACCTCGTACACGTCCGGATAAATCATGCAGCAACGATAGTCGGCATCGGCCTTGGAGAGCGTACCCCACTCGTGGTCGATATAACGACTCGGCTTTTCGACCTTCGAGAGCAGCGGCTCGATCAAATGAAAACAGTCTTGGTATGGAACGCGCAAAAGAAACCCCTAAGCAGCGAGATCGGTTGCATCCTCGAAAGGATTCATGGGACGGGTAGCACCGGCGACCGTGGTCACCAGGTCGCGGACGCGCGAGAAGGTAGCGGCGGCCACCTCGTTGGCACGGCTGTAGTCGACATCGCGCTCGTAGAGCGACACGAGCGCACGGCCCATACCATAGGTGCCGACGGCGGCGGAGAGCGCTTTGACGGCAAAGCCGATATGCGGCGTCTGCTTCACCAGCGCACGGGTGACGGCGCGAATCGCCAGACCGGCGACAAGCACGCCCGCGACCTCGTAGCCGCGCTCGGGCTTAATGCCGCGCCCAAAGATGGCCGCAAGCTCAAAGACCATGCCCACCTGCGCGAGCGCCATAACGGGATAGTCGGCACCCGGCAAAAACACCAGGGCGCCCGTCGCCATGTTAGTAAGCGCGCACGAGGTGATGATGCGGTTGGCGGCGGCGATGCGCGTAAAGGCAAAGTTCGCCGCAAAGGCCGTCTCCTTTTCCGTACGGTCCAGGATCCAGCGGGCGAGCGTCTCGAGGAGATACGTCTTATCGGTGGCCGCCACCACGCCGAGCATAGGCGTGGGGGCCTCGATAAACGGCACCTCGACAGCGGACTCGGCAAGCACGCACACGGGCGCACCGGCGATCACAAGCTCCTGTACAGCGCTCTCCAGACGGTCGGATCCGCACGAAAGGACCAGCACTACGTCGGTATCGATCTTGGGGACGATACGCTCCTCCCCCAGGCGCTCAACGCGGACAATGCCCGAGGTCGTCTGCGGCACAAAGGCATCGCGAACCGTCTCGACCAAAAAACGCGAGGCGGTCGAATCCAGGTAGACCGAAACGCGCACCGGCGTATCGGAATCCCTCTTGGTGGTCGCGCCCATTTTAAAAGCGCGGGTCAGCTTTTCTACGGGAATCTTCATGGCAAACCCCTCCAGCGGTTACGCGGCGCCCGAACGATGCCGCCATATGGATTGTACGATACCCACCGTCAACAACTGGATCATCATCGACGAAGAACCAAAGCTAATGAACGGCAGCGGAATGCCGGTAATCGGCATCATGCCAATGCACATGCCGATGTTCTCGAACGTCTGGAATGCCCACATGCCGACGATACCCACGCATGACAAGCGCAGGAACAGAGACTCGCACTTAAAGGCGACGCGGATCGTCGAGAAGATGAGCATCACGTACAGGCACAAAAGCAAAAATGAGCCGCAGAAGCCGAACGTCTCAGACAAAAAAGCGAAGACGAAGTCGGTATGGAACTCGGGTAGGAAGCCGCCGGCCGACTGCGTCGCATGCCCCAGGCCCTTACCAAAGAAACCGCCCGAACCGACCGCGATCAGCGACTGCTGCAGGTTGTACGCATCGTCCGAATCGGCGTTGTCGGGGTCGATAAAGACCGTCAGGCGATTCATCTGATACTGCTTAATGAGCACATCATGACCGAGCAGCGAATCGAAGACCGAATCGAGCGCCAGGACGAGCGCCACCAAACCCACGAGCAGAGCCAAGGTCGACAGCACCCATTCGCGGCGCGCACCGCTCATGCAGATGACGATAGCGCCAGACACCAGCACGACCAGACCCGAGCCCAGGTCGCCCATGGCGACGACGGCCAAAAACGGAATGGACAGCATACCGCAGAGCTTAATGTAGTCGCGAACGGTATCGATGCGCCCGTTGTACTGCGAGCCAAGCGTGGCCATAAAGAAGATGGTGATGAGCTTGGCAAGCTCAACGGGCTGGAATGTTAAACCGATACCGGGAATCTTGATCCAACCCGTCATTCCCAGGCCGCCCGTGTAGGACAGGCCCGGAATCTTAGGCGAGAAGATCACGATAAGATCGATGACGAGCAGGGCCGTCGAAAAGTTGGAAATGCCGCGCAGGTCGGTGCGCCAGACGAGCACCGCCAGCACCGCGCCAATACCGATACCCAGCAGGTGACGCGAGAACGAGGCATCGGCTTTAAACTGCGAGGCGGACCAGATAATGATGGCGCCATAGGTGACGAGCGCCACAGTCGCCAGCAACACGCCGATGTGCACCTTTTGGCGGAACGTTCCGCGCGATGCGGAAATCTGCTTGTTGACGCGGTCCAGGCTGCTGCGAGAGCCAGTTTTGGTTGAGCGGAACAGGTCCGCCGGCGAAAAGTCCATCGCAACCTCCTATCGAACTGAGGAATCGCCCGTGGCCGTCGAGGTGTCGGGCTCGTCATAAATCGCACCGAGGACATCGCGCACGACGTGCAGCGCGGTATCGGAGCCGCCACCGCCCTGTTCCAAGACAGTGGCAATCACGTACTTGGGGTCATCGGCTGGCGCGTAGGCGCAAAACCACGCGTAATCGTCCTCGCCGCTCTTCTCGCCCGTGCCGGACTTGCCGTAGACCGTGGGGGTCAGGGAGTTAAAGTGCGCGGCGGTCGAGGTCGACGCCGAGTAGATCACGTCGTGCATGCCGTTACGGACCAGCGAAAGATCGGCATCGTTGTTAATTTGAGCCTCAAGGCGCTTCTTTTTGCCCTTGCCGTTGTACTTGTAGGCATCGCCGTCGCCATCACGCGAGACAGCAGACAGGAACACATGTGGCACATACTGTTTGCCGCCGTTGGCAAGGCCCATGTAAGCGCAGGCCATCTGCAGCGGTGTCACCAGAATGTCGCCCTGGCCGATGGCGATGTTCGTCATATCGCCGGCATTCCACTTGCGGTCCTCGGCCGAGGCATCGGTAAAGTACGACTCTTTCCACTCGGCATCGGGAATGCGTCCCGCACCCTCACTCGGCAGATCGATGCCGCAGGTTTTGCCCAGGCCCCAGCGACGAAAGACCTCTTGCAGGCCTTCGGGATGCTGGTCGTTGTAGAAAAACGCCTTGCCCATATCGTAGAACACGGGGTCGCAAGAGTTGGCGATACCGGATTGCAGCGTCATGACACCATGTCCGGATTTAAGCCAGCAACGCTTGCCCCAAGCCTTTCCCAGACCCGTCCAATAGCCGGTGCAGTTGGTCGTTTGACTCGAAGTGTACGTGCCAAACTCAAGGCCAGCCAACGCCGAGAGGGGTTTGATGGTCGAGGCGGACATGTACTGGCCGCTAATGGCGCGGTTGAGCAGCGGATGCGAACCCTCGTCATCGTTGAGCTCGGTCCACACATCGTTGGAGACGCCGCCGATAAACACCGAGGGGTCGAACTTGGGCTCGCTCGCCATACCCAGAATCTCGCCGTTATTGGGGTCGAGGCACACCACGGCACCGTTGCCGGCGTTGCTGTAGCCAGTGGTCTTAGCGAGCTCAATGGCACTTGCCAGCGCCGTCTCGCAAGCCTGCTGAATCTTAAGGTCGAGCGTAAGCTTAATATCCGAGCCGGCTTTGGCGGGCACGGCGCCGGCCTGACCGGTCACGTTACCCGAGGCATCGACCTTGACGGTCTGCTCGCCGCGAATGCCCTGCAGCAGATTTTCGTAATAGCTCTCAACACCCGCCTGGCCCACGATGTCGCCCGACTGGTATGTGATATGCCCGGCAGCGCTATCGTCACCACCGGATGCCTTCTTATTCTGGGCCTCGAGCTGCTCAGAAGTAATGGTGCCGGTGTAACCCAAGATGTGGCAGGCGGTCTCGCCGTACGGGTACTGGCGCTCGGTGCGCTCGGCAATCTTCACGCCGGGAAACTCACCAGCGTGCTCCTGAATATAGGCAACTGTGGAACGACGGACGTCGGTGGCAATGGTATGCAGGCTCTGGGCGCCCTCGGAATTGTCCTGAATGTTGCGCAGAACCGCGATGTAGGGCATGCCGAGCACATTCGCGAGGTGATGTACCAGCACGGTGTCGTCGGCCAGGTCGCGATAGGCGACGACGGCAAGCGAGGGGCGATTTTGAACAAGCGCTACGCCGTTGCGGTCGAGAATGCGGCCGCGCACGGCAGGCGTGGTAACGGTGCGGGTCTGGTTGCTCTTGGCCTGTTTGTCGTAATAGTCCGACGAGACCATCTGCATGCCCCACAGCTTGACGGCAAGCGCGGCAAACATCGCGCCCACACCTGTGGTGAGGATGGAGAAGCGGCCCTTAAACGCCGTCGAGGCCGTATTGCCCTCGCCCTCGGTGGCGCGAGGAGCCGTTCCGTGCTGCGTGTCATAGGTAAAACGGGAATCGCCGCGGCGCATAATAACCAGCGCGACCACAATGGCCACGACCAGCACGATACCGGCGATGATAACCGTCATCTGGGAAGACATCTATGGGCCTCCCCTATTTGAGCTTTCGGGTCTTAGGCTTAAAGCGCATGCCCGTCTGGCGGTTGCCGCGTGCAGAGAATCCGTAACCTGCCTGCGGAGCGGCGCCGGACATCAAAAACGGGATGGCAATCAAGCCCGTCAGGATCGAGGACGGCAGAGCGTGCCCAAAGATGGCCACCACAAAGCTCGTCTCCAAACCCATAAACAGCAAGATGATGCTGTAGACCACGTTAACGGCAAGCGCAAAGGCGCCCACGGTAATGCCGCGCGCACTCGGCGAGCCGCCCGTCTGACCAGCCGCGCTGTGCACCAAAGCAAAACTGCCCACGGTCAGCAGCAGCGACATAACACCCACCGGCACGGCGGCGGAAAGGTCGTAGAACAGGCCGCTGCAAAAGCCGCATACGACGGCACGCGTGGGGTCGCCCGAAAACACGCTCAGGCACACCAAGATGATCATAAAGTTGACGCGACCGCCCGCAATGGAGATTTGTGGCGCCAGGCCCGCCTGCAGCAGCACGCACACAATGGCGGCAATCGCAAACGTGCGGGAGCTCGCCCCCTGCTCGTGTAGATCCATGGACATGCCCCCTATTCGCTCGAGCCCGAGTCGTTCGTGTCGGACTCATCGGAGTTTTCATCCGAACTCTCGTCCTTGGTCTTGGTCGCTGCATCGCGCGACGTACCCTGCGGCGTACTGTTGGCGGTGTTCACATCATCGTCCGAAGCCGACTGCTCATCGGTGAGCGAGGTGATGACGAGCACTTCCTCGTTATTCTCGGCCGTGCTCTGTGCACGCACCACAATGGTGTAGTACACGTCGTTAGCCGACTTCTCGACCGAAGACACGGTGCCGAGCGGCAGGCCCTTGGGGAACACACCGCCAATGCCCGAGGTCACGATGATGTCGCCCACCTTGACATCGGAGTCGACGCTCACATAGTCCAGGCGCAGCGTGCCGTCGGGCTGGCCCTGCAGCATGCCTTGGGCGCGTGTGTCTTGCACCATGGCGGACACGCCCGAGTTCTCGTCACCGATCAGGCGCACGGTGGAGGTCTTAGCCGAAACCTCGATAATCTGTCCGATAACACCAGCGGAGCTCGTCACGGGCATATTGATGGCAAGACCGTCGGCAGAACCCTTGTCGATGGTGACCGTCGAGGTCCAGGCATCGCCCGAGGCGCCCACGATGCGCGCGGCGGTCGACTTGAGGTTATAGGTCGACTGCAGGCCAACCAGACCCTCAAGGCGCTCGGCGGTCTTTTGCGCCTCGGAAAGCTCGGCCACCTTGGAGGTCAGCTCCTCGTTTTGCTTCTTAAGCTCGGCAAGCGTGTCCTGCGAGGCCGTAAGGTTCGAGAACACGTTACCGATGGCGTTAAACGGCGTCGCAACCGCCGAGCCCACAAAGCGCACCGGCGAGGTAATCGTCGTCACGCCCGAACGCACGGCATGAATCGGCCCTGCCTCGCCTTCACGAATATAAAACGTGAGGAGCAGCACAGAAATCACGCTGAAAACAATCAACGGGCGCATACCCGTTGATTGTCGTTTGGTATTCAGATTTGAAGAGAAACCCGAAGATCGTGCCAAATGGAATCCACCTTTAGGAAATTAAGCATTGGTTTGGACGAAGCCACCGTCAAATGCGTTTGCCTCGAGCACGCGGGCACAGCCGTTGACGACGTTGTCGAGCGCCGTAGGGCTAACGTTGACCGAAACGCCGGTCTCGTCGCGCAAGCGTACGTCGAGGCCGCGCAGCAGCGCACCGCCGCCGGTCAACAGAATGCCGTAGTACATAAGATCCGAGGCCAGATCGGGCGGCGTGGCGTCCAAGGCATCCTTAACGGCCTTGGCCATCTCGTCGAGCGGCTTGTTGAGAGCGCGGCGAATCTCCTCGCTCTCGATACGAACCGTCTTGGGCAGGCCCGTGATGACGTCACGGCCGTTGACCTCGACGTCGAGCTCGTCCTTGAGCGGCACGGCAGAGCCGACCTTAATCTTAATGTCCTCGGCCGTGCGCTCGCCGATGGCCAAGTTATAGGCATCGCGAACATGCGTGAGGATAGCCTGATCGAACTCGTCGCCGGCAATGCGGATAGATTGCGACACGACGATACCGCCCATGGCGATAACGGCGACCTCGGTGGTACCACCGCCGATGTCAATGACCATGGAGCCGGTCGGCTCCTCGACAGGCAAGTCGGCACCGATAGCCGCGGCCATAGGCTCCTCGATCAGATAGGCCTGGCGAGCGCCGGCCTGAATCGTAGCCTCGAACACGGCGCGCTTCTCGACCGACGTGACGCCGGAGGGAACGCATACGACAACGCGCGGACGCGGGGTCCACGGGTAGCGCTTTTCGGAGGCCTTGTCGATGAAGTAGCGCAGCATGGCCTCGGTAACATCAAAGTCGGCGATAACGCCGTCCTTGAGGGGGCGAACAGCCACGATGTTGCCGGGCGTGCGACCGAGCATGCGCTTAGCCTCAATGCCGACCGCAAGGATGCGCTCGTCGTTTTTGTCGATGGCGACGACAGAGGGCTCGCGAATGACGATACCCTTGCCGCGCACGGAGACAAGCGTGTTGGCGGTGCCGAGGTCGATGGCAAGATCGCCTGCGTAGCTACCGAAGAACATATCCATCAAAGAAAACAACGCAACTCCTGATGTGTTGGATGATTGCTGGAAAACCTAATAGCTCATACTAGCGCAAGCCCGGCACCTCACTTGCGGTGAAGCACCGGGCAGCGCCAAATCTCATAAGGTCACTACTGGTTGTCAGCGGCCGAGAAATCGATATCGAACGAGGACACGGCCCAACCGATATGGTTGTCGGAGCGCACGAACTTGACGGTGTACTCCTGCTCGCCGCCCTTGGACAGCGAAGCCTTCACCTTGGCGGTGGTCTCGGTCATGGACTGGTCCATACCTTCAACGGAGACGGTGGCGCCCTGCGGGATCGAGGAGATAATCATCGCCTTGGCGTCCTCGGACAGGCTCGAAGCCAGGCAGGACTCGGCCTTGGCGGTATCGCCGTCGCAGGCAGCCTGGAACAGATCGGTGATGACGGACTCCTGCGAGGGAATACCCATGCCGCGCGTGTAGGCAAAGCCCAGACCGCCGGCGGCAATGACGATCAGCAGAAGCAGAACCAGGAAAATCTTGAGACCCGTGTGACGATGGCGACGGCGAACCTTTGCCTGCTTGCGATCTTGCTGGACCATCTCGGACTCAGACAGCGTAAAGAAACCGGTGTCCGAGGGGTCGGGCATAAACTGACCGGTCGCACCCGTGGGGTCGAGCGGATCGACGGCAGGTGCGTCCATCGAGGGAGCCGGAGCCGTGGCCATGGCAGTCTGGGCCGAAAGCGCAGCGAGCGAATCGTGCACGCGCGCGAGCTCGTCGGACTGCTCGGGCGTGAGCTGGTAGATACCGTCGGCAGTGGCGGCATTAAAGGCGTCGAGCGCCTCGGAGGGACGACCGGCAGCAGAGAGCGCCTCGCCCATGCCGGCGTTCAGCGCACGGCTGTCGTCGCGCGGACCGGCAAAATCGATGGCCGTGCGATAGGTCTCCACGGCGTCCGCCGGTCGGCCAAGCTTGATGAAGCAGCGGCCGAGCTCGCCAAGGGCGGCTGCAGGAGCCGGGTTGGCACCGTCGATGGCTGCCTGGCGGAAGGCGGTGCCGGCGTTGGCGTAGTCGCCCGACTGGAAGAGCGCGTTGCCCAGGCCCAGGTAGGCCTTAAAGGGCGTAGCGTAGGATGCGTCCTGAGTGGCGGCGGAGAACGCCTGGGCAGCCGTGGTGTAGTCGCCCACGGCGGCGAGCGCTTTGCCGCGGTTGGTGAGCAGCGCACCGCGCTTGCCATAGGTTCCGTCGTTAAGAGCAGCGGCGTAGGCCTCGGCAGCCTCGGCGTACATACCCAGGTGCATCAGGGCGTTGCCACGCAGATGGTCGGCCTCGCCCATGATCTCGCTGGGGGTCTTTGCTGCGCCGAGCATCTGGGCGGCAGCGGAAAAATCGCCCGCGCGGTAAGCGGCGCGGCCCTGTTGGATCAACTGGCTATTCAAGGAAGTCCCCTTTTACTCGTGAACGATCTCGACATGAACGATCTCGTCGCCGGCACGCAGCTGCGAAATCACGTCGAGGCCCTCGACCGTGGTGCCAAAGACGGTGTAACCGGAGTCCAGGTTGTGCTGGGCACCCAGGCAGAAATAGAACTGGGAGCCCGCGGAATCGGGATCCATAGAACGCGCCATGGCAAGCGCACCGTCCACATGGCTGTTGCGCGGGTTGGTGGCGAACTCTCCCTTGATGCAGTAGCCGGGACCACCGGTGCCGGGCATACCGTCGGGGCCCTCAAGGCCGGCAGCGACATCGGCGCCGGACATATCGCGGGTATTGGGGTCGCCGCCCTGGATCACAAAGCCGGGCACACAGCGGTGAAACTTAAGACCGTCGTAGAAGCCCATCGTGGAAAGCTCGCAGAAGTTCGCCACATGGATGGGAGCACCCTCGCCGTCAAATTTGACCTTGATCGTGCCCTTCGACGTCTCGATGATCGCACACTCGTCACCAGCGAGCTGGTACTCGGGCGTATAAAGCTCTTTCTTAAAACCAAACATGTGGTTCCTTCCTCGTGCGTTTAAAGCATATTTGTTCGAATTGTAGCAATAAGCACGGGCTTCCATCAATTGCGCACGCAGGTTATACCGTCGGAGGGCAACAAATTACGAACGCGGCAGCGGCTTCCAGGCGCTCACATTGGCATCGTACTGGTTAAGGGCGCTGTTGCCGCCCTGTGCGATGGGCGCCAAGATTTCGCTCTGGCGGGCGCTCAGCGACTCGCCATCGGGAATGGACAGCGAGATATCCCAGCTCTGGCAGATCATGTCGACGCGCTCGTACATCCACTCGGCAAGCTGCTTGAGGTGCTCGATATCCTCCGCGTAGACGGTATCGTCTTGCACCTTAAGGTTGCTGAGCTCGTCTTGGGTCTTTTTGATCTGGTCGCGCAGGGCATAAGCGCTCTGCGACAGCTCCTGGCGCGTGGAGAGCGGCGTGCGCAGGTACCCGCTGTTAAACGAGTCGACGACCTCGCCGATCTGATCATCGTCGCCATATGACACGATGGTCTGATACAGACCGTCGAGCTTGGTATAGAGCTGGTCGTCGGAAAGGACGGTCTCCTCCTGGACCACCTCGGCGGTATCGTCGGACTTGGTCTTGTCCTCGGTAGCCTCGCACTTCTGGCGCGAGGGGAACGTATTCTTGGCGGCCTGGCCAAACTGGTCGTAAAAGCCCGGCATAACGCCCATGGGGTCCGACGTCACAAACCAATAGGCACCGCCGCACACGGCAGCGAGCAACGCGATGACGATGAGCGGCTTGGGAATACGGCGCTTGTGCTTGTGATAGGCATCCTCGTCCGGGTGCACTTTGCGCTTGGGTTTTTGATTTTTGGACTGAGCGTCGTCACGAAGAGACACCGGCAGCGGGATATCGACCTTGGGAATACCAAAATCCTTATCGAAGGCCGGCAGCACGCAGGTCTCGTTTGGATCGGCGGCATCGGAAAGCACCGCGGCAGCAGAGGCCGGCGCATGGGGCACCTCGGTATCGATCTGCTCCTGGGTCAGGCGCGGAAAACCAGCCGTACGTCCTGCCGCCAAGTCGGATGCGGCGGCGTCCTTAGAAAGGATACCCGGCGCGGGACGGCCGCACTTGGGGCAGGTGCGGTCATGCGGAGACAGACGGGCACCGCAGCCGTCGCAAAATACGAACTCGGTGTGCTCGGGGCCATCGCCGGGTCCAACGTAGGCATTGCAATAGGGGCAGAACGAGGAGCCGTCCTCTATGGTCTTGAGACAATGCGGGCAGATCACGGCATCCTCTTTTCGGAATCATTCGAACAATTGAGGTTAGAGCATAACATCGCTACGCCACTAAAGGCACAGGGCACCAATTCAACATCGCAGGGTAGCTACTTCTTCTTTTTGCTGGGCATCGAGACCTTGATGCCTTGGGCCGATTTGGTCACACGGGAACGCTTGGCACCCGTGCTCTTCTTTTTCTTGGGCTGCGCCTGGGCCACACCCTCGAGCGCGCGAGCCTCGGCCTCACGGGCGGTGCGCTCATCGCGTCGCTGGGCCATGTCAGAAGCGACGCGCCTGGCGATGCGCCCGGCGGTCGAGCCCGTCGAACTCACCTTGCCGCCGCCGCGTCCCAGATGCACGCGAACGCCACGACCAAAACCCGTGGCCGAATGACGACGGCGCGGTTTAAGCGAGTCCATCATCGTGGCAAGCTTAAAGAACACCGAGCAGGTAAAGACTATGATGACTGCCAAAATGACCATCTGGCTGATGGACAGGTTGGCGATGGACAGCAGGTCGGGGAACCCGATAACGCCCACCAGAATACCGGCAACCACAAACACAAACAGCACCACACGCAAGGGCGTAAGCGGCTGCGAGATGCGCCAGATCAGGCTGACGCTCGCCGCACACGACGTAAGCAGGCACATCGTCGACAGCGTGAGCTGGCTAAACCCAAACACGCGCGCCACAAAGATATCGAGCGCCGCGGCCAAAATGACTGCAACCGACGCCGGCAGCGCACGCTTGAGCACGTTGGTCAAGAAAGACCCCTTCACGCGGGCATTGTTGGGCTCCAGCCCCAGCACAAAGCCCGGCGCGCCGATGCAGAAGAAGTTAATAAGCGTCATCTGGATGGGCTCAAAGGGATACGGCGGCAGCGCGATGCACAGTGCCGCCAGCCCCATCGAGAACAGTGTCTTGGTCAGGAACAGCGAGGCGGAACGCTGCAGGTTGTTAATGGAGCGGCGACCCTCGGCCACGACGGCGGGCATCGAGGCAAAGTCGTTATCGACCAGCACGATCTCGGCAACGTTGCGCGCGGCATCGGAGCCGGCGGCCATAGCCACGGAGCAATCGGCTTCCTTGAGCGCCAGCACGTCGTTGACGCCGTCGCCCGTCATGGCCACGGTGTGCTCACGGCGCTTGAGCGCCTGCACGAGCTCGCGCTTCTGCTGCGGCGTCACGCGGCCAAAGACGTGGTAGCGGTCCACCGCCGCATCGAGCTTGGCAGGCGTATCGAGCGTCGTGGCGTCCACGTAGGCGTCGGCGCCCGGTATGCCCACCACGCGCGCGATCGACGACACGGTACGAGGGTCGTCGCCGCTGATCACGTTGAGGGTCACGCCCTGCTCATTAAAGTAGCCAATGGTCTCGGCAGCCGAGGTACGGATCTCGTCACGGATGGTCACAAAGCCCACGGGCTCGGCCTCGCCCACCATATCGCCGTCGGGCGTAAAACCGTCCACGCGCGCCACCACGAGCACGCGGCAGGTGTCGGCAAGCTCGGCGACACGATTCTCGACAAGCGCAAACGCGCGGTCCGAAAGGACGAACTGCGCCGCGCCCATCACATAGGAGCCCTGCGCAAACGAGGCGCCGCTCCACTTTTTGGACGACGAGAACGGAATAACCGACAGTGGCTCGGACACCTCGACCGGACGATCGGCGTAGTAGTTGAGCAGTGCCTGACAGGTCTCGTTGGCATCGGCCGAGGTCGCACGCGCCACGTTGGCGAGTGCAAAGTCGAGCACCGTGGTATCGACGGGAACGGTTGCCTCGCTCTCCCCCACGCCCAGGACAGTCCCCTCGACCGGTAGCGGATAGGTACCCTCGACCTCCATGCGACCCGACGTGATGGTGCCGGTCTTATCCAGGCACAGCACGTCAACGCGCGCGAGCGTCTCGATGCAGTAGAGCTGCTGTGCCAGCACCTTGCGACGTGCCAGGCGTACCGTGGCGATGGCCAGCACCGACGAAGTCAGCAACACCAAGCCCTGCGGGATCATACCCAGCAGGGCACCCACCGTGGACAGCAGCGCCGACGAGGGCACGCGGCCGGCCAGCAGCTCGGAAAAGCACCACGAAAGCGCGCTATCGCCCGGCGTGCCCGCGGCGTCCCACAGCCCACTTACACTCGACGCGAACAGAGCCAAGCCAAGCGGAATCATGATGATGCTCGCAAAGCGCACGATGGCGTTGAGCGCGTTCATGATCTCGGAATTGACCTTTTTGACGTACTTGGCCTCGTTATTAATCTTGGCCACGTAGTTGTCGGCACCGACATGAATCACACGGGCGCGCAGCAGGCCCGAGTCGATAAAGCTGCCACTCATGAGCTCGGAGCCGGGCTGCTTCTTGATGAGGTCGCTCTCGCCCGTCAGCAGGCTCTCGTTTACGAGCGCCTCGCCCGACACGACCACGGCGTCGGCGGGAATCTGGTCACCGCGCCCCAGGCGAATGATGTCGTCGAGCACGATCTGGTCCAGGTCGAGCTCAACCTCGGCACCATCACGCACCGCAATGGCCTTTTTAGAGGTAAGCAACGTGAGCTTGTCGACCATGCGCTTGGAACGCATGGACTGGATGACGCCGATAGCGGTGTTCAAGAACACCACGAAAAGGAACGTCAGGTTCTTAAACGAGCCGGTCAGCAGCACCAAAACCGCCAAGACCACATTGATCAAGTTGAACAGCGTGCAGAGGTTTTCGATGATGAGCTCACGGACCGATTTGGTTTTGAGCTCCATGTTGCGGTTGATCTTGCCGGCGGCAATGCGCTGTTCGACCTCGCCAGTCGATAGTCCGCGCTCGATATCCGTCGTTGCCATACCACGTCCTATCACGTCGCGTCGGTATAAGAAAAACCGCCCGGACCATGCGAGGTTCGGACGGTCTTACGCTCGATGGTGCCCCATGTTGGATTCGAACCAACGGCCTTCTGCTCCGGAGGCAGACGCTCTAATCCCCTGAGCTAATAGGGCCAACGTTTGGCATTATACCCAAGTGCGACATAGGCTAACAAAAGAAAAGAAAAAGCTTTGCAATTCCGTGGGAGACACGGCTCGGCGGCTCACTTTAGAACGCAAAAGTGAGCCTAATAGTATAAACTCACATGCACCATATAAACGGCTCGCAATGCGGGCCGTTTTTGCAACGGCTAACCATCGAGGTGAGAGGCACACCATGATTGCAATTTTAAAGCAGAGCGCCAGTAACGAGGCCGTCAGCCATATCGTTAGCTGGATTGAGAAAAAAGGCCTGAAGACCGACGTCTCTCGCGGTGAGAACGAGACCATTATCGGTCTTGTGGGAGACACCACCAAGATCGACCCGTTCCTGCTCGAGTCCATGGACGTCGTCGAGCGCGTGCAGCGCGTCTCCGAGCCGTTCAAGCGCGCCAACCGCAAGTTCCACCCCGAGGACTCCGTCATCGACTGCGGCCACGGCGTCAAAATCGGCGGCGACCAGTTCCAGGTCATCGCCGGCCCCTGCTCCGTCGAGGGCGAGAACCTCATCCGCATCGCCCGCCGCGTGAAGGCTGCCGGCGCCACGATGCTGCGCGGCGGCGCCTACAAGCCCCGCACGTCCCCGTACGCCTACCAGGGCATGGGCCCCGCCGGCCTGGACCTGCTGTGCGAGGCATCCGCCGAGCTCGACATGCCGATCGTCACCGAGATCATGGACCCGCGCGACGTGCAGGTCTTCTTGGACAAGAAGATCGACGTCATGCAGATCGGTGCCCGCAACGCCCAGAACTTCCCCCTGCTCAAGGAGGTCGGCAAGACCCAGACCCCGATTCTGCTCAAGCGCGGCATGTCCGGCACGATCGACGAGCTGCTCATGGCCGCCGAGTACATCATGAGCGAGGGCAACGACAACGTTATCCTGTGCGAGCGCGGTATCCGCACCTTCGAGACCCGCACCCGCAACACCTTCGACCTTAACGCCGTGCCGGTGCTCCATCACCTGTCGCACCTGCCCGTCGTTGCCGACCCCAGCCACGCCACCGGCTACACCCGTTACGTTGAGCCCATGGCGCTCGCGGCTACCGCCTGCGGCGCCAACGGTCTGGAGATCGAAGTCCACGACGAGCCCAGCCGCGCATGGTCCGACGGCGCTCAGGCTCTCACCCCCGACCAGTTCGACGACACCATGCGCCGCATCCGCGCCATCCGCGAGGTCGTCTGCCAAGAGACCATGGAGTAGCCCATGGGTACGGTGAAAAACGCACGAGTTAACCAGGGCGGCCCCAAATGCGCCGGCATTGTGGGCCTGGGCCTCATCGGCGGCAGCTTTGCCCGCGGCTATGCGCAGGCGGGCGTCCGCGTGCTGGCCTGGGACCCCGACGATGACGTCATGACGGCCGCCAGCATGGGCACCGTCGCCGGCGAGCTCAACGACGAGACGCTCGGCGAGTGCGACATCATCGTGCTGGCCTGTTACCCCGAGGCCTGCATCGAGTGGCTCGAGGCGCACGCCCAAGCGCTCGCCGACGCCACCGATACCGAGGCCATCATGGGGCCCGTGGTGATTGACACCGTGGGCGTGAAGGGCATCGTGTGCAAGCGTGCCTTTGAGCTCGCCCGCGAGCACGGTTTTTACTTTGTGGGCGCGCACCCCATGGCGGGCACCCAGTTCTCGGGCTACGCGCATTCCCGCGCCGACCTGTTCCAGGGCGCTCCGCTGGTGCTCGTTCCGCCCGTGGTTGACGACGCCCTTAAGCTCGAGCTTTTAGGCCAGGTGCGCGAAATGGTGCGCCCCCTGGGCTTTGGCAAGTTCAGCGTGACCAGTGCTGCCGAGCACGACCGCGTGATCGCCTTTACGAGCCAGCTCGCGCACGTCGTCTCAAACGCCTACGTCAAAAGCCCGACCGCCCAGGTTCACCACGGTTTTTCGGCCGGTAGCTACCGCGACCTTACCCGCGTGGCGCACCTCAACCCACAGATGTGGTCGGAGCTCATGATCGACGACGCCGACGCGCTCGCCTTCGAGATCGACCATCTGATCGAGGCGCTCGGAGCCTACAGCCGAGCGCTCAAAGACCGCGACCAGCGCTATCTGGAGAACCTCCTTGCCGAGGGCGACCGCATTAAGCGCGCGCTCGACGACGAGGCCTCCCGCTAGATCATCCACCACGCCAGGTCGAAAGGACCGAAGCTTATGGCGATTACCATCGATATCGACACCGCACGCCCCTACCAGGTGCACGTCGGCACGTTTTTGCTAGAGCAGGCGGGGCCGCTCGTCCGCGCCACCGCCGGCGGATCGCGCGCCGTCATTGTGACAGACACCAACGTGGGCCCGCTCTACCAGATGCCCGTTAAGCAGAGCCTGGAGGCGTCAGGCTATGAGGTTAGCATCTGCACCTTTGAGGCCGGCGAGGCACACAAGCGCGCCGAAACCTATGTTGCCATCTTGGAGTTTGTGGCCGAACATGAGCTTTCACGCTCCGACGTGATCGTGGCGCTCGGCGGCGGCGTTGTGGGCGACGTGGCCGGCTTTGTGGCCGCCACCTACATGCGCGGCTGCAAGTTTGTGCAGATCCCCACGAGCCTGCTCGCTATGGTTGATTCGTCGGTGGGCGGCAAGACGGCCATCGACCTCGCTGCCGGCAAAAACCTGGCCGGCGCCTTTTGGCAGCCGAGCGTGGTTATTGCCGACGTGGGATGTCTCGCCACCCTCACGCCCGAGCAGTTCGCTGACGGCTGCGGCGAGGTCATCAAGCACGCTGTAATCGCCGACCCCGAGCTTTTCACCGAGCTGGAGAAGACCCCGCTCACGCTGGAGCTCCTCAACCGCGACGTTGCCCGCGTGGCGCTCATCATCGCCCGCAATATCGACATTAAGCGCGCCGTGGTCGTTGCCGACGAGCGCGAGACCAATCAGCGCAAGCTCCTCAACTTTGGACACAGCGCCGGACACGCTGTCGAGGCCTGCGAGCACTTTGAGCTCGGCCACGGCAACTGCGTGTCGATTGGCATGGGCATCATCACGCGCGCCGCAGCGCTACATGGCATTTGCGATGCCGAACTGCCGGGGCGCATCGAAGAGCTCTGTGCGCGCCACGGTCTCAAGACCCGCTGCGACTTGGATGCCGACGCCGTCTTTGCCGAGGCGCTGCACGACAAAAAACGCACCGGTGACACGATCGACCTGGTGATTCCGCACGGCATCGGCCGCTGCAGCATCGACCGCACGCCGCTTTCCACCTTCCACGATTTAATTGCCGAGGGCCTCGGCCAGAAGGGAGACGCTTCCGCATGCTAGCCCGCATCACCCCGTCCCCGCTCAAGGGCACCGTTCCCGCCATCGCGTCCAAGTCGATGGCGCACCGCCTGATCATCTGCGCAGCACTCGCCAACGGTGAGACACACGTCGCCTGCAATACCACCTGCGCCGACATCGAGGCCACGGTCCGCTGCCTTACGGCACTCGGCGCCCGCATCGAGACCGTCGAGGACGGATTCCAGGTCCATCCAACCATGAAGAGTATTGAGTTTGGCCTGCTCAAGGCACTTGCCGGCGGCACGCTCGACTGCGGCGAGAGCGGCTCCACGCTCCGCTTTATGCTGCCCGTCGCCTGCGCGCTGGGAGCAGAGGCCACATTTGTGGGCCAGGGCCGTCTGGGCGCCCGCCCGCTCTCCCCGCTCTCGGACGAGATCATCGCCGCCGGCTGCGACCTGCAGGGTCTGGGCGGCTTTCCGCTCAAGACGAGCGGCCGCATGCGCCCGGGCACCTTTGTGCTGCCGGGCAATGTGAGCTCGCAGTACATCTCGGGCCTGCTGCTGGCGGCCCCGCTGCTGTCCCAGCCCTCCTGCGTGCAGGTGACCGGGCTCATCGAAAGCCGCCCCTACATCAACCTCACGATCCAGGCCATGAAGGCCTTCGGCGTCGAGGTCAACGTCGAGCGCATCCCCGCCAAGAATGGCAAGCCCGAGGTCACAAACTTCCGAGTGAGCAGCGACTCGTACCGCACGCCCGGCAGCGTGGCCGTCGAGGGCGATTGGTCCAATGCGGCCTTTTGGCTGTGCGCCGGCGCCATCGGCTCCGACCCCATCACCGTGGAAGGCGTATCGCTGAGCTCCGCGCAGGGCGACCGCAACGTGCTCGCCGCGCTTTCGCGCTTTGGCGCCCGCATCGTGCGCTCCACCAACGCCGCCACCGTGCAGTCCGACAAGCTCGCCGGCTTCGAGATGAGCGCCCACGACATTCCCGACCTGGTACCCGTCATCTCGGCCGTCGCTTCGCTGGCCCAGGGCCGCACGTTCATCCGCGACTGCGCCCGCCTGCGCATCAAGGAATCCGATCGCCTGGTCACCACCACCCGCGAGCTCACCGCGCTGGGCGCACAGGTGCGCATTGCCGGCGACGACCTCATCATCAAGGGCGTCGATGCCTTTACCGGCGGCGAGGTCGATTCGCACAACGACCATCGCATCGCCATGATGGCCGCCATCGCCGCGAGCCGTGCCACCGGCGAAGTCGTGATCCACGGCGCCGAGGCTGTCAACAAGTCCTATCCCGATTTCTTCGACCACTACCGCCTGCTGGGCGGCAACGTCACGCTCGAGGAGGAATAGCATGTCCTCGACCTTTGGCAACGTATTGCACCTGAGCATCTTCGGCCAGTCGCACTCCCCCGCCATCGGCTGCTCGCTTGATGGCATACCCGCTGGCATTGCCGTTGACCAGGAGCAGCTACAGGCCTTTTTGGATCGTCGCGCCCCCGGTCGCGACGAGACCGCAACCAAGCGCCGCGAGGCCGACGCCGCACACATCATCGCCGGCGTGGTCGATGGACACACCACCGGCGCACCCATCGCAGCGATTATCGAGAACACCAACACGCGCTCCAGGGACTATTCCGAACTGCGTCGCAAGCCCCGTCCGGGACATGCCGATTACCCGGCGCGTGTGAAGTACCACAACATGCACGATGTCGCCGGCGGCGGGCACTTCTCCGGCCGCCTGACGGCCCCCCTGTGCATTGCCGGCGGTATTGCGCTGCAGGCACTCGAGGCCCGTGGCATCAAGGTCATGGCGCACGTCGCGCAGATCGGTGGCATCTCCGACCTGCCCATGGATGATATGGTCTATCGCGAGACTGACCGCAAGGCGATCCTTTCGAACGACCTGCCCTGCATTGACGCCGCTGCTGCCGGTCGCATGCGCGAGGAGATTCTGGCCGCGCGCGACGAGCTCGACAGCATCGGTGGCATCGTGGAGTGCGGCATCTACGGCCTGCCTGCGGGCATCGGCGACCCCATGTTCGACGGTATCGAGAACCGCATCGCGCACATCGCCTTTGGTATTCCCGCCGTAAAGGGCGTGGAGTTTGGCATGGGCTTTGCCGTGGCCGCCATGCGCGGCAGCGAGAACAACGACCCGTATCGTATCGATGCCGAGAACGGCAAGATCGAAGTCGAGTCCAATAACGCCGGCGGTATCTTGGGCGGCATCTCCACCGGCGCGCCCGTCATGTGGCGCATGGCCGTGAAGCCGACGCCCTCCATCGGCCGCGAGCAGCAGACCGTGGACATGGACGCCATGGAAAATGCCGAGCTCTCGGTCCACGGCCGCCACGACCCCTGCATCGTCCCACGAGCCGTCCCCGTAGCCGAAGCAGCCGCGGCGCTCGCCATCTGGGACGCCCTCCTCGAGGACGCAGCCCAGCGCTAACTACCCGCCCCTCAACATCCCCCGACTCGTGAAAGGGGTCTCCATGGACCTTGCTGACATCCGCCAGGCCATCGATGGCATCGATACCACGCTCCTCAACAGCTTTATCGAGCGCATGGATATTGCCACCGAGGTCGCCAAGTCAAAGATTGAGATGGGCAAGGCCATCTTCGACCCCGCCCGCGAGCGCTCCAAACTCAACAACCTCGCCGGCCGCGCGCCCGAGCGCTACGAGGCCCAGACCATCGCCCTGTTCCGCCTCCTCATGAGTATGAGCAAGGCCGAGCAGCAGCGCTACATCAACGAGCTCAGGGGCATCACGGTGTCGCAAAAGGCCCACGCCACGGCCACGGCCTTCGATACGCCCTTCCCCCAGACGGCCTCCGTTGCCTGCCAGGGCGTGGAAGGCGCCTACAGCCAGATCGCCGCGTGCAAGCTCTTCGACGTGCCCGAAATCGCCTTCTTTGAGACCTTTGAGGGCGTTATGCGCGCCGTGCGCGACGGCTTCTGCGAGTTTGGCGTGCTGCCCATCGAAAACTCCACCGCCGGCTCGGTCAACGCCGTCTACGACTTGCTCGCCCAGTTCGACTTCCATATCGTGCGCTCGCTGCGCCTCAAGATCGATCACAACCTGCTCGTCAAGCCCGGCACCAAGCTCGCAGACGTGCGCGAGGTCTACAGCCATGGCCAGGCCATCGCCCAGTGCGCCGGCTTTATCGAGGCCCACGGCTTGCACGCCACCAAGTACCCCAACACCGCCATGTCGGCCGAGATGGTCGCCAACTCCGAACGCGCCGACGTCGCCGCCATCGCCTCGCGCAGCTGTGCGACGCTCTACGGCTTGGAGGTGGCGGAACCCAACATCCAGGACTCGGACAACAACTACACGCGCTTCGTCGTCATCAGCCGCGAGCCGCGTGTCTATCCCGGTGCCAACCGCACCTCGCTCATGATCACCACGGCCAATGAGCCGGGCGCCCTCTACCGCGTGCTCGAGCGCTTCTATGCGCTCAACATCAACCTCATCAAGCTCGAGAGCCGTCCCATCCCAGGGCACGACTTTGAGTTTATGTTCTACTTTGACCTGGACTGCCCCTTTGGCAGCAAGGCCCTCGACGACCTGCTCGATTCCATCGACGACGTGTGCGAGAACTTCACCTACTTTGGCAGCTACACGGAGGTACTCTAGATGATCGATTCCGCTGCAACCCGTCCCTACGGCGTGCTGGGCCGCGTGCTGGGCCACAGCTACACCCCGACCATCTACAAAGAGCTCGCGGGGCTCGAGTACGTGCGCTTTGAGCGCGAGCCCGAGGACCTCCAGGCCTTTATGACCGGCGACGAATGGGAGGGCACCAACGTGACCATCCCCTACAAGCGCGCCGTCATGGAATACCTGGACGAGCTGAGTCCGCTGGCCGAGCGCATGGGCAACGTCAACACGATCACGCGTCTGCCCGATGGCCGTCTGCGCGGCGACAACACCGACTACTTCGGTTTCCAGTGCCTGGTCGAGGAGCTGGGTGTGGAGATTGCCGACAAGAAGGTCCTCGTGCTCGGAGCCACCGGAGGCGCCGGCACCACGGCCAGCATGGTGCTCGGCGATCTGGGCGCCATCGTCGTACCCGTTGGTCGCACGAGCGAGGTCAATTACGAGAATATCTCCCAGCTATCCGATGCCGCGATGCTCGTCAACTGCACGCCTGCCGGCATGTTCCCCCACTGCCCCGACGCCCCCTGCACACTCGAAGGACTTGACGCGCTCGAGGGCGTCATCGACATCGTCTACAACCCCGCCCGCACGGGTCTGATGCTCGAGGCCGAGCGCCGCGGCATCCCCTGCATCGGCGGTCTACTCATGCTTGTTGCCCAGGCAGCACAGGCTGTTGAGCGCTATTCCGGCCAAGTCACCCCGCGCGAGCGCATCTTGGACGTAACGGAGCGCCTGTCTCGCCGCGAGCAGAACATCGCCTTGATCGGCATGCCGGGTTCGGGCAAGACCCGCGTGGGCGAGCAGATCGCCCTGCTCACGGGTCGCGAGCACATCGACTTGGATCGCGCCCTCGAGAAGCGTCTGGGCATGCCTTGCGCCGACTTTATCGTCGAGCGCGGCGAGGCGGCCTTCCGTAAACAGGAGACGGCAACGCTGGCCGACATATCCAAGCGCAGCGGCCTGGTGCTTTCCACGGGCGGCGGCGTGGTCACGCGCGACGAGAACTACCCGCTGCTGCACCAGAACAGCCAGATCGTAATGCTCAACCGTAAGCTTGACGAACTCGCGCACAAGGGACGCCCCATCACCGCCCGCGATGGCATCGATAAACTTGCCGAGCAGCGCATGCCGCGCTACCGCGCCTGGGCCGACTACATCATCGACTCACGCGACTGCGCCGCCAACACCGCCCGCGCCGTCCTCGACACCCTCCCACCCGCTCTCTAACAAAAACCACCACAAAGGGGACAGCGCCTTTGTGGTGGTTTTTCATTCCACCCCACCGCCCGTTCAACCGCAAAGGAAGCAACCATGAAAGCACTCGTCATCAACGGCCCCAACCTCAACATGCTCGGCATTCGCGAGCCGGGCATCTACGGCAGCGACAACTACGACCGCCTGGTACAGATTTGCCAGGAGGCAGGCGCCGCGCAGGGCTTTGACGAGGTCGAGGTCTTCCAGTCTAACCACGAGGGCAGCATCGTCGACAAGATCCAGGAGGCTTACGGCAAGGTCGACGGCATCGTCATCAACCCGGCTGCCTACACGCACACCAGCGTGGCCATCCTGGACGCCCTCAAAGCCGTCGCCATCCCCGCCGTTGAGGTCCACATCAGCGCCGTCGAGACCCGCGAGGACTTCCGCCAGGTGAGCTACGCCCGCCTGGCCTGCTTCGCGACCATCACCGGCGAAGGCCTGCAGGGCTACGCGCACGCTCTGGAACTGCTGAGGGAGCGTCTCGAAAAGTAGCCTCTCGAGCAAATCCATCAGCGCGATTCATACGCTAATAATGCCAGTGCCGCCAGCAGCAACCTCGCTACTGGCGGCACCTTATTACTGGCATATAATCGTTGCAGTCACACAACGTCTGGAGACGCGCATGTTAAGCATCCATCTGGGAGATTACCCCGGTTCCATCTACGATACCGAAACCTATTTTAGGAACTCATACTTAGACTCATGGTTCGAAGACCCCATGGCCGCACAGATCATTAAAAGCGTAGACGGATCAGAGCTCATCGGCCCCCACAACATCGTAAGCAAGCAGCTGGGCTCGATCACCCCACTCGAACTGTCCGGCGGCGTCAAGACGCTGTTGCTGGTTCGCAATCTCCCAAATATGGTGTTCAACGCATCCACCTGCGGAGACAACTGTGCCCGCTGGCTGCTCAAAATTGGCAAAGAGGAGGATGTGCTGGTGACCCTTTACCACATCATGAAATTCCCCTGGAAGCGTTTTGAGATTCGCATCGATAACGACGGCCGCATCGTCAGAAACATGCAGGAGTTTATAGGCGCCACGAATGACTTTTTGGATGTTGATGAGTAATGAAGGGAACGCATACCGTTGTCGTAGAGCGTGCAAAGGTCAAATACACACTCACGTTTAAGCGCAATATTTCCTTTATACGCGGCAACAGCGGCACGGGCAAAACAACGCTCATCTCGATGATTCGCGACTACAACGACCGAGGACAGGAAAGCGGCGTTACACTCAGCTGCGACGTGCCTTGCGAAACGCTTTCCGGAAGACGCTGGGAGCGCGAGCTGTCGATCATCGAAGATTCAATCGTCTTTCTAGATGAGGGCAACGAGTTTATCTACTCAAAGGACTTCGCCAAAGCCGTCAACGGATCGTCCAACTATTTTGTTCTGATATCTCGTCGCGACGCCAACGAACTCCCCTACAGCGTCGACGAGATCCTGAAGCTAGTCAACACCACAAGCAAGACGATCAATGGCCGAAAAAGCGACAGACGCTTCTACTCGGTGACTAAACCGCTATATGACCACACGGCAAGCATGCTGTATCAGCAATACCTGAGGCCGCAAGCAATGGATGCAGTCGGGAGCGTCTTGCCCGAGTGCCTAAGGGCGGAATAGCGAGTCCTTAAGTTCATTTAGAAACCCGGTTACGCTCACGCGCTGGAGCTGCTGAAAGGGCATCTGCTACACTAATCCCTGGGACAAAGGCATCAGATATGTTTGTCCCTAAACTAAAGTAACTGTCCAATTGCCATACAAAGGAGCATATCCATGTCCCAGTACGATTACCTTGTCGTCGGCGCCGGACTTTCGGGCGCCGTCTTTGCCAACGCCGCCAAGCGCGCCGGCAAGTCGGTCCTAGCCATCGATCGCCGCGATCACATCGCCGGCAACATCTACACCGAGGACGTCGAGGGCATCCAGGTCCACCGCTACGGCGCACATATCTTCCACACTTCCATGAAGGACGTCTGGGACTACGTCAACCGCTTCGCCGAGTTCAACAACTATGTCAACTCGCCGGTCGCCAACTTCCACGGCAACATGTACAACATGCCCTTCAACATGAACACATTCGCCAAGATGTGGCCGGGCGTCGTCACGCCGGCGGACGCCAAGGCCAAGATCGCCGAGCAGGTGGCCGCCGAGAACATCGGCGAGCCGCAGAACCTCGAGGAGCAGGCGCTGTCGCTCGTCGGCCGCGATATCTTCGAGACGCTCGTGAAGGGTTACACCGAGAAGCAATGGGGCCGTGATTGCAAGGACCTGCCCGCAAGCATCATCAAGCGCCTCCCCTGCCGCTTTACCTACGACAACAACTACTTCAACGACCGCTACCAGGGCATCCCCATGGGCGGCTACACCAAGATGGTCGCCAACATGCTCGAGGGCGTCGAGGTGCGCTGCGGCGTGGAGTACAAGGAACTGATTGCCGCCGAGCCCGATATCGCCGCCAAGACGATCTACTGCGGCCCCATCGACGCGTTCTACGACTTTAAACTGGGCACGCTCGAGTACCGCAGCCTGCGCTTTGAGACCGAGACGCTCGACGAGCAGGACCACCAGGGCGTGGCCGTGGTCAACTACACCGAGCGCGAGATCCCCTACACGCGAATCATCGAGCACAAGCACTTTGAGTTTGGCACGCAGGACAAGACCGTTATCACGCGCGAGTACCCGGCCGACTGGAAGCCCGGCGACGAGCCCTACTACCCCATCAACGACACCAAGAACGAGGCCCTCTACAAGCAGTATGAGGAGCTGGCTGCGCAGGAGGGCGACGTGATCTTTGCCGGTCGCCTGGGCGGCTACAAATACTACGACATGGACAAGGCCATCGCCGCGGCATTTGAGCTCGTCCGCAACGAGCTGGGCGTGGAACCCACGGGGGCGTAGGAGCGAGGGCACTCAGCCAACCACCACGAGCAAACAGGAGGCCCGGCGTAGTTCATTCACTACTGCGCCGGGCCTCTATTTTGATCGACTGAATCACGTCGTTACCGTTTAAGCAAACAAAGAAGGCCGCAAGTCATCCCCATGTCTTGCAGCCCGTGTTTAAACAATAGCATGATTCAATCTGTATTAAGGTTTAATTCATAATCGCAAAATAATTGAAGTCAGAATCCAGTAAAATAGTTCACTGATAATCCCGCAAACACCTCAATAGTTTGTGAAGTAAACTCTATTGAGCAAGCCTGCCTTTTACTTCTGTCGTCGAGATTCCTGGAGTTCGATTCAAATAGACGACATCACAAATATCTTTTAGCGATTCAAAACGAGGGTCGCCAGCCCAATCTCCTCCCATACAAACAATATCAGCATGATATATTTCGATATCGCGTCTCTTTTGATTCCAATCATCTTCGGGAATGACCAGGTCAACATAACGAAGAGCCTCGAGCATTTCGCGCCGCACTTCATAAGAGTAAAAGCTAGTCTTTCCTTTGAGTGCATTAAATTCATCAGTTGACAATCCAACGATTAAATAATCGCCAAGCTTGGAAGCCTGCTGAAGAAGACGAATGTGTCCATAATGCAGTAGGTCGAATGTTCCATAGGTAAGCACTCGTTTTAAAGAATGGCGACTCTCCGTACTTGCTAAACTAGTTTCGAACAAATCGGGGTTTGCTTCAATCCGAACAGTGGAAAGTGCACCCATCAGCCGCTCCAAAAAAGAAGAGCCGCCATTCTGACGGCTCGAGAAATACGAGGTGCTCCATGGCGGATTCGAACCGTCGGCCTTGGGATTAGAAGTCCCCTGCTCTATCCAACTGAGCTAATGGAGCATAAAAGCCGCGCGTCCAAGCGGGTACAAGTTCACACGGCTAATAAATTATAACCTACTTGAACTGGTCGTGGTACGCCTTGCAGACCTCATCCACGGGACCATCCATGCGTAGATTGCCCTTCTCGATCCATACAGCACGCTGACAAATACGCTCAACCTGCTCCATAGAGTGAGAAACGAACAGAACCGTGACGTCGCCGCTCTCAATAAAGTGCTGAATACGGCGCTCGCACTTCTGCTGGAAAAAGACATCGCCAACAGAAAGCGTCTCATCGACGATAAGGATATCGGGCTCGGTAATCGTGGCGATGGCAAAGGCGATGCGCGCAACCATGCCCGAAGAAAAGTTCTTCAGAGGCATATCAACGAAGTCTTTGAGCTCAGCGAATTCAATGATCTCGTCAAAACTAGCATCGATAAACTCTTTGGTGTAACCAAGTAGCGCACCGTTAAGGTAGATGTTCTCACGCGCGGTAAGCTCGGGGTCAAAGCCGGCGCCAAGCTCAATCAACGGCGCAATATTGCCGTGGACCTTGACCTCACCCTCGCTCGGCTCCAAAACGCCAGCGATAATCTTGAGCATCGTAGACTTACCGGAGCCGTTAGTACCAACAAGGCCAACAACCTCGCCGCGATGCACATCAAACGAAATGTGCTTAAGCGCCCGGAACTCCTCAAAGAACAGCTCGTGCTTAGCGAGTTTAATGAAGTACTCCTTGAGATTCGTAAGCGACTCAGACGCCATGTTAAAGATCATGGTGACGTCTTTAACCTCGACAGCAAGGGGCTGCTTGCTGTAATCAATAGCAGATTCAGTCATGAACAGCACTCCTTAGATGTAGAGAATAAACTTGTGCTCGGTCTTGTGGAACACGGTATAGCCAATGGCAAGAGCAAAAACAGCCCAAGCAACGCACAGACCAAACGTAAGCGCAGAAGGCATGGTATTAAACAGGAAGATATCGCGCATAAACTGCAGATAGTTGTACATGGGATTCACAACCACCAGAACCTGAATCCAGTGAGCCATCTTGCCAATGAAGTCAGTCGTCCAGAAAATCGGCGTCAGATACATCCAGGCAGTAATGACAACACTCCACAGATGCATAACATCACGGAAGAAGACTGCCAACGCCGAAAGCATCAAACCCAAACCCATGCAGAAACACATGAGCAAAAGGAGACAAACCGGCAACAGGATTAAATGCCAAGTAGGAACTACATGGAACCAGAGCATGACCAAGGCGACGGCGACCAGAGAGAAAGCGAAGTTAACAAGCGAAAACAATACCTTCTGCACCGGGAATACCCAGCGATGCACCTTGACCTTCTTTAGCAGTGAGGAAGCCCAAATGATGGACATAAGCGCTTGGTTCGTCGACTCGGACATGACGGAAAACGTCACGTTACCAACGATCAAATAAAGCGGATACATCTCAGGCGTGATGGAGCCATTACGACCTTGAGCAAAGATAGTCGAAAACACGATCGACATGACAATCATCATCAACAAAGGATTAAGAACGGACCAAGCTACGCCCAAAACGCTGCGACGATACTTAATCTTAAAATCCTTGGTAACCAACTGCCTGAGGATAAATTTGTCCTTCTCATAATCATTTTTAGCGTGAGAGGCCGGTTTAGCCACCGCTTTCTGACTCTCAAGATTGTCAGCCACGGACCATCTCCTTGTCTCGCAAAACATAACAGTGGAAAGTATAGCCCTCCCGCGCAGACGATAACTCACCGCAACAAATCTGGAGAACTAACCCATATCTAATCAAAGGGATAGTTGATGGTTATACTTTCGACCAGTTGAGTCATTAAAGGAGGTCCTATATGGACTATTCGAATATCGCCGTCATTATCCCTTGCTACAACGAAGCATTAACGATCGGCAAAGTTGTCGATGACTTTCACCGCGAATTGCCAGACGCAACAGTATACGTTTACGACAACAATTCTGCCGACAATACGGCACAGATAGCCAAGCAGCACGGGGCCACAGTGCGACATGAACCAAGACAGGGCAAAGGCAACGTCTGCCGCCAAATGTTTCGCGATATCGACGCCGAGTGCTACTTGATGGTTGATGGAGACGACACGTACCCCGCCGAAGCCGCCAAATCGCTCTGTGAGCCCATCCTTAATGGCGAGGCAGACATGACCGTCGGCGATCGTCTCTCTAATGGCACCTATGCAGAAGAGAACAAAAGAGCATTTCACGGGTTCGGAAACAATCTTGTTCGCGCTATGATCAAGTGGATTTACGGCTACAGCTTTGACGACGTGATGACCGGCTACCGAGCCATGAGCAAACCCTTCGTCAAGACCTTCCCCGTTTTGAGCGAGGGCTTCCAAATTGAAACCGAGCTCTCCATCCACGCCGTCGATCACCGCTGGCGTATTCAAGACGTGCCAGTAGAGTATCGAGATAGGCCCGTAGGCTCCGAGTCCAAGCTCAACACGTTAGGTGACGGTATTAAAGTTATCGCAATGATTGGAACACTTTTTAAGGATTACCGTCCACTCAAGTTCTTTAGTCTTATTGCATTCATATTTGCCATCATAGGTCTCACTCTCGGAATCCCAATTGTTGCGGAGTACTTCCAAACCGGCTTAGTCCCCCGCTTCCCCACAGCCATGCTCGCGGCCTCATTCATGTTTCTGTGCGGGCTGAGCCTGGCAACCGGCCTCATCCTCGACTCCGTAGCAAAAGTTGAGAAAAAACAATGGGAACTGCAGGTGTATAACAAAACAGGATGCAATCACTAGCGATGTCACAAATTAAAGGACAGTATACATATTTTATTTAGCATTTAATCATGCTATCCACCGCTTAATGGGAGCCGGGCTCCACTCATCCAGATTTAATCAGTCGTCGCAAAACCATCGAACTACGTAAGCTATATTAAACAGAACTCTATTCTCAACACGAAGGATACAGAATGAGCATCCTGTCACGTATCGCCGACCATCTTCCCGCATCAAAGCGAGCAATTAGAGATCTTCGTTCAGATGTCTATGAGCTCTATGAACTCAATCGATCCATCAATTCGAGGATCGAGCAGGCTGACAACGGTATTAACGACAACCTGAATTTTAGGGCCGAATGGCTTAAAAGTGATAACGACGGCGTTTCGATGAGAATCGAAACGATGCTTTGGCAGCTTTACCGAAACAACAACGAAGATCTGCAAGACGCAAAGAAACGTTTTTTCGCGTCGCTTCCGAAAGCCAACGGCGGGCTCAGGGCAATGCAGCTCGGATGTGCAAAGCTGCTTGGAGAGTTTGACTCATTATGTAAAGACAACGGTCTTCAATACTGGATCGCATTCGGAACGCTTCTTGGAGCAATCCGACACCAGGGCTTTATTCCTTGGGATGATGATAGCGATCTCGGCATGATGCGATCGGAGATTGACAGACTTATCGATATTGTCAGCGATGACGAACGGTATCGAATCTCAATCGTTTACGATGTCTGGAACTTCTGTAAACAAGTTCGTTTTATGTATGCAGACATTAATAATCCCTGCTTTTTAGACTTGTTCATATTTGAAGAGAGCGGCAACGCCGATAAAAAGACGTTTGAAAAACAGCTAGAACTAAGAATGAAAATGATAGCTGAGATGAAAGACGCCCCCTACTACAGCGAATGGAAAGAAAAGGAATTCATTCCAGCATCCGATCCGCTTACAACCCAAATAGAAGAAACGTTTGCAAAATACCGCTCGATCGAAATCGATCAAGGAATAATAGATGCGCAGGCAACCAATGGAATGCTTTGGGGCATCGAGAATATCTACATTTTGTCTGAGTATCAATGGGCATGTTCAAAACAGGATGTATTCCCAACACAAACCATTTCTTTTGAACAGATTCCCTGCCAGGCACCGAATAATCTCAGAAAGTTCACCGAAGACGTATATGGAGATATCTACCGTGTGCCGAAGGATATTTCGACACACCGCGAACACATCAATAAAGAAAACCTTCGCGCACTAGAAGATCAAGAGTCATAGGATCCAATTATCAATGGGGTCGATATTTAATTAATAATACCGACCCCATAATTAAATTCAGCAAGAAGTTAACAGCCGCGCTATTAGACAACCCAATAACGCGGCTCAATCTTAATCACCAGAAACTCAACGAACAGAACGCGGACAAGTTACCTCCACTAACGAAAGCGTCGAATCAGGGAAGCCATCTTAAACATAACCCTATGTCGCCTTGTCCCAACTGGAAACAACGTCCGTTTTAATCCAAGCGGTCGGTATTCCGCAAGCATAATTAAAAGTGACTCATACGCATACATACACCTGGCCAAACGCCAATAATCACGACAAAGTGTATTCGCCGGTTCAGAGAATGGAGTCGTATCCGATGAATAGAGCAGCAATCCGCTCTCATTGGACGCCTTGTATTCCTTTACCGTACACTCATTGGCCCACGTGCCGACCTCTTCAAAGGAAACCACGGGCATACAATTCGAATACGGAATAAGGCTGAAGTTTAGCCTGCGCATCATAAGGCTCCGAACCGCAGATACGCTCAACGGTAAGCAGAAAGCGTCTTTAGCGCTGCCTGGTTTCTTTTTATGCAACTGATACTTTTGAAACTCTTTAGCCAAATCGCCTCTTGGGTCGATGCCCAGCTCAGATGCACAGGCACAGTACAACTCATATGGTTCAGGACAGATAGTAGAAAGCTGAGACAAATCAACTATAAGAGCGGACGCCTCGCTCATCTCCCAACCACCTGCAGCAGCAAGATATGAGTCGCGCAAACGAGACGAAGCCGGCTTATTAAGCTCTTTCTCGAGGAAAACGCTCTTTACGGCAGCGAGTAAATCTTCTACGCCATCAATGATCTTGGCAGGGTCTTTTTTAAAGAAAGCACACCCCTCAACCCAAAGAACTCGATGGTGACTCATCAAGTCGACATTCATTATGCGAGGGAGTATAAAAGGCAGAACAATATGCGCTTCGGTAGCATCCATAGAACCAAAGAGGTCGTTGGGTCCAACTACCGGGAAAGTTGCTTGTCTGATTTCCAGATTCTCCGGAATAGTCTCAAGTATGTTGAGACAATCGCCAAAGCTAAACTGACAATTATGAATTAGAAGCAATCGATACTTTCTGGTCGCGTCAAGCTGACGAATTAAGCTCTCAAGCGCGACGGCAATTTTAATAGGCGTCGATTCCACATAGCGCCATACGATATCAACCGTTTGGTTATCGACGGCAGCAGCATTAAACGGAGCAGGCGTCTCATCAAAGAACACAAGGGGGCGCTCGGCAATCTTAATCCCCCTCTTAGAGACATGAGCGACGAAAACGCTATAAAGAATCTCTCCCAGATAGCCACAAATACGTTTATGAGTAGTCGTCTTGTTCTCATAATCATATTCAGAGTCAAACTGTTGAAGAATCGAAAACTCAAATGCACAGAGCTCGTCGAAGAGAGTCTTCTTCATCACGAAGCAGTTATAGCCCAAATACTTGGAACCGTTAAGATATGCGACGAGCTCGTCTACATAATCAGGCTGAACATGCTTGCAAATATCAACCATATGGTCTAGCTCGGCTTGAGTGACAAGGCCATAGGCACACATATGATCCCTTATAGTTTTCTTAGGACCACAAGGGGTGGGAACTCCCCTCACATCCCAATAAGGAGCGCGTACAAGGTCAACCTTCTCGACACAATCCCTAATCAAAGCCTCGTTTGCTAGCTGATACTTTTTAATTGAGAGTGGCGACAGACATTCATCCTCAATCTGAGCATGATCGTTCGACTCATATTTCTTCTCATCAAAATTGAAAAAACGGCGGTAATGGCATTGGCCAACATAATCTGCCTCTAAGTTTTTCCAAGCCCAATACTGACCGCTCATTTCACAAAAAGTGAAATTTCGATCGGAGATGTTTTCGCCGCAATCGTCGCGTTGGCATCCAGGAATAGTCTCTTTACCCAAAGAGCCGACGTGAACAGGTAAATACAGGTCGGAATCAGGCGTGCAGACAGGCTTATGGCATGAGACTAGAATTTTAATGTTGGGTTTAGACATTAATCCCCCCCCCGTTATGCCTTTAACTTAAATTGATCACGATGATCAGCATGATACTCAACCATAGTCTTTGTTTGTGCGCCACCGTAGCCGAGATGGCCTACAACAATATTTTCATTTACCACCATCACGCGGCCAGTAAAACACGCGTAGTTACAAATATGCTCCTCGTCATCCCCAAGACCATACGGACCTCCGACAAAAGTCAGCGGGAAGTGCCCAAACTCGTTCCAGGCGTCACGCGAAAACAGAATGGCACCGATGCTATAGCGAATCGGGCAAATTGAATACTGGAACCCTTCATTTTCAATCGAGAAGCGCTCTGTAAGCGCATCGATATCGCGCAATACAGGCTGAGACTCGCCCCACATATAACGAGCAACCTTAGGCTCAGAAATGACCTGACGATTGTGGTGCAAACCATCCGAATACTTCATATCCGTGAGTCCGGTATTCCTGAAATCATCCAGGAGATTCAACTTGTCTAGCAAGCGAAGATGCCCGTAGCAACTGACATTAATTAAAGGAGAGACAAACGCTGGCTTATATAAGGTGTTTGACTCAAGCTCCTCGTAGGTATCAAGCATTGCCTCAAAGAATCCCTTGGTCAAAAACATATCCTCATCAAGCTTATAAATCCACTTAGCCCTCGGATGGCATTCGATGGCAATGTTCTGAACAACAGACAGATGGTTAACAGAAGTCGACAGATAGGACCAGTCGTGATCAGCGGCGATCTGCTTAAGCTCTTCATTCACAAGCCCGCTGGTCATAACGCATACGTCAACATCGGAAGGCACATATGCCGCTATACGCCCAAAAACGTCTTCCCATAATGTTGGCTTATATCCAGCGAGAATAATGCAGAGCTTGTCGCTGCCCTTACTCCGATCAATAAAGTCATGAGTTCCAGATTGAATGGCCCGCACGGCCTCGTCACCTCGAAGATCGCGACGAGCTTTTAAGAATGCCTTACCAAACTTATTTGAGTTAATGGCATCATAAACAGTGTTTTTAAGAGACATGCACTACTCCTACAAATCAGTAACACGAAAAATAATAAGCCACCCGCTTATCGACGAGTGGCTTATCGCAAAGCTCTAAAAATGAATAGAAACGGGCTTTGCCTTAAAGACTATTAAGAGGATGCTTTGACCAAAACGAAAAGAATAATTAACTAAAAGTAGAATAGTCTATCTCATAAAGTCGCATATCGTCTTCCGACATAAGAAGCTTGAGCCCCGGAGTCGTATCTTTGATCGAATTAATGCCTTGCCATTTGTCCCAAGTATAGTAACCGTAGTAGCAACGCTCGTCGTTGATCTCACCGCCATAGTCCAAATTAAGAATGTACTTAATACCATTCTCTTTAAGGACGCGTTGAACATCTCTATTTGTAGCAAGCTTGTCGAGATGCAACCTCAGCGTTTGGTTATCATTCGTCTCATTACCGAGCATCTCTGCAGCAGACCGACGGTAAAGAAGGTTTAAATCGTATAAAGGATATGCGAAAGCGCTGCCGTCATCAGCGTTGTTAAATATCAACCCATCATCATTTTCGAGAAGCTCAGCTACACGCTTACAAAAAAGTCGCTCTCTTGGATCAAACAAGTTGTCGCGCTTCGAATCATTCGCAAGCGTCGAGCAGTTATGGTAATCACCCAAACCCGTGTAAACCCGTCCAAATCCAGGCAAGTTGAAATCATTAACATATAGGGCACACATAGTAATAATCAAACATACAAAACTAGCTGATATCTTTGCCCAGGGTTCATATCCAAGTCTGTTGAATATCCTCAGAGCAAGCGAATAGACGGCCTCTAAACCGACAGCAGCCAAGGGAATTGCAATGAGGCTGGCACATGCACCTAAACGATACGGATCGGTATACCAAAAACCCGCAAGGAAATGCTTTAAAAAACCGGATGATGACGCCCCGACTATGTATATGATGGCAGCGAACATATACGAGAAACATAACCATGAAGACTCCTTGTTGCGAAGCAAGACAAAGAAGCCAATTGCAACGAACAAAGCGAGAAGATAATTGCCCGCCGGAAGCCGAAAAGAAAGAGCCAGTACATTAACGATAGCCTGTAAACGCGAGGCGGTTATGCCCCAAGTGAAAGAAACAGTATTACTTAATGCTGGATTAATAAAACAAACAATCCAAATTACTAGAATCAATAAGGCGGGAATCGCGAGGGAAGTTAATCTCACAGATAGAGACATGCCAGAATTTAAATGTTGTTGTTTTACAACATACCAACGAGAAAACCGCAAGATAACAAAAGGCGCAAGAAGAACTGCCATTGTAAAAATAGCATTTGGATGAGAAACGCAGAGCGAGAAAACGCCGAATAAAAACGCGGCGACATAATTAATATTGTACCGCCTCGCGTGCCCATCGATCGAATTAATAAAAATGGCGGAACAAGCTGGCACGAGCATAAGCCCCAAAGTGTTAGGGAACAAAGGACCTGACACTGAGATTAAAGTGCCCCAGGGAAAGCCGTTAAAAGCAAATAATACCAGCGCCCCCGCAATTACCGCACCGCGTTCTTCCTTGAATACTGTTTTTAAAAACAGAAATACACTAGACGGAAAAATAGAAACCAACAGGACATAATTTGTAACGTTTATCGAAAACGCAACATCTTGTCCAGAAAAGCTCGCAATAAGGGCTGCAAGTAAATGCCAAGCCGCAGGATAAAAGCCGCTAGCAACTGAAATAATCGAACTAGACATCACATCATGATAAATGCCGACATTAACTGTCGAATAATCACCGCTGTCAATAAAAGATCTAATAACAGCAAGATGAAAAGAATTATCCGAATCCTGTATGAAAGATGACGGCCCATCTAAAGGAAGCACATACGTTTTAGTTGCAATAACAAAGGCAATGCCAATGTACAAAAATAGTATTAACCAGTTTGAATGACCTGAGGATGGCTTTGCTACATCAGTATTTCGTGAGCGACTAAATGATGCAATCAGTAAAAATATCAAAGCGAGGAGTAGACAGGGGAGGCTCAGGCTTACCCATGAAGCATAAAATCCAAGCTTAGAGTAAATAATGCTTATTATTTCAAGCAAAGCAATTGAAAACAACGGTGCAGCTAAAAGTGAATCAATCCTGCTAAAACACATCAAACGTGAAAAAGCAAATCCAGGAACCTCCAGGAGGAACATGAGAAAAAGCGAAGAAATGAAGAAAGCGGCCCACATAGAATTAACCAACCTAGGTTCAGGTACATTGCTGAAATGCACAGGCATTAAAAACGAAATACAAGCATGAACTGACACGTATAATTAATCTTGTTCTTTACAACGAAGCATGCACAGAAGAAAAGCAAATGTTGGAAAAGAACGCGTTCAGGATCAGTCGATCATTTGGCTTTATCAATATCGCTAAGCGCAATCGACTGAGCCAGCCCATTAATTCGCTCCTCCTGCCTCGAAAGACGTAGAGAATTCGAGAAGTCCCTCACCACTAGAACCGCAATGACGTATAGAAATACAAAATTCGAAGCAGAAACAAAGCCTAGTTCAGATGAAATAAATAAAGCTATCTCAGGAAATATGCCGAGCAAAACAAAACTTAAGCTGAACAACAGCCAGAACATAGAATCAAGAACCTGCATCTGAGACCTCTTCAATTTGCGAATAACAAAGAAGAAAACCAGTGCAGCAAAACCAATGAGCAAAGCTCGCAGCGTAAGACTCATTTACAATCACCTAAACCATTGAACTATTAGCAGCGTAGCAAACACTCTAAGCATATACTGCATTGACTTAACAGGATTTAAGTAGCTCACGCCGCCTTGGCGTTCACGCATTGATACCTGAACTTCAGAGACCGAATACCCTTGTTTTAAAAACAAAGCGATTGATTCGGGTTCAGGATTGAGATTGTTGTCGTAATAGTATCTTTCAAGCACGGGACGGCTAAATAATCTGAAGCCCGAGGTCGGATCGCTGATGCGATGCCCAGTCAGCATCTTGATTAGCACTGTAATCATGCGCGAGCCAAGCATGCGCATCGATTTATCTTTGCGAATAGTAAGAAACCTGGAACCAATAACGATATCAGATCCGGCGCGTTCCGCTTTCTCAACAAGAGAAGCCAAATACTCCGGGCGATGTTGTCCATCAGCATCAAACTGAATCATATAGTCGTAACCATTATCAACAGCATATCGAGCCGCAGTCTGAAATCCAACAGTCAGGCCGCAATTAATTGGCATGGTAACGACCTCGCACCGTAACGAGTCGCAAATCTCTCCCGTTCGATCTCGAGAGCCGTCATTAATAATAATGAAGTCAAACTCTGGCGCAATCGAGCGAAGCTCTTTCACCGTGCCTTCAATGCATTCCTCTTCATTATATGCAGGAATTGCAACAAGCACATTCGATTTAGACGACAATCGAGCACCATTCTCTCGTGGTAAATCAGTAGAACCTGAACAGCCATTCAATATATCTTATGAGTAGCTGAATCATACGCTTATTATATATTCACTCATATCGCATTGGCATATACGATAAGAAACAAACGGGCATGGCCTATTCATGCAACAATCGTCCTTTACCGTTGAGATAAGGAATTCAAATGAAAGCGACAATCATCGTCCCAGTCTATAACGTTGAAAAGTACCTTAGTCGCTGTCTCGATAGCCTCGTTCACCAGACTATCTCTGATTATGAAATTCTCTGCGTAAATGATTGCAGTCCCGATAATAGCGATCTCATTCTCTCGGAATACCAAGAGAAATACCCCTCAAGAATTCGAGTTCTAAATAATGAGTGCAATTTAGGTCTTGGACGAACAAGGGAAAGAGCCCTCAAGCATGTTTGCAGTGAATATGTCTTCTTTGTAGATAGCGACGACTATGTCGCTCCCGATTATATCGAAACTTATCTTCAGGCAGCCGAAAATGGCGACTACGACATCATCGCAGGAGGTTTCATAAGGGATATTGATGGCAAACTGAAAAGGCATCGCATATCAAACAGCGTATGGAGTACGACAACCTATGCGATTGCATGGGCAAAACTCTTTAAAAAGTCCTTTATCGAAGAAAACAAACTGGGCTTTACCGGTGTCCCTTGCGGTGAGGATATCTACTTTAGCCTCTGCGCCTTTTACTGCAACGCGAAAGTGAAAATCATTCCATACGAGGGCTATTATTACTACTTCAATCGCCAATCCATCACCGGTTCAATGAGCTACAAGAAAAATCATGAGCAAATCATGGCGGAAATGTTTGACCTTTTCCTTGAAAGCCACGATCTCTCAAAACTTCCGAAAAGCAGATTCGATGTTATTGAATACACCTATTTAGCAAACATGATTAATGCCTTGGTTGTTTTTAATAGGGGTTGCGGTCCAGAGCTGATGAAATCAAAATATGACTTCGTTTTCTCGCACGCACGAAAGCATTTTCCGAACTATCTAAAGAATCCTCATATAGGTATTCTAAAACCAAAAGGCCAGACCTTAAAAATTCGCCTAGGAGTAGGGGTGCTGCTTGGTTTGCAGAAATTTCACCTTGACTGGCCTGCATACTACATCATTTCTAAACTGTAATTGCCCTTAACAACGACAACCACTTGACGCAAAGGATAACCGTGCGACGAATACTAATTGCCAGCGCATATTACGCCCCTCATATGGGAGGTGTGGAGCGATACACTGAAAACCTCGCCAAGAAATTGGCTGAGCTTGGCAACGAAGTTGTTGTTGTCACCTCTTCCGATTCGGAAAGAACTGGCAGCTTTATAAGCGAAAACAACGTCTCTCTAATTGAGATACCCTCGGTGTCTCTTATGAACGACAGATTTCCTATAATTAAGCCGATACCGAGCACATTTCGGGCTTTCCGTCAAATAATGGAATTGCCCATCAGCGATATTATTATTAATACTCGTTATTATCCGATTTGCCATTTTGCATGCAGGGTTGCCGAGAAAAAGCACATACGGCCGGTTTTGATTGACCATAGCTCCGGATACTTGTCTACAGAAAAAAGTCCAATGGGTTATCTCATGCGATTGTATGAAGGACTGTCAACAAAAATCATTTCAAGAAGCAAACCGGTTGCATGTGCAGTTTCGAATCGAAGTTTACAGTGGATAAAAAGCTTGGGGTTTTCACCCCATTCCGTAATACCCAACTCGATTGATGCTGCCGCATATTGCTCATCTGCATCAAAAAGAAACTGGAATTCTGAACTTAATATATCTCCTGACGCATTTGTCGTCGCATATGCCGGTCGCCTGATTGAGGAAAAAGGCGTTATGAAGGCAATAGAAGCAATTGACGACATTCATGACAAAAACATTCATTTGATTATTGCGGGCAGTGGCCCATTAAATACAGCGGTGTCCAACGCGCAAAATGAAAGAATCCATTTTGTCGGAAGATTAAATGAATCTGATATGTCATCCTTGCTACGCTATGCTAGCTGTTTTCTAATGCCTAGTGAATATCCAGAGGGCATGCCAACCGTTCTTCTTGAGGCCGCAGCTCAAAAATGCGCAATCGTGGTTAGTAATTGCGCAGGCGCATCCGATATCATCCCTGAAAGCAATTTCGGTACAGTTTTGCAAGACTGCGCAATCGACTCTATTCAAAAGGCTGTCCTAGTATATTTCGAAAACCCAGATTTAACTTTTGAGCACTCTCAAAATGTTCATGATCTAGTATGTTCGCGATTCACATGGAATCAGACTGCCTTGAATCTATGCACGAATGTCCTAGACACGCCATCTACCAACAATAATTAAGGGCAACAGGCGGCTATTTAATCCCCCGCTGCCCTCCGCCATCAAAGCCATGATTCTTTAAGGCCCGCAACTGCCCCTATGCCCTGTAGCGGGCCTCGGTGGCCTCCTTGGCCGGGCGCCACCAGGACTCGTTCTCCACGTACCAGTCGATGGTGGCCTTCAGGCCCTCGGCGAAGTCGGTGTGCGCCGGCCTCCAGCCGAGCTCGCGCTGGAGCTTGGTGCTGTCGATGGCGTAGCGGCGGTCGTGGCCGGGGCGGTCGGCGACCCAGTCGAAGTCCTCGGGGTCGCGGCCCATGGCCTCGAGGATCATGCGCAGGACGGTGATGTTGTTCTTCTCGCCGTTAGCTCCGATGAGGTAGGTCTCCCCCATCTCGCCCTTCGTGAGGATGTCCCAGACGGCCGAGGAATGGTCCTCGGTGTGGATCCAATCGCGGACGTTCTCGCCCTTTCCATAGAGCTTGGGGCGGACGCCGTCGATTATGTTCGTGATCTGCCTGGGGATGAACTTCTCCACGTGCTGGTAGGGGCCGTAGTTGTTGGAGCAGTTGGAGATCGTGGTACGCAGGCCGTAGGTGCGGGTCCAGGCCCGCACGAGCATGTCGGAGGACGCCTTGGTCGAGCTGTACGGCGAGCTCGGGCGGTAGGGCGTCTCCTCGGTGAACTTCGCCGGGTCGTCGAGTGCCAGGTCGCCGTAGACCTCGTCGGTGGAGACGTGGTGGTAGCGGACGCCGTACTTCCTCACGGCCTCCAGCAGGCGGAAGGTGCCCTCGACGTTTGTGCGCAGGAACGGCTCCGAGTCGGCGATGGAGTTGTCGTTGTGGCTCTCGGCGGCGTAGTGGACGATCGCGTCGTGGCACGGGACGATGCGGTCCAGCAACCCGGCGTCGCAGATGTCGCCCACGACGAGCTCCACGCGGTCCGAGGGCAGCCCGGCGATGTTCTCGGGGTTGCCGGCGTAGGTCAGCTTGTCCAGGACGGTCACGTGCACGTCGGGATGGTTGTCGACCACGTAGTGCACGAAGTTGCTGCCGATGAAGCCGCAGCCGCCCGTGACGATGATGTTCTTAATCATGGAATCTGCATTATTCAACACATATCACTTTGAACCAGCCCACATCAAACGATAACTCGAAATCATTTAATAATTAATCAACGATTTTCCAGCACATTCGCAATATATTCGCTCGCATGACCATCACCGTAGGGGTTAGACGCATTGCTCATTGCCGCATATTCAGTTTCATCAGAAAGCAGGCGACTAAACTCGCGATAAATGACATCTTCCTTTGTTCCAACAAGTTTTAAAGTTCCGGCCTCTATGCCCTCAGGACGCTCAGTGGTGTCTCGCATGACAAGAACGGGCTTGCCAAGACCAGGCGCTTCTTCCTGAATACCGCCAGAATCGGTAAGGATAAGATAACTTGCCGCCATGAAGTTATGAAAATCAAGCACTTCAAGCGGATCAATAATATGGAGTCTTTCAAAACCATCGAGCTCTTCGTGTGCGGCCTTACGCACAAGAGGATTCATATGAATCGGATAGATTGCCTTAGTATCTGGATGTTCTTCCATCACACGACGTATTGCGCGAAACATCCTATGCATGGGTTCGCCCAGATTCTCACGACGGTGTGCGGTAATTAGTATTAGACGAGATCCATTCGCCCAATCTAGTTCGGGATGGGAATATGTACCGCAGACAGTCGTTCTCAGGGCATCAATACCAGTATTACCTGTGACCCAAATCTTTTGCGTCGACTTCCCTTCATCAATCAGATTCTTCTTACTCTTCTCCGTAGGGGCAAAGTAATATTCACTTATGATGTCAACTGCCTGTCGATTAAATTCCTCAGGCCAAGGACTATAGATATCATGCGTACGAAGACCAGCTTCTACATGTCCGATAGGAATCTGCAAGTAGAAACAAGCAAGCGCGGCAGCAAAACTAGTAGAAGTATCTCCGTGAACAAGCACGACATCAGGTTTTTCGTTCTCAAGAATAGCCTTAAGTCTCAATAAGACATCACTTGTCACATCAAAGAGAGTCTGTCCCGGTCTCATAATAGCAAGGTCATAATCAGGCTTGACATTGAAAACGCGCAGGACCTGATCAAGCATCTCACGATGCTGCCCCGTAACAACGACAGTAGTGTCAAATTTGTCGAAACGACGCTTAAGCTCATTGACAAGTGGGCACATCTTGATTGCCTCGGGACGCGTTCCAAAAACTAACAGAACCCTTTTCTTATGTATCATTTATTTCCCCTGTCTAACTCGATCAATAGCGATGGCACCCAAATCAAACTGTAACAGTGTCCCAATCCAACGAATCGTTATGACCGTCTTGATCGGATTCGCGGTAACTGAATTCACGAAATAATCCTTAGCGCTTAGAAAGACTAAATATTACGTATAATTGGGCCCACAAATCTTCTAGCGAACTCTCTTTCATAAGCATCAAAGCAAAAAATAATAGAAACCACCATATATAGAAGTGAATAGATCAAACCTCCAGTAACCAGCGCCGACCAACCATGCCAATCAAAATAAGTCCAAATAGCATTAAACCCAAAAGAGGTAATTAAAAGAGGGACTAAAATCGATAGAATATTCTTCCAAAACTGAAGAATATCCATATCTAACTTTTTTGCATAATACCAGTTCATAATAAGGCCATTTCCTATGGCAATTGAAACAGCTGTTGATATGGCTGAACCTGTTACTCCGGACAACCTGCATAGAAATATAGAAATAAATACGTTAATTACAGCAATTGCGGCATTCATGTAGCCTCGAAATTGGTATACATCCTTGACCTGCATAATAATAAGACCCAGATTTTGAATGATATCAACTGTAAATGGCACCATAACTATCATGGCAACCCAATAAGCATCAGCGAACTCGTGCCCCGCCCAGAGGGTAATAAAATCCTGACCAAAAATCGCAAAACCGCTGAGAACAAGAAATGCAACATAAAAGGAAATTCTTCCAACTTTGATGAAAAGCCGAGAAAGATCAGCAACTGAATCAACCGAATGAAGGACAATGTCAGTAACCTTTGGAAGAAATACAGTAGATATAGATGTTCCTAAAACCATGTAAACAGAGTAAATTTGTGCACCTATCGCAAATACAGCAATTAAGTCGGCACCATAAAAATATCCTAGAATTAGTTGGCCTGATTTCCAGAAAACTTGATCGGAAAAGGCAACCAATATTACCGCCGAAGAAAACAGCAGCATCTCCTTAGCGAGCTTCCAATCCATTCCGTGGAAAGTAGCTTTTGCTTTAAGAATGCTGGAAACAAACAATCGCTGGATTAAAGCACAGAGTAGATTTGCAAGAAAGGTCATGCAAGTAACCAGCAGTGCAGAAGGCCAGAAATGCATAAACACAACTACTAGCAAAGGCTGAAGAATGGCTGTAATCAATTGGGACAGGCGCAGAAAAACGAATTTCTCATGAGCGGTGATAACGGCGATGCTAATGATGTTATTCATAACAACAACCATATCTGCGGCCAGAACAACAAACATTAATGACATTTCGAAGAGCTGAGCCGTGCTGAACGAATTTGAGTATGAATAGACGACTATTATCCCCACAAATACAATTACAACAACTGCAACGAACGAGATGATCCAGAACAGCCTTTTTGCAATTGCAAGAGTATTTTCCATCAATTCAGAATCGTCCTGAAGATATGCCTTGCTATAAAACTTAGTCACGCTCGAAGCAAGAACAGTATTGATTACCGTAAGGTAAGCCATAATAGAGCCAACGAATTGATAGAGACCGTATTCGGCCTGGCCGATACCCTTTAATAAAATGGGAACATATAGCAACTGAACAAGAATCTGAACAATTGAATAGGCATAAGATATAATTACGCCTGCTTTTCTACTGGATTCAATCTTCACACGGGAACCTTTCAAACTCACATTCGAGAAACGTAAATCTTAATCAAGATAGAGGCATAGAAATGAAACAGCTTTGCATTTTTACACCTACATATAATAGAGAACATACCTTAAAGCGGTTATACGAAAGCCTGAAAAAACAAACTGACTCTCGTTTTTATTGGCTTGTAGTCGATGATGGCTCGACGGACGGGACACAGAGCTTATTTGATTCATTTGCGAAGGAATCAGCTATCGAAATCGAATATATAAAGGTAGCGAATGGCGGAAAACAACGAGCCTGCAATTTAGCTGCAGAAAAATGCACTTCAGAACTATTCATGTGTGTTGATTCCGACGATTATCTCACACCTGATGCGGTCCACTTCATATTAACGACGTGGCAAAACGCAGGAGATGCTATTGGTATTGCTACGCCCGAGTTCGCTCGAAACAACCAATTTCCCAGCAAGACCGAAGCAAAGCTATCATCGCTCTACAAACAATATGGCTATAAAGGAGAGACCTGCATTGCTACATTAACGAGCGTTGTAAGGTCACATCCTTTTTACATAGCCGAAGGAGAAAACTTCATTCCTGAGGTTTATCAATTTGATCAAATTGACCGTAAATATAGCCATCTGCTATGCAATAGGGAAATATGTAAAGGTGAATACTTGCCCGATGGTTATTCGGCCAACTACAAACGCATATTATTAAAAAATCCGCGCAGTTACGCCGAATATAAAAAGCAGTGCATAGAGTTCAGTGACACACTCATGCAGAGATTCAAGGAGACTATTCTTTATCTAATGTGGTCAAAGATTGCCGGAGATAGCATCCTTTTTGCATTTAAAAAAGCAAAGTCTGTTGGCGCCATTTCTCCGGCAATACCATTTGCCGCAGTATTAGAACCATTGTTTAAGAAATACATGAATAGAGCCTAATCATTGATTAGGCTCTATTTTAAGACCTTTCAAATTAATTCCGGTTTGCAAAAAAGGCTTTCAATGCTGAATTCAAAGGCCTGAAGTCATTTGTTTTAAATCCATACTGGAGCCGAACTATTAATCCGGCCAGCATTGGGTTGACCCAAGAATGACGGGTGAGGAAACGACGCCTTTCTTTCAGCAAACCCCGCTCAACCTCATCGATCCAAGACCCGTTAAAATGATGTATGGTAACGGAATTTTCAGTAAGATGAATATCACCAGATTCATGACTCTTGGGACAAAACCAATCGCTTGGGTACAGTGTGAATCCATCAACTGTCTGCATTGTATTATCAAGCTTTAGTCCGAGGGCCTTACAAGCTTTTGTAATCACTACAACATTTGTCGTTAAGTCGTACGATCCATCGCTTTTAATAAAAGAACGTACATCGTAATCATTCAAAAGCTTCCGGAATAACGGAAATCCTTTTTCACAAGCCATAATTCCAGTTGGCACAGAAGCGTCCGATTCGAAACCTGAAAAAGCACGGTTGGTCAAAAAGGGATCAAGAGACTTAAGGGCCTCTACGTCGGTATCCATATAGATACCGCCTTCATTAACTAGAATCCATAAGCGCGCATAGTCACTTACAAATGCCCATTTCTTAGCTTCATATGCCTGTTTAACATAATTGTTAGAAGATAAATCGAAGTTTGATTCATCCCAACGCTTTATCTCATAATCTGGGCAAAACTTCTTCCAGGACTCGATGCACGCGATTGCCTCTTCAGGCAATTCATTATTCCCAAACCAAATGTAGTGAATCACTTTTGGGATATGGTTCTCGTTCAACTGAAACTCCAAACTCAATCTACTATTTAATCAAAACAACGCTCTGGTTATATTCACTTTTATTTGCATTGTTAAAGCAAGGACCAATTAAATTGCCCGGCAAAATCTGATGCCACATCTTGTTCTCATAAGGGGTATCGCCCCAGAAAAAGCCTATATGGCAATCAATAGCCCCATTCGTTTTAAAGAAGATAATATCGCCTTTCTGCGCATAACCGCTATTCAGCATATCGCGAACCGTTCTAAACTCATACATCTTGCACCCTGAGTCACAAGCATAACCATACCAGCGCCAAGCGTTAATATAGCCTCCCCCACCAGGCCCGCCGGCCCATGGCGAGTGTGCGTTATTCCTGCCTATCGCTGCAACATCCCCGCCAACAGCAGCATAAGCATGAGCAACAAATCCGGTGCAGTTCATACCCGTATAGCCATCCCATCTTGGACTTCCGTTGGGATAAAGACACGTGTCATATGAGAAGCCGCCGGAATAACGCGTACCCAGATAATAAGAATCATACTGATGCGAAGTAAGCCATGTCAGCAGGCTAATTCTGCTAACGCCAAGAACGGTCGAACTTCCGATCGGATTGTAATAAACCTGCGTAGACTTAGTATGGACTGATCCATCAGGATAGGTTACATCGCAATACAAAGCATAGTAACCCGAACCTAAGCCCAAATCGGATGGATTAAAGTACGCATTGTTAATGGTTGATTTTGCTCTCAGGACGCCCCATTGACTCCAATCCGGTTTCGCCCAGACAAATTTAAATTCAAATTGACCGGATTTTTCCGCATCAAGAGTCCCCATATCCGCACGAACGCCCCATGAGTAATCTCCATCAGTAGATATAGCTGTAATTCTCGAATAGTCCCAAACACCGATATGAATCCTGCGAGTAGTAACCTTACCGTCAGAACCGCTCACATCACAATAAATATCATACTCACCTGGTTTATCAGGAGTCCAAGATAGGGAAGCATCGGAACCATTCTGAGCAATGCCCCAATTTGACCAGTTGTTCCTACTCCAAACATACCTATAGTTCAGAAAACGAGTATCCCCCAAGCACTCAGTTGTAACGGACACTTTATCACCAGGCTTAACAAAAGCGTTGGAAGCGGATATGCCTTTATAAGACCAGTCTTCTGGGACAAAATAGCAGTCTTTTTTACACGTAAGCGTTTGTCCAGTTAAAGTATCAATTACATCTATATAGAATGAAATCTCTCCGGTTTTTGTAACAACCCAATCTAGTGAAGAGAGTCCTTCCCCTGAATCTAAAACGCCCCATTCATTCCAATTGTTTCTCATCCAAACGTACTTATATTTAACGCCTCTATTATTACGAACAATCAGATTGGGAGTAATAGCAACTGTATCCCCAGCGGAAACTGATCCATCAGAGGGCTCCACGGAAATCGAAGTGAAATTAGACAAGTTATTGTCCACATGCACGGGGAACTTGCGCGTGGTGACGCGGCCGGCCGAATCGATGGCGTCCACCCAGATGTTGACGTCTCCGGTCACCTCGGGGGTCCAGGGGCAAGACGCGGAGGGCTCGCCCTGGCGGATTGACCCCCAGCGAGACCAGCCGCCCTGCTCCCAGACGAACTTGTACCTGACCGAGCCCGCATTGCCGGAGACGGACAGGCCCAGCTCGCACTCGTCGCCGAGCAGGGGCGACCCGCCGTCGGCAGCCTTCGCGGAGAGGCCGTCGAGGGAGAAGTCCTCGGTTATGCTGACGGGAAGCACGGATGTCGCGGAGAGGCCGCCGACGGAGACGTCGACGTAGACCCTGTACGAACCGGACGACGCGGGCTCCCAAGCGCAAGATGTCGCCTCGGACGGCCCCTGCGCAACCCCCCACTCGGCCCAGGAGTCCTTCTGCCAGACGAACTTGAGCTTCGCGCCGGGTGCGGCCGCCGCATGAATGGGAACCTTCATACCGGGGGACCACTCCAAGTCGGGCCCTCCGTCAACCGAGAGACGGCAAGCGTCCACATGCACGGGGAACTTGCGCGTGGTGACGCGGCCGGCCGAATCGATGGCGTCCACCCAGATGTTGACGTCTCCGGTCACCTCGGGGGTCCAGGGGCAAGACGCGGAGGGCTCGCCCTGGCGGATTGACCCCCAGCGAGACCAGCCGCCCTGCTCCCAGACGAACTTGTACCTGACCGAGCCCGCATTGCCGGAGACGGACAGGCCCAGCTCGCACTCGTCGCCGAGCAGGGGCGACCCGCCGTCGGCAGCCTTCGCGGAGAGGCCGTCGAGGGAGAAGTCCTCCACCAGGCCAGACATATTATTGACAGAATCGACGAAAAGAGATGAAGTGCCTTGATCTGTCGCAAAGGAATGCGAAGCGGCCATAGGCAAAATCAAAAAAGCAACAAATATTGCAAGGATGAGCTTACGGCAAACTGTCTTCATCGGAATCAGGCATCCTAACAAACGAATCTGTATAACTGAAATCTAAAGACGACTAGCTCTGAAGGGAAAATCGCATCGTTAGATCATTCTGTTAATAATCGCTGCGATCCTTTGGCCGTAACCATCCCCAGGGACAGCCCATAAACCATTGAGGTCCTCTAGACACGGAGCGATGCCCAGATATCCCCTGTCAACAATTATTTGATAACGAGGGTCAACACAAACATTGTTCAAGGGCATGCGGACCGCATAGCCTTTTAAATGCTGAGATTGGGCAAGCAACCCCTGATATACGTTGTCAAACCTTGCTCCACCAACCTGAGGACCGGTAGCGCCTAGGCCCGCGAAGTTGCACTGGTCTGCAGATACCGAACCCCCAAACTGAAGCCATCCAGTCTCCAGCATCGCTTGGGCAAATACAACCTCAGGTCTTACGCCTTCAGAGGAGGCGGCCAAAATAACCTGATTACAAAACTCAGTAATGCTAGAAGCACCCCTTTGCGAATAAACCTCAGAGGGATAAGTATGTCCGGTAGAAACAAACAAACGAGCCATGGATTCAGCAGATATCGTAGACGTACCCATAATTGGCGTACCATCGACCGTCACCTTGCGGGTGAGGTGCTTGGCCTGCTCGCCGTCGATCACGTCGAGGTAGAGGGTGTACTCTCCGGGCTCGGAGGGGGTCCACTCGCAGGAGGCGGAGGAGCTGGAGCCGCCGCCGACGGTGCCCCACTTGGCCCATCCGCCCTTCTCCCAGACGAACTTGTACTTGAGGCCGTCGGTGTCGCCGGAGACCCTGGCCTTGAGCCCGAGCGGCTTGCCGCAGCGCGCCTCGCCGGAGACGTCGAGGCCCTCGACGCTGAAGCGGTCCTCGACCGTCACCTTGCGGGTGAGGTGCTTGGCCTGCTCGCCGTCGATCACGTCGAGGTAGAGGGTGTACTCTCCGGGCTCGGAGGGGGTCCACTCGCAGGAGGCGGAGGAGCTGGAGCCGCCGCCGACGGTGCCCCACTTGGCCCATCCGCCCTTCTCCCAGACGAACTTGTACTTGAGGCCGTCGGTGTCGCCGGAGACCCTGGCCTTGAGCCCGAGCGGCTTGCCGCAGCGCGCCTCGCCGGAGACGTCGAGGCCCTCGACGGACCAATTGACTACTTTGTACTTTGAAGTGCTCGAGATGTAACCATTAGAATCGACAACATCGGCGTAGACCTCATATTCGCCAGCTGACGGCAAAGTCCAACTAATCGTCGGGCTCGTCAAATCTTGGCCAATTACACCCCAATTTGAAGCATTCCAATCAGCACCCACTTTATGCCAAACAAATTTGTACTTAAGGCCATCGGTTTTGCCGGTAACATTCACGCCGACCTTAATCGAAGATCCCGCACGCCCCAATTCTTCCGAGAACGTAATTCCATCGATGGAATAAGGGTGCGGGAACTGAGAAATAATGGCGGCAGCATCAGCCTCGCCAAGACGACGACAGCCGTCATCGGAAAAGTAGTTAGCGACATCGCCGGAATTCGAAATAAAGCCATGCTCAATTAAGATGCCGGGAATCCCCTGCTCGCGGGCGCATCGGATTACCGCAAACTCATCTCCCACTTGCATCTGGAAAACGCCGCGGTACGTAAGACCCATAGCAGCAAGGTTATTCATAACCTTATTGGCAAGCTCAACAGAAACCTGCGTATAGTCTGATCCATTTGCGGTGGGAGCGTAAACCTCAGCACCATGAGCAGCAGAGGAGCCGGAATTAATATGGAAGCTCACGAAAGCCTGCGCGCCCTGATTGATGCAACGCTGAACGCGATAAAGAAAATCATTGCCGGAATAATTACCGTATTGCTCGCGAGCAAGAACGACCTTAAAACCGTATGCCTCGAGCTTATGCTTGCATGCCGTCACAATCTTCCAGGTAAGATCGGCCTCGCTTTTGCCATTACCCTGTGCGCCGGGATCAGACCCACCGTGACCAGCATCGAGAGCGATTACACTAACGTTGCGTGCAGAACGAGATGCATAAGTAGAGACACCATCCGGAGAATCGGCGCACTCCAACGCCTGCTGAATAGACTGGGCCTCAACAGCATTTCCGTCCCCATCTGCATAATAAACAGATGTGCCCTCGGAGTTCATAGAGCTATCTGCGACGGTGAATGAATAATCTCGATCAGAAAGATCGATCTTATGCTCAGTCCCATCTCCCTCTAGATAATACGAAATCGAAGTGAGGAAATAAGTATTAGCTTCGAGTTTTGCGCCAAAGGTAAAGGCGGCAGAATTATCAGCCGTAGCAGACGCGTCGACAGAGCCCTTTACGCCGTTGGCGCTCACATAGCCAAGCGTAGCAGAGGAAAGAACTTCACCGTCATTAGGAGTAGCAAAAGCAATGACTTGATTGGATCCAGAGGGAAGGCTTGGGTAGGCCAGGTAAACGTATTGAAAGGCCGACTCGACCGAATCAAGCTCTTGCTCGGTCTTGACATCGCTTTCAGTTGCGCCTTGGCTCAACGAGTCGATAGCCTCAATATCCCCTTCAACCGGAGATTGGTCGACGGTGGCATCGTTGCCTTCAACATCGTCACCGCGTGCAGCCACTCCGTCATCACCTGCAGAAGCCACATCCGTCACAGCTTCAGCGGGCTGTGCCTCGTTCAATCCGTAAGCAGCAACTACAGGACTCATCAATGACGAAAACGTCAGAAGAGCAGTCAAAGAAAAAGAAGTTGCAACACGTAAAACCTTTTTCATATTGAATCCCCAGTCAAAATGAATATCCATGTTGCAATATTATCCATCAATTATCTCTTCTTTTGAACAATTGTCATAGAAAGGAATCGTGTTGAATCATGGTGGCAATATTCAACGCCTTCGAACGCGAACCAGCCAGCGTGAGCGAGTCCAAACCTTCAACTGCAAGCCAGCCAGGGCCAGCAGAAAGGCGCGCACAGAAGAAGTGCCATATGAAATCTATAAAGCTGCCGAAGAGCACCGGGGTCAGGTTCGACCGGCTGGCAGCGGCAAACTGCGTGCCGCTCAAATCGCAGGTGAACTCCGAGGCAAGAGAGGTGCTCGGGTTTCTGATGTCGCTCAACGAAAAAGCCTTGATCGCCATTTACGCGTTGCACTAGTTACGAAAATGCAGGGCTGGGTCGGGGCGCTGAGCTGAGATTGATAATCAACCCAAAGGGCTTAAAGGCGCTAATGTATTAATCCCCAGATCGTGGCTAGCGTCTTAGAGACAATACATAGCCTAGTAATTCGCCGCAAGCCAAGTCGCTAAATCAACGGTAACAGCCTCAAGCAAGTCACCCAACACTTGCTTTTTCGACATGACAGCAGTATCGAAAATAGGATACTCCCTATTCGCATGAACGCCATCGCATCGCAATATATAGGCGTAACGGCACACCAATAGAGCGACTCTTCTAACACGAAGCCTGTCACTTTTGGCGTCAGGCAGTAGTTCATTTATCTTGGTTTTAAAGAGACTCTTACTTTGGTAATCGGCGCAACCTCTATCACGCATGTAAGTAAGAGACTCCTTATCGATATATCCCAATCTCTTAATTTTTTCAGGATCTACATACTTATTATCATTATTCGCAATATGCAATGACCTTGAACGTGTGCCAGTTAACAATTTCCAGCTAACGAAGTCCTCGTAGCCCCTATGATTAAATATTTGATCAAACTTAATAAGGGAACGAAATAATACATCATGTTCAACAAAGAGCTGCTTAACACTGTTCAACATTCTGGCATCATTCGTCGCGTTAGAACCAGTCGCCTCGGCATAACCACGATAAAGGACATTGAAGGCACCTCAAGAAGCTTAAGCCTTTCTTCCGGATAACCGGCTCTTGATGCAGCCCATGAGTAACTTATTGCTATATGTAGAGACCTCGCAATCGCATCGTCATGAAGGCTTTCTCCCACGACGCTATCTGGATACCTTACTCCGCTGAAAGTTGGAAAGGCATCGTTAAGATCATGTGGAACCTCGAGCTCTGTGCCGCATTCACCGTCAATCGAACACGATGCTGTGGCAATGCGAGGCGATTATTCTATTCCGTCCATACAAGCCAAAAAGAGAAGCACCCATCTCAGATAGTCAACTCTAGTTTTTCAGAGATGCTCGCCTTGGAATAACCCTGCGCGCGTTTAAACGAAATCGAAATAGCTTTTCGTTAATCGTGACGATATCAGGGTTAGTTTTTTAAAATGGCCTTCTCGAAATGAATCGGTTTACTGAGAGCAATTGGATGCTCGAACAGGAGCGCGATTTCAATCTGAATCCTTTGTTTACGTTTCCCCAATTCGCCCATTCCCTCACCGTCCAATCATTAAAAGGCGAGCCGCATAAGGAATCAACGAAAGTGGCACACACACCCAAAGAGAACAAGCAGAATACGCTATACATCACTTAAAAAGTATCACTGCCGAAGGACTGCCTCAATAGTTTAAACGTGCCATTTTGTTGCCGCATGTCAGGCTGTTGTTTATAAGCAAGCATCATTTCTTCAACAACAAGAAACAAGGACTCCGTGATCTCTAACATACTTTTCAATCAAGGCCTTGCGATTTTTGTCATTCTGATATCTCCACGGCCTTCTTAAAGAAGCTAAAATCTGCAAATCGTATCGGGATAGTTTGACTAAATGCTCAGCAGCAATATCTAGCCGATGTTTGCTGTCGTCAAATTCAACGCGCCGCAAGACACCGATTTCATCTTTAGCCATACGAAAAGAATCACGATCTAAAATACTTGAGCCCCAATCAACGGGAGCCAATTGCTCTATTTCCTTCGAAAGCCAATCAAGGCAGGCAATATAATCATCAAATGCTTCAGAACTATTTCGAAGTAAATCGTGATTACAAGGAGGGCTACCCGGCAAAGAACAATTAAATATCTCCAGCCTTTCAATAGAGTCAAATGCAGTGTAGTCAAATTGCGTTACGAAATAACAGGACAGCAAGTGCTTGTGTTTTTCGAAAAGCTGATATCTAGCTCGATTTAACAACTCCAGCTGCTGTGCCAGCACATGCCGCCTCCTTGATTCCGAGTCAAAGGACTCTTTGATAAACAACAAGGCAACGGAGCTTACGACCATTGAGGCAATCTCAAACATAACCATGTGAATATCGATACAGGCAAAGTTGACAAACCCAATAAGCGCCACAATTGCGATCGGTAAAAATACAATAATTATAGGGATCCAGCTCAAGAGCAGCTTGGCCTCACGCTTCACTAATCTCAGCGCTCTTCTTCGCCAGAACCAAGAATTAAGAATTCTGCAGAAGCAATAGTGCGGAAAGTCCATATCGTAAGTACCTGAGCTAATGGAATACAACATAAATGCGATTTTCCAATCTCCTAGTTTTAGAGCAATCGAATGATCATCGGGTGCCCAAAAGCAAGTTAAACCCATGCCCCATGAGAAATTAAAGATAGGTTTTGACGTGCACAAATAATATTAAAAAGAACAGCCAAACGGAGAACCAATGAACTACCAGTGTACTGCAAAAGAACTATCCGGGAAAACTGACCGAAGCAGAAATCGTTCCGTCCACGGAACTGAACTACACAAGGAATTCTATTGCGATAACAATAATTTTGCGAATCTCGAAGAGATTGACCACAACGGTCACCTGACTCAAATTGACAACGACGAGCATCTAACATCAGCGGGGTGCCTTCTGAGAGGATCATGCCAGGCATTTGCCATGACAGTCGAAGAGATTCTCGGATACAAGGCATTCGTAATCGAAGAAAGGGAGAGATATCGTTTCCATGCATTTTGCCAGACTTACCTAAATGGAAATAAGGCTCACATTGATGCCCGAGGGTAACCACAAGCTTCGACGAATTCATGGAAGTAGCTGGGGAGTTCGTAAAAGGACCTTTTGTCATAAGGCGTATAAATAAATAAGACATTACCAAATGGCAAGGCTCGAGCGACAATTCGCACGAAGAGCACCTCGCACTTGCTGAAAAGGCGATCAACGATAATATACGGTGCTACAAAATCGATTGATCTACACGCAAATTAAGCCTATACACTCCTTTAGTGCCATAAGTCAAAATACGGCATTCAATAGTTAGTTCACTTTTTTGCCCCAATTTTAACCTGATTTACGCAAAGCTCCGGCACAGACCAACGCAACGGTTTTCGTTGCTTTCACCCAAACGCAACGAAAACCGTTGCAAACGCAATTAGGTATAATTCTTCCAAATCGCCTAGAGAAAGTGTTTGAATGCTGACCGTAATCGTGCCTACTTACAATGCCGAGCCGTATCTTTCTCAGGCTATAAGCAGCCTATTAAACGAAAAGAATATCGAACTGGAAATCCTCACCATCAACGATGGATCCACCGACAACTCGCTCGCCATTATGCAAGATTTCGTCGCGCGCGACTCACGCGTTCGGGTGATCGACAAGGCAAACCAGGGCTACGGCGCAACCTGCAACTTGGGCATTCGCGAGGCAAAGGGCGACTGGATTGCCATTCTCGAGCCCGATGACTGGATCGAGCCCGGAATGTACTCCGACATGCTCGCCTTTGCCAAGCGCGAATTTGGCAATCCGAACAAGCTCGATATTATTGAGACCCCGTATTGGATCATCCGCAACCCTGATACCCCCCAAGAGGTCAAACTACATTGCGCATATCGCGGTCGCATTAAACCGCCTCGGCAACCGTTCACCATTCACGACGCTCCACACCTGCTGGCCCACCATCCGTCCATCTGGTCGGCAATCTATCGCCGCGACTTCCTGTTGCAAAACAATATCTGGTTTAAGGAAATCCCCGGTGCGGGCTGGGCCGATAATCCATTCCTTGTCGAAACGCTCTGTCAGGCAAGGGCCATCGCTTACTGGTCCAAGCCGTATTATTGCTACCGCGAGGAAACACCCGAAAAGGCGGCCGCTCTGGCCAAGCGTGACCCCTTGATGCCGTTTAATCGCTGGAACGACATGGTCGATATTCTTGAGAGGCTCAACGTCACCGACTCCGCCGTTTGGACACCCCAAATCACACGTGGCTTCACCTATATGGGCATCATGATTGAGCACACCAGAATTGAGGGGCACCCCGAAATCGAGCAGGCCATCCACAAGATGTTCGAACGCATGCCGCAAGAGCTGGTATTTGCCAATCCTCGCGTTACCCCCGCGGCCAAAAAGCTCTATGCCGAGTATATGGGCATCGCCAATCCTAAAATCAGCTACTGCGCGTACGCCAAAGACCTCGTGGGCGAGGGCTTGTATAACGTATGGAACAAGGGGCCCAAGCAAACTCTAAAAATGATCACATCGCACTTTGGTTCATACAACGCACGCGCTGGAAAATAATCTGATGGGCAGCAAAGCAAGCAGAAATACCTCCATCGAAGCGCTGCGCTTGGTCGCGGTTGCTGGCATCGCGATATTCCACACGTTTCAGTGGACCTTCCAAGCCACCTGCGTCGGCGTCGTGGAATATGCGCCGCTTGCCGTCTTCCCCTATTCGGAGTTACTGGGGTTCATTAACCTACTGGGCTATTGGGCCAACGAGATCTTCTTCATGATCTCGGGTTAATTTCTCATCGCCTCGGTGGCTCGCATCAACGTTAAGTAACACAGTCGCCATGCCCATGGCAGGTTCCTGCGTTTTATTCAAACCTTGCCAACATGGCGCAGCGACCCTTTACAATAGGTGCCGTCCTACGGACGCATTCGATAGCTTCCGCGCAGCGCTCGCCCGCCGCGCGTGAAAGGATATATTCCCCATGACTTCCACCCTCCCCGCTCCCATCGACAAGCTCGCCATCGTTGTCGTTACGTACAAGCGCCAGGAGCTCTTGGCCAACCTGTTCGACTCCATGACCGAGCTCACGGCCGCGCCTTGGCGCATCGTGATCGTCGATAACGAGAATTCGCGCGAGACCGAGGCCATGTGCACCGCATTTAACGAGCGCTTGGCCAACCTGTGGGGCATCGACACCGATCAGCCCGATGCAAAGGGCGGCACCGCCCGCGTCATCTACGCCCCGCAGCTCGAAAACGGCGGCGGCGCGGGCGGCTTCTCAGCCGGCACCAAATGCGCCTATGATCTGGGCGCCCAGTGGTTTTGGGTCATGGACGACGACGTGCTCGTTATCCCCGAGGGCATTGAGCGCCTGGCCAAGTGGACGGACCGCTACGACGTTATCCAGGGTTCGCGCTTGGACTTCGACGGCGGCGCCTTCTTTTGGCAGTACCAGCTCATCCTTTCGCTCGGTATCCCCAACCCCATCGCCAAGTGGGACCTGGGTCCCGAGGGCTACCGCGCCATGAACCAGCTGTGCTTTGAGGGCGGCCTGTTCTCGCGTCGCGTAGTCGACAAGATCGGCCTGCCCGACGCTCGCTTCTTCATCTACGGCGACGACGCCTGCTACGGTTATGTCGCCAGCCAGCACTTCCCCGCCGCTGTAGTTGCCGACGTGGTGCTCAAGCGCGCCCGCGCCGTCTCCAACTGGGACATCGCCGGCAAACGACAGCTCAACTCCACAAGCGACACCAACCGCTACTACATCATGCGCAACCGAGGCTTCCTCGCTCGCTATATGCAGGTCTACGGTGACTACCACCCCATGCTGTTCCGCCTGGGCAACGCCGCGACCTTCTGCAAGGAGTTCATTCGCCTGGCAGCGGTCGACAAGTGCTTTAAGACCGGCATTCCGGCGCTGCGCCGCGGCATGAAGGACGCCCGCAAAATCATCAAGGACCCCAACTGGAAGCCCATGCCGCCCATGAAGGACGCAGAGTAGCGGGCACACTTACAGTATCGCTCGCCTCTACAGCCGCTGGCACACCGCTGCCACACATTGCCCGTCAAAACCGAACCCCCAGCGCATGCGACCCACGCCGGGTCGCGGCACACGGATTTCGTCGATGCCGTCGCGCTCTATGTCGAGTAGCGCCTGAACGGCCAGCAATTCCAGGCCGAGCGCGTCCGCACCGGGGTCATACATCATGTTGATAGAAATCAGCGGGCGCTCGTCGAGCATGCCGATCGTGTCTGCCACGTCGAGCACGGTGCCCGTAGGAAAGACCTGGATGTCCCAGCGATCCGCGCCACACTTTCGCCTCGAAGCAGGATTGGCATAGCCCGGCAATCCAAAGCAGAGCCCCCGTAAAAGCAGATGATATGGCAACGGCGCATCTGGGTCGGTCGCACCGATTCCCGCATCTCCCAGGATGCGGTCTAGTGCCTGCCTCACCGTAACCTCGTCCCCACGGCACAACCCGTCGTGAAACGCATCGACGTCTCGAATGTCTTCGGCAGCGCATTCAAACCACTCAATAATCACCAGCCGCAAGGCCTGGCGAAGCTCGTTATTGGGCAGCCGCAGAGCACAGAGACGACTATCATGCTCCGGCTCTTCGGTCATATCCGTCGTCAGGAAACCCGACAGGTACAGCTCCGTCCACAGGTCGTCGTCAGACGAGGCCTCTGGCCCCACAGCGCCCAAACAAAGCGGGACCTCAACGCACCCATGGGCCTCGAGCAAATCGAACAAGACCGAAAGGCGGTCGAGGTTCCACCCGGCAACCACCCTACTCAGGCAATCGGCATATCCATACAGATCGGCACGCACAGGCGCCGAGCAGTCTCGGTCCAAAAAGCCGATCACACGCGCCGGACTCGAGCAATAGGCCCTACCAAACCGATATCCCTCGAGCCATTCACGCGCATCATCTAGGTATTCCTCGCACCCAGCATGATTCAACAGAGCCTGGACCTCGACATCCGAAAAGCCGAACCAACGGTCACACCAGGTCGAAAGCGGCGTCGATAGACAATACGAGCAGCCGCGCGAAGAAAGCGCCGCTTCGGCAGGGTCGGGACGCTCCCCCATCAGACACGTCAGCCGCAACGAATCGCCCGCAGTGGCAATGGCCTCGAACAGCACGCGATCGAATAGCCCTGCCAGATCGGTGCCAGAAGTGCCACTAGCGCTCGCACGGCCCAACCACGCCGCGTCGTACCCATCAACAAGCAATACAACCTGCTCATCGCAGGCCATCTCCAGCAGCTCAATGAGCACGCCAAGCACCGAGGCAACCTCGCCCTCGCTCGCCACACCACGCGCAACGCGTTCGATGTGACGCACCTTATCTCGAGTTAAATCCGGAGCCCCCAAGAGCGCCAACAAGCGAGCGCACTCGCCCGAAAGAGCATCACGCACGACGTCGGCAACAGCGGCACCACGCCTCGCAGCGCCAGAAAAGTCCAGCGATATCACCGGATAGCAAGCGTACTCATCCCGATAGCGCCCGCCGTCCGCATCCCAAATCTGAGCATCGGCAAACAAACTCTGACCAGCGCGACCGACCGCGGAACGCTCCAGAAAAGCCCTGAGCATCGACAAGTTCATGCTCTTGCCAAAACCCTCGGGTCGACAGCACACCACGACGGACGCGTCGCAGTCCAGCACATCGGCAATAAACATGGTCTTATCGATCAGCATGCAACGACCAATGGCATCGGCAAAATCATGCACACCGACCGGCAAAACCGCATCATCGACATGGTTGACAAGCCGTACACCAAAAGTATCGGCACTGTTGCAATACTCCTGTTCAGACACCGTAACTTCTCCCTAAAACGTAGCACGAGGCCCATTGTAGCGAGCAGTTCAAGTGCAACGCTGGATCCGTGCAAAGGCATCGGGCAACGGTAGGAACAAAGGCCTTGAGGGGGCATAACAAATCGTTGTGCAACAAAATGGGGCCCGATGCAACTGCACCGGCCCCCATTGCGAATCTTAAGTTGTCGGGCAACCGAAAGGGACTACTCCTCGGAGTCGTTCTGCCCAGCAACCTTCTTTTGCTGATCGAGCTTATGCTTGCCACTCACAATAGACGTGGCACCCAGCGTGGCCAAGCTCGCACTGGCCAGGCTCGCCATCACGATAAGGTCGCCCGTCTTGGGCATGATGCCGCCATTATTGCCAGCATTACCATTGCCGGAACCAGAATCGTTCTTGCCGCCGCTATTGTTATCTTTGTTATCACCAGCGCCATCTTTGTTGTCGCCGGTATTTTCCTTGTTGTCTCCAGCGCTGTCGGTGCGGTCGCCATTGTTCTTGCCACCGCCGGACTTGTTGCCCTTCTCCTCGGAGTCGTCCTTCTTCTCCTCAGAACCAGAACCCTTATCCGTTTCGGGCTTCTCAGATGTATCCTCGGATTTATTGTCCTTAGAGTCGTCCTTCGCGATATCGGTTTTCGTCACGGAGTTCTGACCGTCATTGTCCTTGTTAGAAGACGAGTTGCCGCTTGGACCAGCCATCAAAGACCCCAGCGTGGAGCCAAACACTTCGGAAACAGAGGGCTTCTTGTTCGTCGGGGTGACGGGCGCATCCGTCCCCTTATTCGAATCATCCTTAGAGCTATCGGAACCAGAAGCGGTGACAGAACCAGACCCTGTGTTAGTGCCGGAGTCGCCACCGGCAGAGGAATCGCTCGAACCGTTGGAAGGTTTAGAAGAGCCATTGTCGGTCGAGCCGGAGTTGCTGTTACCGGTACCGGTAGCAGACCCGTTCGTCTCGCCCCCATTGCCCTCATTGTTATCAGTATCGGGCTTCTGCGCGGGCTGAGACTCCTCAGGAGTCTGGCTTGGATCAGGCGTCGAAGGGAACTCAGACACCTCAGGCTTCTTATCAGCCGCTTCGTTCTTCTCGTCCTCGGCAATATAGACCAGACAATCCTTGAGCTCATTGCGGTAGCGGTTCTTCCAGCCCTCGTGGTACTGAGGCTGGCTTGCATACTTAGTCGCCACGTTATTGACCACGCTGTTGGAAAGCGCCGTCACAAACTCGCGGTCCGTCATGCTGTTGGAAAGCTTTGCCCAGCGGAAAAAGTCCTGGCAGCCACCGGTGCCGCACATATTGGTGATACTCCACACCATGCCCTTGACGCAGTCGGCGCGGCCGGAGATATCAATGCCGAGAGCGCTCTTGAGCCACGCCTCGGTCACCGCATAGTACGAGTTGTACGCATACGCATCCTGCAGCGCCGAGAACTCCTCGGGGTCAGTGTTGTAGGCGCGCAGGAAGGCATCCTGCGCAATGCGGCCCAGCTCGGTAAGCTGACCGTTCGCATACATGGGATTGTTCGCGTTAGAAATCTCGCTGCCGCGATCGATCGCATCCTTGAGCATGCCGTACTTGGCAGGGTCGTAGTTGTAAGCCTGCTTCATAAACGGGATGAGCGACCAGCGGCGATCGAACTGATAATAGCCCAGCGCGTTATAACCGTCACCACGAGAAAAGCCCTGGCTATAGTTGTGATAGCTCTCGTATTTGGTGAAGTACTTCATCTCGGCGGTCACGTTGACAAACGATACGCCCTGAACCGACCTCAGCACGCCCGAGAAGGACTGCTGGGTGTAAAGGCCCTTATCGATATCGGTGGCATCCGAGGCAACGCCCGGCGTGGGTTCCTCGGCAACAGCGGTCACAGGCACGGCAACGGCGCCAAACGAAAGCGCCAGCGTCAGGCCCGCCACAATCGCGGAATGCTTGGGCTGCATAAGATCCTCCCTGCATTGGTGTAGTTAAAGTGCAGTTTGCAAAGATGAATCTAAGTATTGCAGCTCGCCCGTTGTTGCACAACAACCCCTCGGTAAACGGCAACAACCCTCCGCGAAATCTTAAGGAATTAAACAAACTGGTCGTCGGGCGCCAACAGAAGCTCGCCGTAACGCTCCATCAGCCCGTCCCTCAACTGGCAGAAAGCAGGGATATAGACGTTCAAAATGCGCTGAATCAAATCTTGAGCGAGCTTGTTGTCATAGATATGGACGTTCGTATTGCGGTCTCTGAGCATATCTAGCCAGGCTGCCTCATCAATAAAGTCGTAGAATCGGTAGGACTCCTTCAAGATGGCACGAGGAGACCCCGACGCGGCAAGCGTGGCACCCTCATACTCGAGCAGACGCTTAAGGAGCGTAATTGAGATTCCGAAAACCTGCTCATAGATATACGCACATCCGGAGACAACATAGTCGTTGTCGAAATCTTAGAATCGAGCCGTCTCTAGCAGTTCCAGACGCGAATCAAAGGCTTCGTACGACTTCACGAAAGCCAGCCCTACAGCTTAATGTCAAAGTTGATCTCGGGGACGGCGGCTAGGTCGGCCAACGTCACGCCGTCGACGTACTTTTCAATCACGTCGTCCAGGCCGCGCCAGAACTTGACCGTTGAGCACAGATCGCTGCGGGTGCAGCTGTTGTCGATGCCGTCGCACGCCACCGGAGCTGTGCTGCCCTCAACGGCGCGCAGAATGTCACCCGCGCGCACTTCGGCCGGGTCCTTGGCCATCATGTAGCCGCCGCCCTTGCCGCGCACGCTCTTAAGCAGGCCCGCCTTCATAAGCGGACGAACCAGCTGCTCCAAATACTTTTGAGAGATATGTTCGCGGTCGGCAACCTCGCGCAGGGCGATCTTGCCCTCGGCGTCACCGAGCGCCGCAATATAAATCATCAAACGGAGGGCATAGCGGCCCTTAGAAGAAATGAGCATACCTACCCTTCCATCGTTGCTGAGATAGACATAACCGATAAATTTGTCCCACATCTAGAAAAGTCGAGTGGATTAGTCGGGTTTTCCCTTGACTAACGCCGAACCCATAGTAACTTTATTCCGAGAAGATTCCTAGGGTTTAGTACACCTATGAGTACACCATATACAGAGAGGGACAGCATGAGCGCAAATCCGCTGCTTTCCATCGAAGGTCTGACCGCCTCCGTGGACGAAAAGACCATCCTCCACAACGTCAACCTCAACGTCGCCGCCGGCGAGACCCACGTGCTGATGGGCCCCAACGGCGCCGGCAAGTCCACCCTCGGCCACCTAGTCATGGGCGACCCCGTCTATACCGTCAATGACGGTCGCATCGTCTTTGACGGCCAGGACATCACCGAGCTCACCACCGACAAGCGCTCCCGCGCCGGCCTGTTCCTGAGCTTCCAGGCCCCGGTCGAGATCCCGGGCGTGCCGCTGTCGAGCTTTTTGCGCGCCAGCATCGCCGGCCGCCCCGGCCTGGAGATGAAGGGCAAGGAGTTCCGCCGTCGCGTCAAGGAGCTCGCCGCCGAGCTCAACATGGACACCGCCTACCTCAACCGCGAGCTAGGCGTGGGCTTCTCGGGCGGTGAGAAAAAGAAGGTCGAGATGCTCCAGCTTCTGCTGCTGCAGCCCAAGCTCGCCATCCTGGATGAGACCGACTCGGGCCTGGACGTCGACGCCCTGTCCACCGTCAGCCACGGCATGGACGCCTACCACAAGAGCTGCGACGGCTCCATGCTCATCATCACGCACAACACGCGCATCCTGGAGCACCTGGATGTAGACCGCGTCCACGTTATGGTCAAGGGCCACATCGTGCGCGAGGACGACGCCTCGCTCATCCCCTGGATCGACAAGAACGGTTTTGAGACCTTCGAGCGCGAAGCCGCCGAGCAGCGCGCCCAGGCCGAGGCCGCCGCCACCGAGCAGCAGGCGTAAAGGGGCGACGCAATGACCAAGAACCGCACCGAGGTCGCGGACATCGACCGCAGCCTCTACGACTTCACCTATGGCGAGGAGGGATTCGAGCGCCTCGACGCCGGCATCACGCCCGACATCGTGCGCGAGATCAGCGCCAAGAAGGACGAACCGCAGTGGATGCTCGACCTGCGCCTCAAGTCCCTCGAGATCTTCAACCGCTTTCCCGACCCGACGTGGGGCCCCTCCATCGAGGGCCTGGACATGGACAACATCGTCACCTACGTCAAGCCCAACACCGACCAAAAGCACGACTGGGAGTCGGTGCCCGACGACATCAAGAACACCTTTGAGCGCCTGGGCATCCCCGAGGCCGAGCGCAGCTACCTAGCGGGCGTCGGCGCTCAGTACGACTCCGAGCTCGTCTACCACAACATGCAGGACACCGCATCCAAGATGGGCATCGTCTACTCCGGCATCGAGGAGGCCCTGCACGATCCGCAGTGGGAGCCGCTCATCCATGAGAAGTTCATGACGCTCATCCCGCCCACCGACCACAAGTTTGCGGCCCTGCACGGTGCCGTGTGGTCGGGCGGCTCGTTTGTCTACGTGCCCAAGGGCACCAAGCTCGATTTCCCGCTGCAGAGCTACTTCCGCCTTAACGCCAAGGGCGCCGGCCAGTTTGAGCACACGCTCATCATCGTCGAGGACGACGCCGACCTGCACTTTATCGAGGGTTGCTCCGCGCCCAAGTACAACGTGGCCAACCTCCATGCCGGCGCTGTGGAGCTCTTTGTGGGCAAGCGTGCGCACCTGCGCTACTCGACCATCGAGAACTGGTCCAAGAACATGTACAACCTCAACACCAAGCGTGCGCGCGTGGACGAGGACGGCGACATCGAGTGGATCAGCGGCTCCTTCGGCAGTCACGTGGGCTATCTCTACCCCATGAGCGTGCTCAACGGACGCCGCGCTCGCTCGAGCTTTACCGGCATCACCTTTGCCGGCGCCGGCCAGAACCTCGATACCGGCTGTAAGGTCGTACTCAACGCGCCCGAGACCTCGGCGACCGTCGAGACCAAGGGCATCTCCAAGAGCGGCGGCATCCAGACCTTCCGTAGCTCTATCGTGGCCACGCCCAAGGCCGAGGGCTCCAAGGCAACCGTGAGCTGCCAGTCGCTCATGCTCGACGACCAGAGCCGCTCCGATACCATCCCCGCCATGGACATCCGCGCCAAGAACGTCGACATCGGCCACGAGGCCACCATCGGCCGCATCGGCGACGACAAGGTGTTCTACCTGATGAGCCGCGGCATCTCGGAGGAAGAGGCCCGCACCATGATCGTCAACGGCTTTGCCAACCCGGTCTCCAAGGAGCTGCCGCTTGAGTACGCCGTCGAGATGAACAACCTGATCAAGCTCGAGATGGAAGGAGCGATCGGATAATGAAACAGACCACGAACACCGCTGCAACCACGCTCGAGCAGGTCAATGCGATGCCGGCCGCCACTTGGGGTTGGCTCAAGATGAACCAGACCAAGCTCGAGCTTTCCGACGAGCCTGCCGCCGCTCCTGCCGAGGTCGTTGAGGTCGAGGGCCTAGACGAGCAGTTCCGCGGTGCTGCCGACGCCTTCGATACTGCCATGGAGGCCATGGCCGAGCGCTTCCCCGAGCGCCGCGCCTCCGCCCCCGGTGATGCCGCCGATCGCGCCCGCATCACGCCCGAGACCGAGCTCGACGTGCCCGCCACCTCTGTCTACCAGGCCGGCGCGATCAAGCTCGAGGAGGAGCTCACCCCTGCCGAGGCATTCGAGACCGGCATGGGCGAGGCTGCATACGCCTACCTGGCCGACCACGCCACCAAGCGCATCGTCATCGATGTGCCCGCATACCAGCACGCCACGGCTACCGTGCGCGTGAGTGGCGTCGACGCTGCGGCCGCCATCGCCGCCATCGATGTCGTCACCCGTCCGCAGGCAACGCTCGACCTGCACATAGCCCTGGACTCCCCCGTTGTCGGCCAAGGCGTCGTGGGCTCCGTGCTGCGCGTGTGTGCCCACGAGTACGCCACCGTCAACGTGACCTGCACACAGACGCTCGACGACAGCTGGATCGCACTCGATGACTCCGGCCTGTTCCTGGACGAGGGCGCGCGCGTCAACGTGCAGCACACTGTCCTGGGTGCCGGCGCCAGCGCCACCGGCCTTGCCGGCGATCTGCTGGGCGATACCGCCAAGGTGACCATCGATACCGATTACCTGGGCGCCCGCGAGCAGGTGCGCGACTTTAACTACGAGCTGCGCCATCGCGGTCGCAAGACCGAGTGTGAGATCGACGCCAACGGCGTGCTGACCGGCACGTCCAAGAAGGTCTACCGCGGCACCATCGACCTCGTGCACGGCTGCAAGGGTGCCGTCGGCACCGAGCGCGAGACGGTGCTGCTAGCCAACAAGGGCGTCGACAACAAGACCGTCCCCGTCATCCTATGCGACGAGGACGACGTCGCCGGCAACCACGGTGCCACGATCGGTCACGTCCGCGACGAGCAGCTGTTCTATCTCGCCTGCCGCGGCCTTGATCAAAACGCCGCCGAGGATCTGTTCATCCGCGCCAAGCTGGAGGACGCCGCGCTTTCCGCGACCGACGAGCGCACCCGCGCCGCCGTCGTCCGCTTGGGCAACAACCTGATCGATAACTTTGAGGAGGAGCTCGCATGATCGACACCGAGCACGTTAAATGCGATACCTGTACTGCCCCCGAGCCCATGGAGCTCGACGCCAGCGACGAGGCTTCGCGCGGCTGGCCTACCGTCGACATCGAGACCAACCCCTACAAAGGCCAGTTCCCGCTGTTCCAGCAGCATCCCGAGATCGCCTTCCTCGATAGTGCCGCCACCGCGCAGCGCCCCGCCTGCGTGCTCGACGCCGAGCGCGACTTCTACCAGCGCATGAACGCCAACCCCCTGCGCGGCCTGTACTCGCTGTCCGTCGAGGCCACCGAGGCTATCGCGAAGGTGCGCCAGCAAATCGCCGACGTCATCGGCGCCCCCCAGGCCAACGAGATCGTCTTCACCCGCAACACGAGCGAGTCGCTCAACCTGGTCGCAAAGAGCTTTGCGCCCACGGTGCTCGAGCCGGGCGACGAGGTCGTCATCACCATCATGGAGCACCACTCCAACCTGATCCCGTGGCAGCAGGTCTGCCGCGAGACAGGCGCCAAGCTCGTCTACCTCTACCCCACCAAGACCGGCCAGCTCACCACCGAGGAAGTGCTTGCCAAGGTTGGCCCCAAGACCAAGATTCTGGCCGTGGGACAGGTCTCTAACGTGCTGGGCGTCGAGAACCCGGTCAAGAACCTTGGCAAGCTCGTGCACAAGTACGGCGGCTATCTGGTCGTCGACGGAGCGCAGTCGCTGCCGCACATGCCGGTCGATGTGGCCGACCTGGGCGCCGACTTCTTTGCCTTTAGCGCACACAAGGCCATGGGCCCCATGGGCATCGGCGTGCTGTGGGGCAAGATGGACCTGCTCAACGCCATGCCGCCCATGCTTACCGGCGGTGAGATGATCGACTCGGTCACCGAGCAGGACGCTGTCTGGGCGCCCGTCCCCGAGAAGTTCGAGGCCGGCACGCAGGACGCCGCCGGCATCTTCGCCACGGGCGCGGCGCTTGATTACCTGGTCAACACGGTGGGCTACGAAAACATCCAGGCCCGTGAGAAGGCACTCGTCCACTACCTGATGGGCGAACTCATGCAGCTCGACTTTGTCCAGATCATCGGCTCCATCTATTGGGACAACCATCACGGCGTCGTCAGCTTTAACGTCCGCGGCATCCACCCGCACGATGTCGCGAGCATCATGGACATGGACGGTGTTTGCATCCGCGCCGGTCACCACTGCGCGCAGCCGCTGCTCACCTGGCTGGGCGTCGAGAACCTTGCCTGCTGCCGCGCCAGCGTGGCTTTCTACAACGACAAGGCCGACATCGATAAGTTCATCGCCGGACTACATCACGTTTGGAGCACGTTCAATGGGTAATCTGTACACCTCCACCACGTTTATGGAGCACAACTCGCACCCCGACTACAAGTACGAGATGGATGCCCCCACGCACGAGCACGACGGCATCAACCCCAGCTGCGGCGATGAGCTCACTCTGCAGCTGCGTGTCGAGAACAACGTGATCGAGGAGGCATCCTTTACCGGCCACGGCTGCGCCATCAGCCAGGCCAGCGCCGACATCATGGCCGACCTCATCACCGGCGAGACGGTCGAGGAGGCTCGTCGTCTGGCGGAGCTTTTCCTCGCCATGATCCGTGGCGAGCAGCTCTCCGAGGAGGACCTGGAAGACCTGGACGAGGCCGCTCAGCTCCAGGACATCTCGCACATGCCCGCCCGTGTCAAATGCGCCGAGCTCGCCTGGCGCACCCTCGACGGCATGCTCACGGGACAAAATAATCAGTAATAGTTGTCTCAAATCTGAAGAATTCTATTGGCCGAATCGCTTAGCTTTCGCGATTCGGCCATTTTCTTTTCTACCTTTATTTCGAGCCCTCGGCCTGCGCGTCCACCAGCGCATAAGCGCGCACAATACGAGAAACGGTGCTTTTGCCAATCCCCGTATATCGCTCAATCTGACGCACCGTGAAACCGGCATCGTGCAATCCAACAATAACGGTATCGCGCTGCGCCTGCGGTGCAGCTTTAACCCCGCGGAGTGAAACCCCGAGGCTATTCGCCAACTTGTCGGCAAAGGCGTGGCGTTCCCACTCCGTCTCTTTCAGGTTGGGCATCGCTAGCTCGCCACCGTCGGGCGTCGAAAGCGAATAGGCAATAAAACCCTCGGCAGAACCAAAAGGCTCAAGCACGCAAGAAGGGTCGGAAAATCCCCTCGTCAAATCGTTGTCATAGGCCCGTAGATACTCTGCAAAGCTGCTCCACGGATAGCGCTCGATTAAGCTGATGCCAGCCTTCTGCGAACAGGCGTGAACGGAGCGAATAGACTCCATCACCTGCCAGTCGGTATCGAGCGAGCGCCGCTCAAAACGCTCACGAAACAGGCATCCAGCTCGCCCAGTGCGCTTATTGAACCGACGAGCATACGTCAACAGCAGCCGCTGCATGGCTGTACTCATCATGTCCTCATAGTCCAAAAGCAACAGATCCACGTAGTCGCTCATGAGGCACCACGCCACGACCGTCACGCCGGCATCGCGGCAGCAGTCGCGCATCAGCTCCAAAAACTTCCACCGGTCCTCGTCACTCTCAAAGATCTGCCGCCCGGCCATACCGCGGGCGCAAACATGGTAAAAACCGGTGATCGTTTTCCAAACGCGCTGCATGGCGCTCCCTTCGCCGGGATCTGCTTACCATCCAATACATCACGATTGAAACGTGCCATCAAATCATTCACGCAAAATGGAACCCGTCGACGGTAAAAGGCGGAAAACCGACGGCGAACGGCTTCATAGCCACAGGTCAGGCAACGCACCCTTAGCAAAAGCTTGACCAGAACCGATCCCCTTCAGCGGACCGCGCAACCGCAAACAGCTTGATTAAATCGTTTCAATTGAAAGTTCCGCGCTTCTCGCTACGAAAACTGAGCCGTTCGCCGAATATTCCGTGCATTTCGCGGTATTATAGGGGCTGCATGTCATGTCCCTTTCGAAGGGTCGCCCGGCAATCGCCAGCCACGACCCCCAGACGGGACGCCAACACGATAGAGAGGAGAGGCATGCAGTACTCACAGGAAGTGGAGAACATGTGCCCCGTTGCCAAGGGTGCATACCACGGCCCCGCACCCATCCCCGAGGAGGGCAAGTGGGTCCAGGCTAAGGAGATTTCCGACATCTCCGGTCTTACGCACGGTGTGGGTTGGTGCGCACCTCAGCAGGGCGCCTGCAAGCTCACGCTGAACGTCAAGGACGGCATCATCGAGGAGGCCCTCGTTGAGACCATCGGCTGCTCGGGCATGACCCACTCTGCCGCCATGGCTTCCGAGATCCTTCCCGGTAAGACCATCCTCGAGGCCCTCAACACCGACCTCGTCTGCGACGCCATCAACGTTGCTATGCGCGAGATCTTCCTGCAGATCGTTTACGGCCGCAGCCAGACCGCGTTCTCCGAGGGCGGCCTGCCCGTGGGCGCCTCCCTCGACGACCTCGGTAAGGGCCTTCGCTCCCAGGTCGGCACCATGTTCGGCACCAAGGCCAAGGGCGCTCGTTACCTCGAGCTCGCTCAGGGCTACGTCACTCGCATGGCTCTCAACGACAAGAACGAGATCATCGCATTCGAGTTCCTGAACCTCGGCAAGTTCACCGACGCCGTCAAGGCCGGCAAGACCCCCGAGGAGGCCATCGCTGGCGCTATGGGCCACTATGGTCAGTGGGAGAACGCTGCCAAGTACATCGACCCGCGCACCGACGAGGAGACCCACTCCGTCGCCAGCGTGTTCCCGGTTCACGAGTAGAAAGGGAGGGAAATAACTATGACTGTTACGTTCGAAGGTTACGAGCGCCGCGCTGACAAGATCAACAAGTGCCTCGCCGACAACGGCATCGCCTCCCTCGAGGAAGCTCTGCAGATCTGCACCGACAAGGGCTTCAACCCGCGTGAGATCGTCAACAACACCCAGTCCATCGCCTTCCAGAACGCCGAGTGGGCCTACACCCTCGGCTGCGCTCTCGCTGTCAAGCGTGGCGCCAAGACCGCTTCTGAGGCTGCCGCCATCATCGGCGAGGGCATCCAGGCCTTCACCGTTCCCGGCTCCGTCGCCGAGGACCGCAAGGTCGGTCTGGGCCACGGCAACCTGGGCGCTATGCTGCTCTCCGACGACACCGAGTGCTTCGCCTTCCTGGCTGGCCACGAGTCCTTCGCTGCCGCTGAGGGCGCTATCGGCCTGGCTCTGAACGCCAACAAGGCTCGCAAGAAGCCGCTGCGCGTTATCCTCAACGGTCTGGGCAAGGACGCCGCTCAGATCATCGCCCGCATCAACGGCTTCACCTACGTGAAGACCCAGTTCGACTACTTCACGGGCGAGCTCAAGGTCGTCGAGACCATCCCCTACTCCGATGGTCCCCGCGCCGCCGTCAACTGCTACGGCGCCGACGACGTCCGCGAGGGCGTTGCCATCATGTGGCACGAGAACGTCGACATCTCGATCACCGGCAACTCCACCAACCCGACGCGCTTCCAGCACCCCGTCGCTGGCACCTACAAGAAGGAGCGCCTCGAGGCTGGCAAGAAGTACTTCTCCGTCGCTTCTGGTGGCGGCACTGGCCGTACCCTGCACCCGGACAACATGGGCGCCGGCCCTGCCTCTTACGGCATGACCGACACCATGGGCCGTATGCACTCCGACGCCCAGTTCGCCGGTTCTTCCTCCGTGCCTGCGCACGTCGACATGATGGGTCTCATCGGCATGGGCAACAACCCCATGGTCGGTGCCACCGTCGCCTGCGCTGTCGCCGTCGAGGAGGCCCTCAAGGCCTAATCGCGCCCGCGCGATGCTCATATAGTTGAGCTTTGGAGCCGCTATCCACCCGGGTAGCGGCTCTTTTTGTTTACGCTGTCGCAGGGTACCAATGCCGATATATCAGTTGGGACGAAATACGAGATGTGATGAGATGGAGCGTCAGAGCGTCCATGACGCCCACCTGCCATATTTGCCCTTTACCGATTTGCCGAGTCTTTGCGGCCCCATTGCCGATCACCCGTGCGACAATGCGCCGGACGAGAAAGGAATCCGATGGAATCGACTGATGTACTGGTAATTGGATCGGGCATTGCAGGCCTTTGCGCCGCCATAGAAGCAGCTCGTGCAGGCGCAACCGTTACCATCGCAAGCGTCGGCAAGACCATGAGCGGATCTAGCTTTTTCCCGGGCACCTGGGGCCTGGGCCTTATTGGCCCCATCGACGAAGGCGACGAGCAGGACCTCATCGACACCATCCAGGCCGTGGGCGGCGGCGTTGTCGACCCTACGCTCGTCCAGACGTTTGTCCACGGTATTCCTCAGGCGATTGACTGGCTCGAGCAGGATCTGGGCGTCCAACTCCAGCGTCCGCAAAGTGCCGAGAGCGCCCAGCAGAAGCAGTTTATCCCCTGCTTTGACCACAAGACACGCATGTGGCGCGGCCTCACCCGCAAGCCCCTTGAGGACGCGTGTACGGCCCAGATCGAGACTCTCGGCATCCACCTGCTCCCCCGCCACGAACTTATCGACCTTGTTGAGGATGCGAGCGGAAAGATTATCGGCGCAGTGCTCTACGACCGTGCAAACGAACATCTCATGCCTATGGCAGCCAACGCCACCATCATCGCCGCAGGCGGCACGGGCGGACTGTTCGAGCGCAGCCTCACTTCGACAGACGTGCTCAGCTCCTCGCAGGCCATCGCGCTGGCACACGGCGCAACGCTCACTAATATAGAGTTCATGCAGATGATGCCCGGCTTCATTGAGCCTAAGCGCAACCTGGTCTTTAACGAGAAGACCTGGCGCTACGTCACGTTTGACCAACCGGTCGATATTACCAATGAAAAGCTGGACGATCTACTTGAGCAACGCTCAGGATATGGCCCTTTCACATCGCGCCTCGCTTCCCGCGCCATCGATCTTGCCATCGATCAAGCGGGTGCCGAAGGCCTGGCACTCCACTACGACTTCCCCCGCGAGGACGTCCCCGAGTTTGTGCAGACATTTGCCGCCTGGCTACAAGACGAGCACGGCATCGCGCCGACCGACGAGATGCGTGTGGCGATGTATGCCCACGCTGCCAACGGCGGCATCAAAATCGACAAGACCGCGTACACGGGCGTTGAGGGCCTCTATGCCTGCGGCGAGGCGACAGGCGGCATGCACGGCGCCGATCGCATCGGCGGTCTATCGAGCGCCAACGGCATCGTGTTTGGGCGCATCGCGGGCGCGTCGGCGGCGGCAGCAGCGCAGAATTCACCTAAGGTGGCCCCAAAGGCGGATATCGCCCTCCCCCAGCATGGCATTACCACAACAGACGCCGAGCGCCTGACCCGCGGCCTTAAGCACACGATGAGTACCTATTGCATGATCAACAGGACCGAAGCGGGCCTATCCAAGGCCCTGCAACAGCTTGAAAGCCTGCAAGACGAAGCCTCAGCTCTAAATAAGCGACACGCCAATGACAGCCAAGTCGCAGCCCATGCCCGCCTGCAATCGCAGATTCAGCTGGCAACGGAAATGGTCAAAGCCATGCGCGAACGGACCGAAAGTCTGGGTTCGCACTATCGAGCAGACTAAATCGATTCTCACCTTGAGTTTGATCACAATTTCTCAACATGTATCGAGCCCCGTAAGCATGATTCCCCTAAGGAGAACACGCTATGGGGCTTTAGCCGATTTTCCCTAAGGGAATCACGGTGCAGATTCCTCAGCTCCGCGCCCTTACGGGTTCGACCCCATGCGAGGCAAACAAAAAAGCGACCAGCCGAAACCAGTCGCTTTAACATGCTTTGGTGGGCCGTCAGGGGTTCGAACCCTGGACCTTGGGATTAAGAGTCCCCTGCTCTACCAACTGAGCTAACGACCCAAAGCTAAAGTCCGTTGTGGCGGACTTTAGAAGAGATATCGTGTGGTGGGCCGTCAGGGGGTCGAACCCTGGACCTTGGGATTAAGAGTCCCCTGCTCTACCAACTGAGCTAACGACCCGATATCAACACGAAGCAAGAACTGGGGTGGGTAAAGGGACTCGAACCCTCGACCTACGGGACCACAACCCGTCGCTCTAGCCAACTGAGCTACACCCACCGTGTCCTGTGCGCTTCGCGCTCGACTATTATTGCAAGGAACGCCACGCGATGCAAGCCCCAATTTTCAAGAATTTTGAAAAGAGTTTTTCGGATCCATTTCAAGCAAATCCCACCGGTTTCATAGGAGTAAACTTGCCCCACCCCGAAGTTCGAAAGGACAAGTATGAAAGAACTCTCCAATCGCACGGCAACGTTTACCGATTCGGTCATCCGCCGCATGACGCGCATCTCCAATAAGTACGGCGCCGTCAACCTCTCGCAGGGCTTCCCTGACTTCGATCCTCCGGCGCAGCTGCTCGAGAGCCTCAGCACCATCGCGACCGACCCCAAGCCGCTCTATCACCAGTACTCCATCACTTGGGGCTCCCAGGCCATGCGCGAGGCGCTCGCAGCCAAGCAGGAGCACTTTATGGGCATGCAGATCAACCCCAACGAGAACATCGTGGTCACCTGCGGCTCCACCGAGGCCATGATGGCCGCCATGATGACGGTCACAAACCCCGGCGACAAGGTCGTCATCTTCTCGCCGTTCTACGAGAACTACGGCGCCGACACCATCCTCTCTGGTGCCGAGCCTATCTATGTGCCGCTCAACCCGCCCACGTTCGACTTTGACCGTGAGGTACTCGAGGCTGCCTTCCGCGACAACGACCCCAAGGCCATCGTCCTGTGCAACCCTTCGAACCCCTGCGGCAAGGTCTTTACGCGCGAGGAGCTCACCTTTATCGCCGACCTGTGCAAAAAGTACGACGCGTACTGCATCACCGACGAGGTATACGAGCACATCGTCTACGCGCCCCACGAGCATGTCTATATGGCCACGCTGCCCGGCATGTTCGAGCGCACCATCAGCTGCAGCTCGCTGTCCAAGACCTACTCCATCACCGGCTGGCGTCTGGGTTACACCATTGCCCCGGCCCAGATCACCGAGCGTATCAAGAAGGTCCACGACTTCCTCACCGTGGGTGCCGCCGCTCCCCTGCAGGAAGCCGTCGTCACCGCACTCAACTTCGACGACAGCTATTACGACGAGGTCCTCGACCTCTATACCGCCAAGCGCGACCTGTTCTGCCAGGGGCTCGATAGCATCGGTCTTGAGCATAACGTGCCGCAGGGCGCCTACTACGTGATGATGGATATCTCGGAGTTTGGCTACGACAGCGACCTCGAGTTCTGCGAGGACCTGGCCTCAAAGGTGGGCGTGGGCGCTGTGCCCGGCTCAAGTTTCTTCCGTGAGCCCGTCAACCATCTGATCCGCTTCCACTTTGCCAAGCGTGACGAGACGCTCAACGCGGCGCTGGAGAACCTCAAGTCGCTGCGTGATAAAATCAAACCGCGCGGGTAAGGACGACCCGGCAACTAAAGTAACCAAAGAAGCCCCACAACGCCCGCCGCGTTGCGGGGCTTCTTTTTATAGCGCTTTCATAATTTATTTAGAGCGCTAAACTTTAGTCACGGAGCAACTCGTCCCTGAGAGAGGAATACTATGGCAGAGCAGCAGCTTATCGGAGCGCTCGAGGCCGGCGGCACCAAGATGGTCTGCGCCACGGGCTATGCAGACGGTACGGTCCTGGAGCGCGAGCAGATCGCGACCACGACCCCGCAGGAGACCGTTGAGGCCGTCAATGCATGGTTTGCCAACAAGGGCATCGCCGCGCTGGGAATCGGCGCCTTTGGGCCCACTGCAGTTAACCCCGCCTCGCCCCAGTACGGCAAGATCTTGGAGACCCCCAAGACGGCATGGCGCTACTTTGATCTGTTGGGCACCATTCAAAACGAGCTCGACATTCCCTGCGGCTACGATACCGACGTCAACGTCGCCTGCTTGGGAGAGGTCACCCTTGGCTGCGCGCAGGGCCTTACCGATGTCGTCTACCTGACCATCGGCACTGGTGTGGGCGCCGGCGTGCTCTCAGGTGGCCAGCTCGTACACGGCATGATGCATCCCGAGGCCGGCCACATCCTGGTCACGCGCGACCCGCGCGACACCATCGGCGAGCATAGCGCTTGCCCCTTCCACGACAACTGCCTCGAGGGCCTCATCGCCGGCCCCGGCGTTAAAAAGCGCTGGGATGGCAAGAGCGCCGGAGACATGGCCGATGACCCGGAGGCCATGGACCTGCTCGCAGGCTATCTGGCACAGGCGCTCATGACCTACACGCTGTGCTACGCGCCGCAAAAGATCATCATCGGCGGCGGCGTGGCCGACCACACCCCCATCGTGCCGCTCGCACGCAAAAAGTGCGCCGAGATGATCAACGGCTATATCGTCACGCCCGAGGTCAACGACATCGATACCTACATTGTCAACAACAGCCTCGAGGGCAAGCAGGGCATCATGGGCTGCCTCGCCCTGGGCGCCCAGGCGCTTCAGCAGTAAGCACGCCTGCCGGGCGTGACGGCGTCCTACCGCCCCCGGCAAAACGCCGTCACGCCCTCATAGAGGCCCTCAAACGAAGAAAGGCCGCCTAGGACCAAGCAACGTGTCCTAGGCGGCCTTTTTGGCACATATGAGCAATCGTAGGAGATATCGAAGCGCAACGCCCGTCATCGCTCCGCAGCAGTCGATCATCACGTCGGTGATCATGCCGGCACGATCGGGCACAAAGAGCTGAATCGTCTCGTCGATCGAGGGAATCAGCAGCAGGAAAACCGCCGTGGGAAGCAGTACATCAAAGGTGCGACGGCCCTCAACGTCAAACGCGTGTGTCGCCAGAATGCCGAGCACCATGTATTCGGTGAAATGCGCACATTTGCGAACGACGAAGTTGGTCACCCACTCGTACGGAAACCCCATGCCATGTAGAAAGCCGCGAACGGCCTCCATGATCGACAGGCTCAGTGAGCCGGACCCCGTTCCGGGAACCAACGAGTTGCCCCAAATCAACACCACCATAAGGCAAGATGCGACTGCCCACTTGCGATCGATTTTAACCATGGAGACGCTATGCCTCCGCACAGAGCGGCTCGAGGCTGGCGGTACCGCCCTCGATAACGCTCAGATACGCACGGCCCGTGCGCCTCACCGCCGCAGACTGAACGCGATTGATCTCTTCCTCGAGAATCTGGTTGACGCGCTCGTGGCGACGATTCTCCATAACGCCGGCAGCGATGGCCTCGGCACGTTCGATACCCTCGCGAGAGATGCGGGCGGTGTCCTCGGGGAACACGGCGCTGTGGCGGCCGACATAGGCGGGAGCCGCGGGTGCGGGGGCAGGAGTAGGCACGAAGGTAGTAACGGGAGCAGGCTCGCCGATCTCATCCAAAATAGCAGCAGCCGCGGCCCACATGCCCTCATGGCCGGAGTAATCGGCCATGGGCACGTCCTCCTCGGCGGCAGCGTCGACGGACTCGTCGACTACGGCGGGCTGGGACGCAGAAGCCGGTGCATCTGCCGGAGCGGCCACCGCATACGGCATGTCGTTTGAGATCACAGGCTCGTCAAGGTCATCGAGGTCGATAGCCACGGCGGAGGAGTCGCTGATGATGGGCATGTTGGCGATGTTTGTGTTGTACGGCACCGCCCCAGCTGCCTGCTGCTGGGCAGGAGCGCCCCACAGCGAGCTTTCGGCAGCACGACGGGCAGCAATGGTCTCCTCGTCGTCGGCAGCCAGGGGCTCGTTGGCATAGGGGTCAGGCATGGACGTCGGATTCACGGGAACGGCGGTGTCATACGTAACGGGCTGAGCCGTTGCAGCGTTGTTGGCGGCGTTGTTGGCGGCATTGTTGGCGGCGTTGGCCACAAGCGCCACGAAGGCGGCCGTACTGCCCGCAGGGGCGGCCTGAGATCCCGAAACGGCACGCGCGGCGGCAGCGATGTCGTCGCGGTTATAGGAGCCGGTCTGCCCACCGTAGGTGAGTTCGTCGATAGCGACCTGGTAGACGTCGCGTGAGCGCGTGGGATCGCAGCTGACCGGCGAATCGTCGTCGAGCATGCTATCGATCATGGACCAGGCGTCGTCCTCGCTCATGGCGTCTGGGGCGCGGGCAATGGTGGGGACGCCGTCGTCGGCATGACGACGTTGGAAGGCACCGGTCAGGCCGGAAAAGACCGATGAAGGCTGCTCGGCACCAAACGATGCGGAGGAAGCGGTCTGAGGGGCGGCATACTGCTGCGCCGGGATCGAGGCAGTCTTGAATTCGTTGTGGGTTTGGCCAAACTGAGCGGCACCACCCATGGCGTCGGGCTCGAACAGGCGCTCGGCATGCTGAGCGCGATATTCAGAAATGCCCAGCGAGGCGGCATAGATTCCCACGCCCGCCACGGCACCCACGGCAAACGGCACGGCGCCCGCGACGACCGTCTCGTTCACCGACGCAAACGGCAGCGTGGCAGCATACATCACCACGGGAGCGGCAAGGCCGATTCCGCAGGAAAGTCCAGCAAGGACTGCTCGTTGTGTTGCATCAGAAGAAGCCATGAGCTCTCCCCATCTTCCAGCACCCAAATCGCATCATTCAGTTGGCTGCGCGAGAGAAGATGAAGCGGGGCCTGAGCCCCAAAGCAACGGTATAAGGTTCGTTTCATCTGCGTTTTCCGTCGCGAAGCTTAAAAGCTATTATGCGAAACCACACCCCCGATTGCAAGCGGCGATGTCGGATTGAAACGAGAAAGCCGCTGGCTACCAGTCTTGTGCTCAAAAAATGTTTCCGAAGACGCCATGCAAAAGGGCCGGGGTATAAACCCCGGCCCTTCAAAAGAGCAATAAGCGGCATTAGCGTGCGGCAAGCGACTTAGAACGTCTGCTCGTAGTCGCTGTGCTTTTTGGCCGAACGTACCAGGAACTCCTGGTTGGAATTGGTGCCCTTGAGGCCCTTGATGAACGACGCGGCCGCGCGCTCGGTATTGTTCATGCCAGCAAGGATGCGACGCAGGCCAAAGACAAACGGGCGCATCTGCTCGTCGACCAGCAGATCCTCGTTACGCGTACCGGAGGCAACGGGGTCGATGGCAGGGAAGATGCGGCGGTCGGCCAGATCGCGGTCGAGCTTGAGCTCCATGTTGCCGGTACCCTTGAACTCCTCAAAGATGACTTCGTCCATCTTGGAGCCGGTATCGATAAGGGCGGAAGCCAGGATGGTGAGCGAGCCACCGTTCTCGATATTACGGGCTGCGCCCAGGAAGCGCTTGGGCGGATAAAGGGCCGCCGAATCGACACCGCCCGAAAGGATGCGGCCCGAGGCGGGCGCGGCCAAGTTGTAGGCACGGGCAAGGCGCGTGATGGAATCGAGCACCACCACGACGTCGCCGCCCAGCTCCACGATGCGCTTGGCGCGCTCAATCACGAGCTCGGCCACGCGAGTGTGGTTATCAGCGGGCATGTCGAAGGTCGAGGCCACGACCTCACCCTTAATGGAGCGTTGCATATCGGTGACCTCTTCGGGACGCTCGTCGACGAGCAGGCAGATGAGGTGCACCTCGGGGTTGTTGATGGAGATGGACTGGCAGATCTTCTTGAGGATCGTGGTCTTGCCGGCCTTGGGCGGCGACACGATCAGGCCACGCTGGCCCTTGCCGATCGGCGACACGATATCGATAGCGCGACCGGTGATGGAATCCTTGCCGTGCTCCATGCGCAGTGGCTCGTTGGGATAGACCGGCGTGAGATCGCCGAACTTGGGGCGGCTACGGGCCTGCTCGGGATCAAGGCCGTTGACGGTCGTGATCTTGGCAAGGCCGGCGCGCTTGTCGCCGCCGCGCGAGGGACGAAGCGAGCCCTCGATCACGTCGCCCGTGCGCAGGCGCGCGGAGCGGATAAGGTAGGCGGGCACGAAGGCGTCGTCGCTGGACTTCATGTAGCCGTGGGCATGGATGATGCCAGAACTATCCGGGCGAATCTGCAGGATGCCCTTGATGTCGCGGAAGCCCTCGGCCTTCGCGGCGGTGGTGTAGATCTCTTCGACGAGCTCGGCCTTCTTCTTGCCGGTCGTCTCGATCTCGAACTCCTTGGCCTTCTCACGCAGCTCGGCGACCTTCATGGCCGCGAGCTCCTCGCGCGAAAGCGTGGGCTCAGTCGGGGCGGCATTGCGCTCCTTATTGCGCTGCTTGCGGTCGCGCTGACGGTTGCGGCGATCGTTGTTGCGCTCGTCCTTGCGGTCACTGCGGTCGTCATTGCGCTTGTGCTGGCGACGGTTGTGACGGTTGCCCTCGTCGGACTCGGCAGGCGCAGCGCCATCGGCGGCAGCGGCATCGGCGTTGTTCGAGGCCTCGCCATCAGACTTGCCGTCGATGACGAAACCGGCATCGGCATCGGCCTGATGCTCGGCAGCCTTGGCCTTTGCGGACTTTTTGCGCGTGCGCTTGGGTTTCTCGGTTGCCGGCTGATCGGCGCTCTCGGTCTCGGGAGCGACGTCAGAGGTTGCCTCGACGACCTCATTGGTGGCATCCTCGGACGCGTCCTTTTTTGCGCCCTTGGCCTTGGTCGAGCGCTTGGAAGCGGTACGACGGCTGCGACCAGGTCGGACATCGGCCGGCTCGCCCTCGGCAGCGTAATCGGTGGTTGCGGCTTCCTGGACAGGAGCGTCGGCAACGAGCGTGGGCTCGGTGGCCACCGCAGCGCCCTGAGCTGCGGCTGCAGCCGCAGCAGCAGCCTTCTCGGCCTCCACGAAGGCCTTGGGCTTGCGGCCGCGACGATGCGGACGTAGGGCCGGATCGACGACGGGGACCGCGCTGGCCTCAGCAGGCATTGCAAGCTCAGTGGACTGCGCGCTCTCCCCTGCTACAGGACGAGTCGGAGCCTCAGCGGCATCGAAAGCCCCCTGCTCAACAGGCTGCTGAGCCTTGGTGGCGACGCGGCGACGCGTGCGGGCAGCCGGCTTCTCGGCCGACTGGTCGGTTACGCGTGCCTCGGCGGTCGCATTCGCCTCGGGTACGCTCGGAGCCACCAGCTCGGTCAGAGCTGCGGCCTCACGCTCAGCAGCGCGACGACGGGCACGCACGACCTGAGCCTCGCTAATCTGCGCCAGCGCGCGGGCCTGTGCAACTTCGTCGGAAATC